>TARA_B110000211_G_C14092207_1_pt1 | contig 10400 bp, 9 predicted proteins | sample TARA_B110000211 | Tara Oceans TARA_B110000211 (sample SAMEA4397516) | marine metagenome | biome: Polar Biome; feature: [DCM] deep chlorophyll maximum layer (ENVO:01000326); material: water (ENVO:00002006), including particulate matter (ENVO:01000060) such as... | depth 30 m
TGCAGCTTCAAATAGCTTAGGGGTAACTTGATTTACCTTTTTATCAGTAGTTTGGGCAGAGAGCATTACAGCAACAAGGAGTGTATAATTGTCTTTGTGGTCCAAAGGTATAGGTTGGTTTGGATACATTATATCCAGTATTTTCCCAATTCTAATCGCTTTGTCCGACCTCAGCACCTTACTCCCTCGCATCGGCAGACATGCCCATAATGAATGCTGAAATGATGCATAGCATCGGTACGCCATAACATGGTCCATACCTGAATTCTCCACTACCAACTGAAGTGGAAGTATTTCCGCCTAATACGATGTATAATATTAGCCCCAAAACCAAACTAGGAAGAATGATGACTCCAGCAAACACCACTCCGCGTACCAATCCCATGCTCGCCACTTATCTCAATATTAGATGAATGTTCGTTACTGGCCAAGTAGATTTTCGATTTCCTGGACTGTCTTAGTGTTTAGTATATCTTTTGATTCCAACCAACCCTTTCTAGCAATCTGAGTCCCAAACCAAACATCTTTCAATCCTTCAGGATTGTGGGCATCAGGATTAATACAAATCGGAACTCCCAATTCTTTAGCATATTTACATAATCGCCAATCCATATCTAGCCGGTAAGGAGATGCATTTATCTCTACTGCTTTTAGTACACCTTCAGAATTAATTTCGCCCATTCTACGTAAGATGGCGTGCATATCAATAGGAAAACCCTCTCTCCCTTGCAATATTCTTCCAGTTGGATGCCCTAGTATTGTAAATGTCGGATCCTCAATCGCTTTAATCAATGCTTCAGTATTTGTATACTCATCTCTATTTCGCCAACTTCCTAATGCATGTACTGAGCCAACTATGTGAGATAATGAAGACCTAACTTCCTCAGAATAATCAAGACTACCATCTGACATTATATCGCATTCAGATCCATGAAAAATCCTAAAATTTACATCCTCTTCTTTCCATTTAATATTTAGTTCATCAATTTCTAATTTCTGTTTCGGTATTTCATTACTCGGGATTCCAATAGTCTTCCCTCCAATGTTTAGTGATTCTGAATGATCGGCTATCCCCAAGTACTCCCATCCAATTTTCATGGCGTAATTGCTCATTTCCTCTAAAGTTGCACTCCCATCTGATGCAATTGTATGATTATGAAATGAACCCTTCAAATCTTGAAGTTCTACAAGATTAGGTAAATTGTTTATTTTTGCCGCTTCAATTTCTCCCATATCTTCTCTTAATTCTGGAGGCACCCATTTAAGTCCTAAATGTTGATAAATATCTGATTCATTAGAGCAAATGAGAGTATTTTTTGCTGCCTCTATACCTATCTTATCTCCCGCATCCTTTTCTGAAAACAATCCAAATTCATTTAATCGTAAACCCTTTTCAATTGCAATCTGCCTCATCCTAATATTATGTTCTTTGGAACCAGTAAAATATGCAAGTGTAAAGGGAAATGATTCTGGATTAACAATCCTTATTTGGGCATCAATTGTAGCATCAACACTTCTTTCAATCAAACTTTCAGCTAAACCTGCATCTATTCCAGATACATTAATAGTTTCTGCAAGCATATCTGCTTCAAGAATTAGACTAATTTTTGAACTACCTTGCCCTTTAACTTCCGCGATACCGGGAAAATTCATTATTTCTTGAATTATCTTGCTGTGATCCTCAATGTTCGCGCCTAAGACGATATCCAAGTCCCCGATTGTCTCTCTCCTTCTTCTTGCACTTCCCGCAAGTTGTGCCTTCACTACTTTTGGAATATTCATTATTCGTTTTTCAAGTGCATGCCCATATGCCAATCCAATATCCATCCTACTTCTTCCTTGGTAACGCCGTAGTAATTCAATACCTTCAAGATATTTTTCCTGACTCTTTTTCCCAAATCCTGGTAAGGAAGATATTTGATCATTTTTGCATGCAAATTTTAGAGATTCTATTGAATCTATTCTTAAACTTTCATATAATTGTCTGGCCCTTTTAGGTCCTAAGCCAGGAATCCCAATCATTTCTACTAACCCCTTGGGGACTCTATCATAAAGTGCATTCAAACCCCCCCAAGTCCCTTCCAATACTGCTTCTGTAATCAAACCACCAATTCCTTTACCAATTCCTTTAATTTCAGTAATTCTTTTTTCCTGTATTGCATTTAGTAAATCCTCTTCTAATGAGGATAGAGCTCTACTGGCATTTTGATAAGCGATTACTCTGAATTTATTAGCACCATCTAACTCAAGTAGAATTGCCGATTGTTCAAGTACTGTTGCAATTTGTGTCTTTGTCATGTGAGGGGGAAAAGAATTTCTTGCCTTCGGTAGTGACCATCCAGAAACCTTTGCCATGAGGTAAACATGTAGGCATCAAACTTGATTGTATCCATTCATTGTGTATTATTTACCCCTAATGTAAACAAGTGATGGTCTAGTCGAAAGGTTATGAAGTTGTTAATTATTATAGAGAATTTATCACTTACTTTCTGTGGAATAGCTCTTTTCTTGTGGATTTCTATAGGTTCATTAGCCAGGTCAAGAAACAGCGAGATATTGGCCCAAAAAATAATTGTATCACTATGTTGGGCATCTGCTGTACTCTTATTTTTGCTTCATTATCTTGGCGGTGAGTTATGGGAGTCAAGAAACGCAGCTAGGCCATTCGCTATCTTGGCCATAATTGTTGCTCTTACAGCTTCATTAAATATCAAAGGAAAAGATGTACAAGGTGAAACAAATCCTCACCAGATAATGAAAATGCGAAGAGAAGAAGAATAATTATTCTTTGTTTTCCCCAGTTAATTTGTCATCAATAAATGATCTCATGTATGCTGGCAACTCACCATTTACAAAAATTACATCCTCAACTTCCTTAAGCTTCATCAATGAATAATAAATTTGCATCGCAGTCATTGGAGTTGCGCTGCACCCAGTACATCCGCCTTCTAATGAAATCATGATGACACCATCGGTTGTATCTATGACATTTACTACTCCATCATGAGCATCTAATATCGCTTGAACTGGCCCAACAGACTCAAGAATCATTTGTTTGTCGACCATCTTGCCTACCTTCCGGATACTTCGATGAGGGGAGAGGCTTTCAAACACTTCCTCTTCCAGCATCCATGGCAGGGGTAACGCGCATACTTCTTCTAGATCTATTAGTGGAAATGCCTGAATTTGGCCATGGAGGCAATCAAGAAGTAATAAAGCCGTTTTTAAAATCTACGAATGTCGAAGTTCTATTGGTAACTCCACAAATGCAGTCCTTAATTACAAGCAAAAAATTAGATTTAAATTCAGACATAACTTTGACAAAAGAAGATATACCTAATTGGAATTATGACATTCAATATTGGGCTTCCATGGAGGTAGATATTGAAAATAAAAAAATACCCTTTCGTAGAATAATTATGCCGATGTATGAAGATGTAATTAAGATGAGGAATTGGTTAGAAGGGTTGTCTGTAGACGCCGTAGTTTGTTCCGGATCAAGGAGAAACGTCAGCATTTGGGAGAAATGGATGGGTCCTTCAGCAACGTTAATGGAAGCATCTTCTACATCTGGGATACCTACTTTAGGAATTTGTTTTGGACACCAACTTCTTTGCTACTCCTTAGGAGGAAAAGTCGAAAGAGCAAGCACAAAATCAAGTGGTATATGGGATTTAGAATTAACCAATACCGGTAAAAATGATGAGTTATTGACATCTCATATACGGTCTGATAGCCCTATTTCAGTACTTTATACTCACCAAGATCATGTGTCTTCAATATCTGAGCGTTGTATTATTTTAGCCAAAACTACTCATAATAAGATTACTGCAATCCGAGTTAATGATGATACTGGCAATTCAATGCCTGCATGGGGGCTCCAATTCCATCCTGAAGTAACAAAGAAGAGAATAAAACGTTCATTTGAAGGAGGTCAAATAACTGAAGAAGAATATAAATCATTTAAAGGAGAGCATGAGGGGGCGAGCATATTGGCATCATTTGCCAACATCGTGTTGAATATAGACAACAAAGATATACTCTGAACACCATATAATCAGGATTCTGATTATAAGCAAGCCATAGTTCGGCGGGTCCGTAGGTAGATAATATGATGGATAATATACCCTTAATAGCAGCGGCCACAGGACTTATTGGATTAGTAATAGCCTTTTTCTTATACAAAAAAGTAAATAGCACCGAGATTGATGATGATACTGTTCGAGAAATAACCCAAGAAATTCAAGATGGTGCAATGACCTTCCTATATGCTGAATATAGGGTACTAAGTATATTTGTAATAGTGGTTGGCGCCTTACTGGCAGTATTGAATGATGTAGATACTGCATTGGCATTCTTTGCAGGTGCCATAGCGTCGGTTGCAGCCGGATTCTCAGGTATGCGTGCAGCTACTTCAGCCAATGGGAGGACTGCAATGGCTGCTAAGAATCATGGTCAAGCAGGTGCATTGGAAGTTTCATACAATGGAGGTGCTGTAATGGGCCTTTCCGTAGGTGGACTTGCACTACTTGGAATATCTCTAATTGCAGCATGGTTAGGGGCTTCAGATACGAATCCTGACTTATCAGCTGCTGCAGGATTCGGAATGGGTGCATCATCCATTGCTCTATTTGCGCGTGTCGGCGGAGGAATATATACCAAAGCTGCAGATGTAGGTGCTGATTTAGTTGGTAAAGTAGAAGCTGGCATTCCAGAAGATGACCCTCGTAACCCTGGAGTTATTGCAGACAACGTTGGAGACAACGTCGGTGATGTAGCCGGAATGGGTGCAGATATTTTTGAGTCATTTGTTGGTTCAATAATAGCTGCAATGATAATAGCAAGCAGCAACTCTGCATGGGGAGTGGATTACGTCATGATGCCTATAATGCTTGGATTAATTGGTTATGTAGCATCTATTATTGGAGTATTTTCAATGACTTGGTTAAAGAATGGGCCAGATGCGGCTGCTGCACTAAGAAATACTACTTTGATTGCTGCCGTTTTATTCTGGATAGGAGGTTATCTATCTATCCATCAAGGCTTAATCGACGTAAATTATGGAATAATGCATTCTGTAGTATTGGGTAGTGTTATGGGCATAATGATCGGACTAGTTACTGAATATTATACTGGTATAGAGCCAGTTTTCGGGATCAAAACAAAAGCAATCTCTCACATCGGCAAGATGTCACAAACAGGTCCTGCAACTAACGCTATCGCTGGACTTTCTGTAGGAATGATGTCTACATTTTTACCTATTATTTTAATTTCTATTGGTATCCTTGGAGCTAATGAATTATCAGGAGAGGGCCAAATGGGACTTTATGGCATTGCAATGGCTGCTATGGGGATGCTAGCAACGGTCGGAGTTACTATGACTGTAGACGCGTATGGCCCTGTTGCCGATAACGCAGGAGGAATTGCTGAAATGAGCGGGCTAGGTAAAGAAGTAAGGGCAATTACTGATGAATTAGATTCTATAGGGAATACTACTGCAGCAGTCGGTAAAGGTTTCGCTATAGGGTCAGCCGCACTAACCGCTTTAGCATTATTTGCAGCATATACAGCCGCAATAAACCAAACACTTGATCTCAGCTTAACTAATCCAATTGTTGTAGTGGGGCTCCTAATTGGAGGAGGTTTACCGTTCGTGGTTGCTGCTATGACTATGACTTCAGTCGGCAAAGCCGCTGGCGAGATGGTCATTGAAATTAGGAGGCAATTTGCAGAGATACCAGGCCTATTAGAAGGTAAAGAAGGAGTGAAGCCAGATTCTAAAAAATGTGTTGATATTTCAACTCAAGCAGCACTTAGAGAAATGGTTGCTCCGGGCATGGTAGCCGTTTCTGCACCAGTGATCGTTGGACTATTCCTTGGATGGAATGCTCTTGGCGGACTCCTTGCTGGATCTCTAGTGACAGGTGTTCTGATGGCCCTATTCATGGCCAATGCTGGTGGGGCTTGGGATAATGCAAAGAAAGCAATTGAGCAAGGGCACATTGAAGGGGCAAAAAAAGGAGATTCAGCTCACGATGCAGCAGTCATTGGAGATACAATTGGCGATCCTTTCAAAGATACATCAGGCCCTTCATTAAATATCTTAATCAAACTGATGTCAATAGTTGCAGTGGTACTGGCAGGGACTGGGGAGTTAACCGAAGGTGGATTCTTCGAAATATTTAGTGACTGGTTCAGTGGATTATTCTAAACAAAATACCGCTAGCCTCTTGACTAATTAATGTTAGGGGTAATTATGAAACAGACTACTCTGTGTGGTATAGTCATACTTATACTTGTAATGCCACTTTCTGGTTGTACTCAGAATAGTGACACTCAAAATGATTCCATTAGTGAAATTAATGTTCCAACATGGGATATTGGTAATTTTTGGTTGTATACTTTCTCAACTCCAGATTATAGTGATGACACCGCGAGACTTGTTGTAGCTTCAGACACAGAAGAAGATGGTACTGCATACATGCTAACTATCTCTAGCCTAACCGAGGCACGACGTCATGCGGTATTGAATCATAACCCATTCCTTGGAAGAATGACTCACGATGGTCTAAGCGCATTTGAAGATGGAGTTCCACAACCAGTCTTAGATTTTCCATTAGAAGTAGGTAAAAATTGGAATTTTATGTTATTTAGCATGGACTGGTCAGCAAATGTCGTTTCTTTAAATTCAGATTTAGCCGTAATACATGCAACTTCTTCAGATGGTTCAAAATTAGTATATTCTTTTGATTCAAATATAAAATTCTTCTCAACTTTTATCTGGACTGATTCAGAAAACGTTGAACAATTAAAAATGATGCATGTAGATTATGGGACAGGGCATACGGGAGATGTTTATTTTGTTAGAGGAGGGGATCTTTTCGGAGATACCTGGGAAAATGATGGCCCGGATTTTGAAGTCCAAGACTCATTTTTTGTCAATGGTCATCCAAACGATGGTGACTGGGATGAAATGATTTACTTCTTAGATGCCAACTGCGGAGGAGGCTCTTCATCAATATCTCTTACACTCAGGGACCATATGTCAGCCTCAGTTCTAGAGCGTATTTGGGGGCCTAGTTCCAGCGAATCTGGAACTCTTGGGACAATAGCATATCCATCTGAAGAATATACTTTGACTCTTACATTCACTGGTGATAGTTATTTGAGGTTATTAGTTGCAGGTGGAATAACTCAGTCTTGGTCTCTATGAGGATTCTTGATGACTGGTACATTAGTGATGTTACATGGCATGACTGGTACCGCAGAAAAAATGCTCCCTTTGGCAAAACAACTAGTCCCCGAAGGGTGGCAAATATATTGCCCTCAGGCTAAAATTCCACATCCGACAAGAGGAGGGTATGCATGGTGGCTAAGAAAAAACAATACCTCAACAATAAATTACATAGATCAAGCCTATGAGTCATTGTCTAATGTAATTGAGGAATTACCAGAAGGGCCATTAATCGTAGGGGGATTCTCGCAAGGAGGGGCAATAGCTTCGATGATGTTAGAACGTAGTATACAAGATAGAATTGTGGGCTTGGTTCTTATTGGAACTATGTCGATTAATCCTATAGGATTAAAATCCGCCATTTCAAATACATGGCAAAGACATGTAGTATGGATGCATGGTGAAAATGATAAAAAAATACCAATTTCTATTGGAAAAGAACATATCAGAATATTTGATGACGCAGGGTGGAACGTAATCAAATTACAGCATAAAAAGGGCCATATGGTAGATATTTCTAATTTAAAATTACTAGCAAAAACTATCGATATAATGTCAAAAACGATTATATAAATCAAAAAACTTTGTCGCGTCACCATCGGATAAATATCGGACTATTTTGGTCCCAACAAAATCACAGTATCCATTCTCGTTAGCACATTCTATCAGGTCATCTCCTTCTCCAATGATTGTTATGTGTGTTTGGATGGGCTTGGTATTGACTGTTTTTTGAAGCCAGGGCCTATCCTTTCTCCATCCTGTTCAAGATTCTCTATCTCTCCTGAAGATATTCTATCAGACGATCAGATCCGCCAATAAATAATGGCTTTTCCTTTCTAAGATCGAATATTGCTGGTACGGTCCTATGTCTAGTTTCCTTAACGACAGTATTTCGCAGATCATCAAAATGGTCTAAATTAACCTCGGTATAACTCAAATTCTTGGAATCCAAGATTCTCTTCGCTCTATTGCAATATTGACAAATTGTTTGTGAAAATAATATGAAATCAGTTTCAGTTCTTTCAAACCATTCAAGTAGTTGTGACATTTTCATTACCTCCAATAAGTACTGCATCAACAGATTGTTCGTTATTCCATGCAAGATTCTCCCCTAGATCTCCGCCCTCTCCTCCTTCCTCTTCATTTCCAAATCTCCCTTCTAATATTCTGTCAGTTTCATCTGGATCAATGAATAATAACATTATTACCGATATCATAGTCAATGCCGCACCAATGTACAACATGGTAAGATAATCAAAAACTGCAATCATTTTACCTGAAAATAGGTATGCAGATACCGCAGAGAGATTAAACATCGACATGTATGCTGTGAATTGTGTGCCACCTGCTTTACTATAGGTAAGACGCATAGAAACTGATATTACACATATCCATGCGATGCCGTAAATTACTGCTTTTATACATAGATAAACTGTCATTATGGTTGTATTAGTCCAATATCCACTCAATAATGCAAGTCCTGCATTGGCCAATGCGAGAAGTGTAAATCCAACCATTGCAACTTCTCTGACTCCAAACCTATCGCCAATAATCCCTCCAACAATCTGGCCTATCATGGTGAATAGAACAACAATCCCTCCTACTATGGCATTATATTTACCCTGTGACCACTCAGCTTCATTGATAAAAATATCAATTACAATGGGGTCAACAAATAATGAAAGCTCAGAAAGTAGGCACAAGAAGATTAACAGAAATGAAGATCGAGTTGAGAACCCTTGGACGATGTGGTAGACAGTAGTGGCAATATTCTTTTTCGCTTTAGGTGTTGAAAATGCCAAGGGGCTAATAACTTCGGGTAATTTACGCCCTGTTCCTTCAAAAATTATCATTATTATTGATAATAAGATGCAATAAGAGCCAAGTTTGCCAATATATGATAATTTTACTAAAGGTGAATGAAGAAAACCATCAGGATAAGGGTGTCCAATAAGGTGAATGATGCCTATCGCGCCTCCAAATACCCAAGCTATTAGTCCAATCCATAGTAAGGCTGCTGAAATACTAATTCTATTGGAATAGATATTATTTGCAGCCCATCTAGCGCCCCTGAATCGGGGATTATCATCTTCCAACCAAACTAATGTACCATCTTTTTCTAATTTGTTATTTTCAATAATTTCTTCAGTAAATTTTTCGCCTGTATTGTCCCATGGGAATAATTTATTCTCCGGTTTTTCACGTAAGAAAAGAGGCAGACTCATCATAATGATGAGAATTGGTATTTGCACCATTATGGCTGATTTAATTCCAAAAGGAACAACTAACAACCCTAGTACCGCTCCTCCAAATATCATTCCACCTCTCTTAGATGCAAACATGAAGCCATTTGCCTTAGCAACTTCATCAGGCCGCAATACGTCTACTGCTAAAGCATCAACACTAACATCTTGTAATGACGAAAATAAATTATGTATGAACAGCAATATTGTAACTAATGCTATCGCATCGATTATGTTAGGAATAAATAGTAAAGTTGCTAAAGAAATCACCATTCCTGATTGAGCGAATAAAATCCATGGCCTCCTAACTCCATATTCTGGAATTACTAACAAGTCAATTACTGGCCCCCAGATAAACTTGAAAGTCCAAGGAAGTGCAACTGTCGCAAAAAGGATTGCTATATCTTCAGGAGGTGTGCCATTGTCTGAAAGATATGCTACAAATGCAACATAGGTGAATCCAGCAGGTAGACCTTGTGCTACATACAAGACACACAATGATACATATCTACGGAATTGATTTTCTATTAAAGAAGAACCATTTTTCCATTCTGCATTTATTTTTTTGATAGAAAACGCTTTAAAATTAGTTTTCCTTTTTGTTTTATCCAATGAAGTTAAATCTTTTTTTACGTTTCTGGACTTTACTTTATCTATCCATCTTTCAGTAATTATTGCATATGTTAATATTCCTAAAACTATGAGAAAGGGGAAAAAGAAAACATAAGAACCCATTGATATTAGATTACCATTCATGCCGACTCCTGAAGTTAAACCATCAATAAGAACTACTCTTCTGGCATCAACTGGAGAAATACTGTCTTCAGACATAAGTAGCCTTGCGTATATCGTTGAGTTTCCTGATTGTTCATGTGGTTCAAGTTTAATTCTCCATTCTGACCAATCTCCTGTTAAATCAGCAG
>TARA_B110000211_G_scaffold234971_1_pt1 | contig 10391 bp, 10 predicted proteins | sample TARA_B110000211 | Tara Oceans TARA_B110000211 (sample SAMEA4397516) | marine metagenome | biome: Polar Biome; feature: [DCM] deep chlorophyll maximum layer (ENVO:01000326); material: water (ENVO:00002006), including particulate matter (ENVO:01000060) such as... | depth 30 m
ATAAATTTTTTTTTTGTATAATAATCGTGATAAGGCTTTTGATTTTTTGAAAAAAATTTAGAAAAAATTATTTTTTTTTTCCCTAGCGCTTCTTGTAAAGTTATTCCTGAAGATATTAAAATTAGATCAGACAAATTCATTTTTTTCAAGAAAGAAGAGTGAGAATTTTTCTTAATTTTATTTCCAAAAATAAATAATTTATTAATTAATTTTTTATTTTGAATTGAGTCTAAAGTTTTTTTAATTATTTTTGTTTTTTTTTGTCTTCCAAAATATATAAAAATGTTAAATTTTTTTTTATTTTTATATTTTAAAATTGGCTGAAAATTTCTTACAAAATTGTACTCAGGTCCTAAAAGTAATTTACATTTAGATTTTATGGTACCTTTGTAAAAAGTTTTTTTTATAAAAGGTGAGTAGTTAACAATTATATCGCTTGCAAATTTTCTTTTTTTTACAGCATCATCGATCGTGATTAATTTTATACATTTGTTTTTTATTTTTTTTTCAAGATTGTAGTTAATATTATAACTATCAGTAATAATATTTTCAGCTATTAAACCTTTTTTTTCTTTAAGAAATTTATCATAATTGTTTTGAATAAATTTTACTTTATTCCTATTTTCAAAAATTTTAGCTAGGGCTTTACATCTATCTTGATGTCCATAACCCGATTTTTTTGAGTTATCTAATAAAAAAACAGCATCAAGCATAAAGATTTAAAAAAATATTGTTTTGTTTGTTATTATTTGTCTCAAAATTGATTATAAAAGTTCTCTTAAACACATAAATGCTTCAGCGTTTTTTATGCCTATTTGGGAGCCTCTATAATTTGATAGGATTTTAACACCTTTTATAGATCTTTGATGGGGCCACTTCCTTATTTCTTTTTTGTAAATTTTTAATAATTCTAATTTTTTTTTAATGAATTTATCAATGTCTACAAAAAAATTTGGGTTAAAAACTTTATTTTTTTTTTTAAAACTAAAATCAGTATTTGATAATGTCTCGAAACAGTACAATTTTTTAACAAATAGATTAGTTTTAGGTCTTGTTGCCGTTAGAACGGATTTGCATGTAATTTGATGATCAATATTTAAATCATCTTCAAAGTGAGTAAAAATAATGGAAGGTTTAAACTCTTTAATCTCTTTTTCAACTTTTTTAACTATTAATAGCAGTGGAATAGTATCCAACATGTTGTCTGGGAAATTAAAAAAATTCGGTCTAATCAATTTTGATTTTTTTGATACAAGTTTTGCTTGTTCCATTCTAGATTTTATAAGTTTTTCTTTCTTATTAGGTGATAATTTTCTTGAGCTTTCACCATCACTCATAAAGCATATCTTTATTTTATACCCTTTACTTTTAAAGTATAATAATGTGCCCATGCATCCTAGTGCTTCGTCATCAGGATGAGCAGCGAATACTAAAATTTTTTTCATTAGTTTAATCTTTTAAAATCTTTTAAGCTTACTTTGCTCTTTAAATATTTTCTTATATCAGATCCATCTTCACATTTTTTTATAATTTTAAAAATTTCGTTTAATTTAATAAAGTATTTATCAAGAAGTTTATCTGTATGTGAAATCGATGGATACAAAATATTTGAAGCAAGCATATTGTCGTGTAGCATTTCTTGAGTGATTAAGGTTTTGTATTCTTGATGTAATTTACTTTTAAAACTAAAGCTTGATAAAGAATAAATTCCATTAATATTTATATTTACTCTATTATTTCTTGCAATTTCTATCCATTTGTTTTGAATTTTTTTTCCTGTCTGATATATTTTTTTCCATGTTTTATATTTTTGCATATACTCAATAGTTTTCAATGCTGCAGTAAATCCTGCTCTTTCAGACCAAAATGTACTGCTTATAAAACTTCTGTTTGCATGTTCCATGATATTTTCTTTTCCAATAATTGCAGTTATAGCATAACCATTTCCCAAAGCTTTTCCAAAAATTGTTATGTCTGGAATTACATTAATTGATCCATGTAATCCTCCATTGGTTTCTCTAAAACCTGTTGTACACTCATCAAAAATTAGTACGATTTTATTTTTTTTAGCAACATTACTAACATATTTCAAAAAGTTAACATCTGGCCTAGTGTTTCTGCATACTTCCATTTTGATAACCCCAATTTTTTTTTTCTTTATTAAATCATTTAACTGATATCTATTACCGTATTCAAAAGGGAAAGATGTTTTTTTAAGCTTATTTGGCACGCCTTCTACTTCTAATCCTTTTAATAAATGTTGGTCTAAATTTTTTCCCTTTTTTGATTCTAAATTAGAAGATAAATACCAATCATGCCAACCGTGATACCCGCAAAAGGCAACATTATCTCTTCCTGAAGCTGCTCTAGCAATTCTTATAGCAATAGCATTTGCCTCGCCGCCTGTTCTTGCAAATTTCACTTTTTGAAACCAGGGATGTATTTCAATTAATTTTTCAGCAAGAAGTACTTCCTCTTTACAATTTAATGTAGACATATTTCCTTTGTAAATCGATTTTTTAACAGCATTATCTACAAATTTATTTGCATAACCTAAAACATTTGTTCCAACGCCCATTAAAGAAAAATCTAAAAATTGATTTCCATCTAAGTCTTTTATTTTACAACCTTTAGCTTCTTGATAATATGTTGGCCAATAGTCAGGAAGGAATCTCTCTGGATTTTTTGATAATATCATATTACCTCCTGGAATAATTTTTTTCGCTTTATTCCAAAGAAGTTGGCCATTTTTTGTCTTATTTTGTCTAATTATTTCTCTTGTAAAATCTTCCTTAAATATTTTTTTTAGAATTTTTAAATCTAAGAGTTTTTTATATGAAAAATTTATATTACCTTCAAAATATTTTAATACTTTAACTACTTTTTTAAAATCATTTCTTGTATCAACTGAAAATTTTATAAAACTAAGATTTGATTTATTGTAAATATTTTTAATTTTAAATTTTTGTGAATTTTTTATTAAAGTTGTTACGTGTTCTTTTTCATACCATGTTGTTGCATTTTTTTTAGCATACTCCAAGGATTTAAAAGAAAAAACTTCTAAATCTAAACCATCAGGAAATGTAGTTGGATAAATATTGCTTAAGTAATCTGAATTGCTTTTCAAATAATTTTCCACAAATTTATCAACTAACTCTATATCAATGAAGGGACAGTCTCCTGTAATTCTAACTATTATGTCTGATTTATATTTTTTTGCAGCTTTATAAAATCTATCTAGAACATTTTTCTCATTTCCACGATAAATTTTACATTTTTTCTTTATGAGAAAAGCATTAAGGTCATTGTTTCCTTTGCTTTTTGGAATCGCAAATATTATATTCTTTATATATTTCGAATTCTTCAATCTATCTATCAAGCACTCTGACAGACTAGTGTTATTAAATTTTTTCAATACTTTATTAGGATAACGTTTTGATCCTTGTCTAGATTGAATAATAATATTAACTATTTTTTTTTTCATCTCTTCCAGTTTCTTGGGTCAATTAATTTGCTATTACTTGAACTAATATATTTGGGGAAATTTAAGCTAGTATTTAATCTTAAATCATAAATTTTTTTTAATTGATTTAATGAGTCTATTCCAACTATTACTTTATCGATTTTTTTATATTTTGATACAAAGCTGAGACATGCTTCGAGATCTGAAATTTTATTTTTTTTTAAAAAAAAATTGTAATTTTGAAATAAATTATTAAATTCTCTAAATTTATTCATAATTTTTTTATTTTTGGATGATAATAGTAGACCCTGTAAAAATATTGATCTAACGTGAATTTCTATTTTTTTTTTTTTTAAAAAGCTTAAATTCTTATTTTTAAGCAATCTTCTGTCAAATATATTAAATGGACACTGAATTAAGTCAGGTTTATATTTAGTACAAAGATTGTTTAAATTTTTAAAATTGTAAATTGAGTAACCAAATTTAGAAATTAGTTTCCTTTTTTTTAAATAATTTAAGGCATTATATATTTTAATTCCATTTTTCATTAAAATTATATTTGCGTCTTGCAAAAGAATTGCATAAATTTTTTTTACTTTTAAATTTTTTAAAGATTTTAAAACTAAGTTTTCAATATTTTTGGTTGACTCGTTTTCTAATTTAATGTTTGTCAAATTTATTTTTGTGATAATTTTGAAATCCTTATTTTTACTTTTTCCTAAAATTACCTCTGAATTTCCATAATTTTGTGAAGTATCTAAATAATATAACTTATTTTCTTTAGCAAAATTAAGTACTTTGTTAACCTCGCTAATATTTACTTTCCCCTTTTTATTAGACAAGCCATAATCGAGACCAAACTGAGCTGTACCTATTGCTAATTTTCTTTTCATTAACAGAGAATTCTTTTTATTAAATTAACAACATTAAATTGGTCTTTTAGCTTTAAATCATAATAAATTGGAATACTTATTGAGGATGCTCCGTATTTTTCTGATACAGGAAAATAACCTTTTTTAAAGCCAATTTTTCTGAAGTATGGACTTAAATGTAACGGCGCATAATGTAAATTCACATAATACTTATTTTTTCTAAATATTTTAAAAATTTTTTCATAGGTTAGCTTTAAATTCTTCAGGTCAAATTGAATTATAAATAAATGATAACTTGAGTAATTTCCTGGCAAAATTTTTTGTATTTTTATAGGTAGGCTATTAAGTAATTTTTTATATTTTTTTGCTATATCATTTCTTTTTATTAAAAATTTATTAATTTTTTTTAATTGGCTAATTCCAAGACTTGCAGCAATATCAGTCATTCTATAATTAAACCCCACGGAAATATGCTCATATCTCCAATTATTTGATAATCTCTTTATTCCGTTATCTCTAAAAATCTTCATTTTATTGTAGTAAATGCTTGATTTAGTAGTGGCTACTCCACCTTCTCCTGTTGTGATTATTTTAACAGGATGAAAACTAAAAACAGTTATATCTGCCCATTTATTACTTCCTACTTTTACACCAAAGTGTTTGGCTCCTATTGAATGAGAGGCATCTTCTAAAATTTTAAATTTATATTTTTTTGACAACTCCCATATTTTTTTTTGTTCTGTGGGTTGCCCACCAAGATGTACGGGTATTAACACTTTTGGAAGTTTTTTTCTTTTTTTTGCTAATAATAATTTTTTTTCTAATGCTGCAGTTGATATATTGAATGTGTCTTTATCAATATCTACAAAATCAATTTTTGCTCCACAATTAATAGCACAATTTGCAGATGCAACAAAAGTATTGGGTACTGTCCAAACTAAATCTCCATTTTTAACACCTAAGGCTAAACAAGCAATATGCAGGGCACTCGAGCCACTATTAACAGCAACTGAATATTTTGAGCCACAGAATTTATTTACTTTATTTTCAAATTTTTCAACCAATGGTCCTTGTGTTAGAAAATTTGACTGTAAAACTTTTAATACAGCTCTAGCATCTTCTTTAGAAATACTTTGCTTGCTATAAGGAATCATAAAAATTTGATAAATTAAATAAAATTACTTTTTTTCCATTTAATATAGGTATTATAGAAAATAGCCATTTTTTTTGCTGATCCTAAGCTTATTCTAACATAGCTTTCTAATGGATGAGGAAAATTAGCTCTAATATAAATTTTTTTCTTTGCTAACCAGATAACTAATTTTGTGGTTAATTTTTGATTTGGCAATTTAAGTAATATAAAATTTGTTTTTTCTCCGCCGTGAAATTTTTCTTTACTTGCTTTAAATTTTTTTAGGATATAATCAGATCCTTCTTTGACAAATTTAACGTGTTCTTTAAAGATTTTATGTTTTAAAGCCCATAAAGCAGTTTGATATGTTAAGGAATTTGTTTCTACTAGAGTTCTACATTTTGAAACGTATTGACTTAATTTTTTATTAGCAACCATATAGCCTAGTCTAATCCCTGATAGACCCCAAGCTTTTGAAAATGTTTTCATTACTATTAGGTTTTCATATTTTTTTATTTTTTGAACTTCAGATTCAGAGCCAAAATAATGATATGCTTCATCATATACTAACAAAATATTATTTTTTTTACAGATTTCATAAATTTCTTTTTTCATCTTTTTACTAAATTCATATTCTATTGGCATGTTAGGATTAACTAAAAATAGGACTTTGGTCTTTTTGTTTACTAATTTTTTAAAATCTTTAATTTCTAAATTAAAATTTTTTGTAAACTTCCATAACTTGTATTTAATATTGTGTAATTTTAACAAAACATCATACATTGGATATGATGGATACATAATTATGGCTTCATCATTTTTTTTAAGAAAAGAAAAAATGATGTGAGACATGCATTCAGTAATTCCTTGAGTTATATATATATTGTTAGTCTTTACTTTGTGCAGGTTGGCAATGCTTTTGTATAAAAGAGAAATATCTGGTGTTGTATTAAATGAATTTTTAGAAAAACTTACTAGTACTTTTTTAAAATCCAAATCATTGTAAGAATCCGCTCTTTCATTTCTATCTAGAAGAACTCCATTTTTTAGATCTCTGTTTTCTGAAGTTTGAAATCTAATTAAATTATTTATATGACTTTTAAATTGCATAATTTAAAGTTTTTGTTCGAAGGCCTCAGATAAGTTAGTTGTTTTACAATCTATGTTATTTATACACTTGTTGCAGAATAAACCACTTAGATCATCTTTTAGATGTTTTTTTCTCAAATACTGAAACTTACTTCCATTCCAAATTTCTTTTAATGTGTTTTTTGTTGTGTCTCCAATTTCAAGTTGTTTATGAAAATCTGCAGTACACGCTACAACAAACCCATGAGGATTAACAACAATCCTATTAAATGGGTATACACATCTGGACATGACGTCATCTTGTTTGAGACTTCCTAAAACATTTCCTTCTTTAATTTTTTCAGTTTCTTTCAGTTCCATCATACCCCCACCTTGGTTGCTAATTTCTCTAAATTCAAATTTGTCACAATTTTCATTAATAACTTTCTCAATATCCTCAGCAACAAAATCAGTTTTCGAATTTTTTACTGTACTTACATAAATACCCATTTTAATATTATTTTCATTTCTATATTTAAAAATCCATTTTAAATTTTCAATTACTTTTTCAAAATCATCGTACCCGTGAACCTTTTTAAAATCTTCACGGTTGTGCGCGTTAATTGAAAATTTGATACTATCGCATCCAGCATCGATAACTGGTTTAGCCCGCTTTGAATCAGCTAGAGCACCATTAGTATTTAAATAAACATAGTCAAATTTAATTTTTTTCCCTTCTTTAATAAATTCAGGCAATCTTTTATCCATAAAGGGTTCGCCAGTTGCTTGAAGGGCTAGATCAGTTGATCCATTATCCTTGGCTTCTTTCATTAACTTGAAAGCTAATGTTAGGTCTAAGGAGTCGTAGTCTCTAATCTTGGGATTAGCACAAAAATAGCATTTGTGATTACATCTATTATTAATGTCTAAAGTTATTTCTCTTGGGAACGGTGGTGTAAGAGTATAGATATCTTCAGAAGCTTTAAATGTAAGCTCTTTTCTCTTATTTAATGAATTTATAAATACTTCTTTTTTATATGGCGGATAAAATTTTCCCATAAATATTTAATCTTTCAGTTTTAAAATATCTTCTACAGACAAAAAATTGGAGTTTTTATCTGAGCTATATTCAAAATCTTTTTTTACAAGTTTACCTTTTTCTCCTAAATCATTCTTATCAAATTTTTTTTTCTCTTCTTGTTCACCAGATGGTGAAATAGTAAAATAATCAGGAAATTCATAAGTTAAATGAGATGACTCTTTGGGACACATTACTTCGTGTATTTTTTCTCCAGATCGTATTCCAATTATTTTATGTTCTAATTTAGGACCTATTGCTTTAGCTAAGTCAGTAATATTAATCGATGGGATTTTAGGAACAAATACCTCTCCTCCTTGCATTCTTGAAAAGCTTTTAATTACGAAATCTACTCCTTGATCTAGAGTAATCCAAAACCTGGTCATTCTTTCATCTGTAATCGGAAGAAAAGAATTTCCTTTTTTTACAAGATCATTAAATAATTGTTGAACCGATCCCCTTGAACCTGCTACGTTCCCGTATCTGACAACAGAAAAACTTGTTTTTTGCGAACCAACAATGTTATTAGCAGCAACAAAAATTTTATCAGAAGCAAGTTTTGTCGCCCCATACAAGTTAATGGGGTTTGCAGCTTTATCAGTTGATAAAGCAATAACCTTTGAGACTTTTTGAAAAATACTAGCTTGTATTATATTTTCTGCCCCATAAATATTTGTTTTAACGTATTCCATTGGATTGTATTCTGCTGAAGGAACTTGTTTTAGGGCCGCTGCATGAATTACATAATCGACACCATTCATCGCCGATTTTAGTCTCTCTAGATCTCTTACGTCTCCTAAAAAAAATCTCATAAAAGGATATTTTTTTTCGGTAAAATTTTGCTTCATTTGGTATTGTTTATATTCGTCTCTAGAATAAACAATTATTTTTTTTGGTTTATAATTTTTAATCACTTTTTCTATAAACCTGTTTCCGAAAGAACCTGTCCCCCCTGAAATAAATATTACTTTATTATTAAACATATTATTTCTCCATAGCTCCGCACTTTGCAAAAAGCACATTTTTTACAGTTTTATTTTTCATTCGTTTAAACAGGTTGAAACAAAAATTCTTCTTTTTTTATCGTTGTTCTTAAGTTACCTATTAATACATTAATTTTATGCTTTTGTAATTCAACTATTCTAAAAATTGAATTAACAAAAGGTCCTGAAAAAAACTTATAGTCAGTATTTATCTTTAAATCGTAAAATTGTTCAGAAATATAACCTCTATGATCTTCTGAACCCTTACATTTGGTAATAAATTTACATATTTCAGTTTGGGACTGACGAAATCCTGTAAGAATAAATTTTATACCGCGTGTATAATTAATAGTGTTCAATATTTTAGAGTCATTAAATTTTTTGTGAAAACAAAACAAATAGTCTCCTAGTAAATTAAATTCCTTTTTTACTAATTTATTTTTTATATAATTACTAAAAATTATTTTTGGAATATAGATTTCACAATCGGGTCCTAATTTTTTTTTTAAATCTTTTTTAAGAAAATTAATTTTTTTTTTGTCAAATTTAATAATTGTCCACATTTATTGGCTAAGCTCTTTTTTTAATTCATCGTATTCTTTCATTTTACTCTTCATAAAATTTACGGTTAATTTAGTTTTTTGAGATATGCCCTTGGGAGTCAAAACATAAATATAGTTAAGTTTATTAGGATTCTTTTTAAAATTTTGTATTTTAACTAATCCCTTATATTGTAAAGCCTTTATACAGTAATTTAGTTTTCCTAAACTAAAACCTAAGTCTTCAGCCAATTCTCTTTGAGAGGATAGTGGTTTTTTTTTAATAATTCTTAAAACTTCAAAATGGTCTTGGTTTTCTTTCATAATGTTCAAATTTTGAACAATATAGCGTTCATATGTTGAACAGTAAAGCTCAATTTTAGTTTTTTTTATTTATTGAAATATTTAGTAATGTTTGATGAAAAAACACTATATAATGTGGATTATTAGGTTATTTAACAATATATCTTATTTTTTTATTATCTTTAAGAGTTTTAAGTTTTAATTTATTTTTTTTGACAAAAGTATTTATTGCTCTTGTTGCTCCATCAATTGATAAATAGTCGTCTAAAAGTATGATCCCATCAACAGAAACATGTTTATAAAATGCATTTAATACAAAAGAAGTGGGCTCATAAACGTCTAGATCTATATGTAAAAAAGATATTTTAAAATTTTTATTTTTTTTTAAGAACAAAGGTATTGTTTTGCTTACTTCTCCTTTTATGAGTTTGTAATTTATAAATTTTTTTGCTTTTAAAGCTCGATTTAAATCTTTTACTGGTTTACCATAACCAGCTTTCCGATCGTGTGATTTAGCAAAAAGATTATCTTTAACGCTTAACTGGCTTGGAAATTTGCCAAATATATCAAACCCATAAACATATTTTTTAATTTTATGAAACAGAATATCTCTATATGTTAAAAATCTAATTAAACTTATACCTTTAAAAACCCCACATTCAACTACAGAGCCTTTTACATTTATTGTTTTTTTAAAAACTTCATAATGAGAAATAGCTTTTTTAAGTCTTGTCACATCTGATTTTAAATAAAAGCTGTTTTCAATATCCCAAATATTTTTTAATTTTATACGATTTGTTTTTTTTCTCATATTCTTAATTTATAAAAATTTTTTGTAAAAAACTATGTCAATTATTCCAAATACAAAAAAGCCCGCAATTTCTTGCGGGCTTTTTCTGTTTTTTAATGTAAAAATGATATCAATTAGTATTTTGGTGTTTGCTTTAACTGAA
>TARA_B110000211_G_scaffold77812_1_pt1 | contig 10373 bp, 4 predicted proteins | sample TARA_B110000211 | Tara Oceans TARA_B110000211 (sample SAMEA4397516) | marine metagenome | biome: Polar Biome; feature: [DCM] deep chlorophyll maximum layer (ENVO:01000326); material: water (ENVO:00002006), including particulate matter (ENVO:01000060) such as... | depth 30 m
GTGAATGGAAGTGCTACTTCATTCAACCTCTCTTTTTCCCCCTGTTCACAAATCAATGTCACATACTCAATTGCGAATACAACTACCTCACAATTAGTAATATCGCACTTCTTGATTACAATGCCGTATGGTACGATTACAAATGAAACTGTCAACATTGAAATTGTAGATTGCCTGGGCAATAACCATTCAGAGCAATTCATACTTGAAAGAGATTTAGAAGCTCCTATTATCCAGGTTCAAGGTATAGTGTTTGGAAAAATATCACCGAATCAAAACATCGGCATAAATATTTCAGATAATTCCGGAATTAATTATTCTAAAGTGACTGTCTGGAATGGTACGGATGAAGAGATACTATGCTTATCACTAAGCAATTGCGGGTTTTCTTTTGCTTCCAAATCGACATTTACTCATCTGGATATAGGGAATATTATCATTGAATTTACTACTTATTCGGGAGAGAGTTATTTCCAAAATATCACGATTGAATTTGACTCGTTAATGGAAGCACCTTATATTGATAATTCAAATTCTTTCAACACGACATTAATGCATGTCTCAAATGCAAGTATAATTGCCTTTAAAGTTGATGAATATGCATCCGAAATCTGCTATTCGATTTATCAGGCAACTGAAGGCGAGACGTGTGTTTCTAATTCGTACCAAATTATATGGGAGCCTGTGGTCAATAATTCATTTAATTCAACTATAATACAAGTAAATGCTACCGATCATCATGGAAACACAGCAACTTCCTTCTTTACATATTATTACTATAGCACAGCACCAATAGTGTTAGAGTCTTATTATCGGCTGAATTCGTCAGGATGGATCGCAATCAATATATCTCATCCTTTACCTTTTGTTATTGAAGAATTAAATCAAAGTTCAACGAATTCAACCTTGTATTTCTCTCAGCATGGGATATTTACCCTAAACCTGACAATATCTGATGTCTTAGGGAATTCAGTAATTGAAATGATACACGTAACGGTAGATTTGACCAACCCATCAATTATAGTTGGAATGCCAAACCCTTCATATATTGGCCGTAACTCTACACTTTCAATTCAATCTTATGACAACGAATCTCAAATTGAGAATATTAGAATTGATATTAATAGTTATAATCTTACATGCTTTTTAATTTATAATGTGGGTGATTTCTCATTCAGTTCAAACCATTCCATCCAAGAAATCTTGAACACTACTGCGTGTGGAATTGATAAATATGACAATCACCTCCTTTACGTCAACATTACTGTAATTACGAATGTGAGTAGATTATCGAATTCTCAATTTGCAATTCAATACATTGGAAAAATCGGTTCCTTAACAATCTCGGGAGCAAATATCTCGGTAGCCAATAATATCATTTATACATCTAATTACTCATCATTAAGTTGCGATTTAACTCATATCATCACTGTTAATTCTCAAATAACAGCCCCACAAGGTAATTCATCCCGAGTCAACGCCAATCTCATTAATTGGAACAGCGGCAATGGAACAATTAATTGCTTTGCAAGTGATGTTCTTGGAAATCAGATATCAAAGAATTGGCAATTAATTTACAAGAAAAACGATATTATTGTAAATTTAGATGTGGTAAATGGGACACTAACGCACACAAAAAGCGGAACAGGGAATCTTCATATGCAGTGGGAATCAGAATATTCAATCACTCAAATCTCAATGTCAATCAATGGAACAATTCAACTGCTTGAACCATCACAAAACATGACCGTTTCTATTGGAACAGGAAATGGGATTCGCGTGATTGTACTTGAATTTATATCGGAACTAGGATTCTCTAATCTCCAATACCTAAATCTCACATTGGATGATAATGCACCAACTTTACTTATTTATAACTCTTCAGAATATAATGTCGATGTTATTAATTCTACGATTACTCTCAAATCTACTTCAGTACAAATAATGATGGCCAGAACAGATCAATCATGCTCGCAATTGCCATCAATGACCCTTACAAACAGCACACTATTATTCTTCAACTCCAGTGTCACAACTATACAAATCAATTCATCTTCAACTCAATTTCAAATAGAAATCGAAGATTGCGTAGGTTGGAAAACAATAAATCAATTTGATGTGATCATCAAAAATTCTATTAGTCAACCATTTAGAAGAAATCTTTCTCAGGTTATTATTTTTAATGCTACAACAATGAGTGCAAGAAGTAATTTTTCGATGGTAATACAATCACTTGATGACCTTGATTTAGACATACAATGCACTATCGATTATTCACCTATTACCTGTTCAAATATTGGATACAATACATGGGAATTATCAGTCCAAGGAATACTTAATGAAAGCAGTATGCAATTCAACTTGACAGATTCAATTGGAAACAAACTAACACTTCAATATTTACTAATTCTGGATGAAACACCGCCTCAGTGCAATTTTGATGGGTTTTTGAAGAATGGATTCTTGTATGTCACTAATATTAATTCTGTAGAGATAATTTGTAGTGATAATTTGTTGGAAATTTCGTCGATAAATGCTTATTCATCAACCGTTTTAGAAAGTACAGTGCTCTCCAATACGACCCTTCTCAATCTTTCCAATTCCACATCATGGCAAATATTATCCTTTGACTCTCTAGGGAATAAACAGATTTACCAATTTAATATCTCAGCCGATAATTCACCTCCACTCATCGAGTGCACACTTGGCAACCGTGATTCGTCAACCTTGAATTATTATGTGAATGGAACAGTTACTCTTTATTGCAGCGTTGAAGATTCGACTACTACAACCTCTCACTATTGGGCAAATCATACAACAAGCTCGTATTCAGTACTTGGAGGGCCATACCTGGGTTCTTTTGCACTGAATATACCTAATGGAATTGAAGGTACAAGGTTCAATGTAACGATCCAATCAAGGGACTCTCTAGGTAATCAAATCTCTATGACAAAGTATTTCCAATTTGACCGGACAGCACCAGCAATTACATTACAATCCTTAGATCATGGTGAAAATATTATTGACGAATACCATATGCGAACAGATGGAACTTATATTTTGACGATGACTGACGTATCATTTGATTACCTGTCTTTAAACATTATATGTGAGAATGGCTTGAGTAATAGTACAATAATTACTGAAAACAGTATTGAATTAAATGATTACATTGACATCTTATTCTGTGGAACGAGTATGGAACTCACTGTCTCGGCATTTGATACGGCTAGTAATTATTTAACTATCACTCGAACGATTAATATTGACCGAGAGAATCCACAGATGATTTTCAGTTCCTCTTGCACTATTCTTCCAGAAAATCAAATTCAAGTTTTCCAATCTTCATGTGAGATTGTAATTTCGGTAACCGATGACAGTTCTCTTCCTAGAGAAATAACAATGTATTATGGTTCATCACAGCAAATATCAACAAATACAATGACAATTAAGGTTTCTGAGTTCCCGCTGAATCAACTAAACCGATTGCAATTTTATGTGGTCGATGGAACAGGGAGAGAAATAATCGAGTACTTTGAATTCAAAAATGATCCTTCATTAGAGATTAAGCTACTACCACTTATTTGCGAATACACGGGAGTGGAATGCGAACCTGAACAATCATATAATGTTGATTTTGTATTGACAGAACCTACTCTCCTTGACTTCGTTAATCAAAATGATACTGAATCAATTTCCCTCACTTCGGTAAGTGGTACCCTTTGCCCAAAGAATTTCAATAATACATGTGTGCCAATAATTTCCTTCCCTCAAATATTAGACATCACTTTAGAAGGAAATTATTGGCTAAATATTACTGCTGAAGACCAAATTGGAAGAGCAATTACGAGATCTTACTCGATTACTTATGTGACTGGTTCCGCTGTAATTGAGAATATTATGGCATATCCAATTCAAGATACAAGTCAAAACAGCACACTTTGGAGATGTGAGACCTGCAGTTTGGAATTTGAAATAACAGAATCTCATATGCCGATTGTACTTTCCAATATGGGGGAGTATCAAATGAGCCAAACAGCATGGAACAAATGGGAAGTTCGGTTAGATTTAAGCGCGGTAAACATTGGTCTAAATAACAAATTGTTAATCATCCAGGTTTCAAATGCTGGTGGGTATCAAACAACTCTTCGATATACAGTGGAACCAACTGTGAATCTAACCTTTAGTTTTTCAACGGAATATTCTAAATGCATAAGTTATAGCAATGATTCAGAGTATTATTGTATATACGATAGTAGCGAAAATCCTACAAACCTTTCATTAATTATTTCTCCGAAAAGTGGAACTAATGAATTGAAATTCTCTATCGACTTTCACTCTCCCAACCTAGCAACCATTTCCTCTCGTCTCCTCACCACAACCCAAACACATAACATTACTATTGAGATTGGCGGTGGTACAGTGACCAATTATTCTATCACAGTCCACTATCAAGGTGCTACTGGAATATATCAAGAAAAGAATATCACCTTTGTGAGTCATACAGCATTCAAGCCCCGATTTGTGCTAATCGAAGAGAGTAATAGTCATGTGCGAGTATTTGAGGAAGGAAATGTGACGTTTGAGATTGCATTTAAAGTATTATTTCCTGATGACATCCTTATCCCGATTGAGATGGGGAAATATATTGATATGATTCTAAGCGGTATGAATAAAACAGAATGCACGCTTAACGGCTTCAGAAGTGAAGTAACAGGCGAAACAGGTAGTATTAAGATAAAAGAGTCGACTAGTCCCAAACTAATGAGATGGAATTGTGGAAATACAGAAGACGCAATCACTGTAGAGTCATTTGGTACTCCTGAACAAATAAGAATTAGGATTCGGATGTATGAGTCGCCGATTCCGGAAGAGCAGCTCAAAGCAGTAAGTAACGACCCAGTACCTCCATTGTATCTATTTAGGGTACCGGAGGTAGGTTCTGTATTTAGCATCAGAATATTCGAGCCATATACTAATAATTCGCACGATTTAAACATTTATGCTAATGATTCAATTTTTGAAGTCAAAAAGGCTTCAAATAAGGATATTTCAATTAGTGAAAAATGTAATTCTGAATATATAATTAATGAGGACGAGATCTATCTTGGAGAGATAGTAGAATGGGAACTACTAAGTGAATGTTTTAGCGAACAAGGAATCTATGACCCTGATTTCACATACTATGCAGGAATTAGTATTGATTACGACGACGGTGAATATGTGCTACTTTGCGATTGGAATAGACTACCTACTGAGTTTGAAGTATGGTTTAAAGAAAAACCAATTCCAAAATCTTGCCACTATCCATTTCCAGACAGAAAGATACCACCTGAACTCGAAATCCCATACGATTCAATTCAATTTAGAATAATATTATGTGACGCACGTTGTGAACATATGACAAACAAGACGCTAAAAGATTATGACACTCTTATGGATAGTGAAGTGCAAACACATGGAGTTGACCTTAAGAAACCCGATGCTTCAGTAGGGAAACAAGCTCAAAATTTTGCAATTGTTGCTATTGGATTCTTTCTTCTGTGGTTTTTTCTCATAGTGATATATAAAGCGTTATCAACATTTGAGATGACGAAAGGTACCAAGGAAAAAGAATAATAAGGTGAAGAGATTACCTTGTCTATGGAAGAGTATAAACTAGTCGCCGCAGTAGCAATTTCATCTATCGGAACCGTGCTAATCAGTAAGTTTATGACGTATAGAAGTTCAAAGAACGTGGAAATCCTTACCCGAAGAAATTTAGATTTGTTTAAATTGCCACATGATGAAAAGCGACTCACAAATATCTTTACGAACTTGGAAAAAAATGCACGCGTTGCAATTGCAGTGGAGTTGCTCAAAGAATTCAAAACTAGTAGTAGTCAAGCATCCACCAGACTTGAGAATGCGCAAGAAGAGATGGATGATTTGTTGCGAGAAGTAAAAAGAATTCAAGGAAATGTAAACAGTAAGAAAACAAGAGGGGAAAAAGATACAATGTTCAGCACCCATCTTGCGCCTAAATTAACGCAGATGAAATTCAAATTATTTGCAGTATCTCTTAGACTTGAATCTTGTGTTATGATTGACCCAATTATTAATTTCTTGGAGAATGTGGTGGATGGGCACGGTAGAAAAAAAATAATATCACTTTACGAACTAGGAAATATTGTAGACCCTATTGATCCAGGGCTTACTGCAGCAATTAAAGAAGCCAACAAAACCTTATCACTCGGAGACTCTGAATTCGAAAAGGCGATGGAAACTTGGATAGCCGACTATTAGCGTTTGAGGTGGATGCGTTGTCCAAAATAGAGTTCAAAGAAGTAGAACGTATCTTGGAAAGGGCCCTAAAGGAATTTGAGCAACGATTGAAACGGAATGAGGAAAATGATTGATTTAAAAGCGTTTCATAGTAGATTGGAGAAGCGGAAAATCATTGGATTAATCTCTTCGAATCGAATAGAAAAGAAGATTAAATATATTTTCGAAGCGGCGGCAAGGTTTGAACAGAGGGAAGAACTGTCTCATAAAGAAGCGATTAAATTCTTACGAGAGAGTCTCTCAGTTGAAGCGACCATCATGCTTCGTGATGCAGGTGTTACATCTATTGAAATTAATAAGAAAAAAGATCCATTTCTATTTGAAATCATTTCCGGGGGGGATATTGACTTTGAATATGTATTTGGTGAGTTGAATGGCCAATAAGTTGATGTCATCAACATCCCAATTCGGGAACAAATCAGTTCAACTGTTTAAGTGGGGTGCAACAAAAACAGTGCACCCACGAGTTATGCTCTTAGAGCTAGTTACATTATTGTATTATCTTTTCTTCAATCTAACAATTACAGATGATGGACTTCAAGAACTTATTGGGGTTGGTATCTTAGTAGGTGGTGGTTTTTTTTTATTTTATGTTATGCTCATTTGGTTTTTTCGCAAGCATCCGATTTTTAAAAGAATTGTCCATTGGTTTGAATCGTTCATATCTTTGGGCACAATTGTTTTGTTATTTTCATATGCCTTTTCCACTTTATCTGGACAATCTAACGAACTACTCCAAACTGTAATGTTGTTCCCAGCATGGTTTTTGATATATTTTTTGGTTACTGATAAGGAACTTTCGTTAAGTGACCCAGACCAATCACCAAAATTGCTTCGGAATTTAGTTCAAAAGCAACAAGCAGTTGCTATTTACCCAACTAAATCGGAAGAGGGAATTGATTACCAATTAGTCGATAAATTACCGAAACGAAGGCTTGAAAGTGAACAAGAAGATGAGAACGCACTAAACAAAGATATTCCGTTACAACAAATTCCATTCTTGATAATACAACAAAGGATAGGTAAGGCAAATCAAGGGGCTTATTATACAGTTCCATCTTCATTCAGCATTTCTCAACTCGGGGGAACAATTAGGCTACATGAAGCCAATTTCTTCGAATCAAAGTTAGCATCTTTATCAAATATATTCATCATGAAACTTTTTAGTAGTTTCGATAAGCAATCATCCATCTGGCGTCAAGTAAATCCAAACTACCTACTTCACCACCCAAGTGCATCCGATTTTCCATTCAAAGATGGTTTAATTGTCCATGAATGGACATTTCAAGAATTACAAGATGTTGCTAATAAGATTCTTAATACTATGAAAGAAGAGAATCGTGGACTTAATAGTCCGATACTCAAGTCAATGCATTATGCCGAAGAGAATCTTAATAACAATCCAATTGAGATAAAAAGAATCAAAATGTTATTGCAATTATTGGACCTTAAACTTCCAGAGGAGAAAGAGGATTTTTGGATTAGCATGCTAAATGGGTTTTGCATTGGAAATGAAACCAAACTATTGCATGGAGATATTCAATTGAGAAAATCTAAAATGGCTCAAATAAATGCTATTAATGTGCTAACGAAATCTGAAATCAATCATGTAATCGCTAAACCAGTTGAAGAATTCATTAAAGTACACGATCATATTACTCGTCTCCTTAAGGGGAGTTCTGAGGGGTTTGTACTACCTGAAGATCTTAATACATATCTCGACAGCATGACCAAACAAATGCTAATAGCACTAGATGCAACCAAATATGTGGAACGACAAATCTTATCAGGTTCAATTGTCAGCGGGAAACTTGTTGAAGAGCGTGAAGGAATTATCGCAGGATTTACCTTATCAGCAAAAACAACTTTGAGGGTTTTATTATGATCAAACTACCTCCTCCAATTAATATTGATTCAGAACTGAGGCTATTACTTAGTTGCCTTTATCTCTCCGTTAACAAGTTGGCGTTCTTGAATGGACCTACATGGCAAAAATCACAAATCCTTACTAGTTTGACTAATGGCTACTACGATATTTTTCGGAATGATGAAATCGATGATGATCAAAAAGGTGGTTCAAAACAAACTGTTAATCTCAAAGATTTTGATGCTTATTTCGAAACCATTGCACTCAATAACCCGAATTATAGTTTAAACTCATGGATAACTCCTCCGGATTTCCCGACACATAGTATTCGAGGATGTTCAAATAAATATGTTGATTTCACATCAAGGAGGTCCTCGCTAATATCTGAATCAGTCTTTGCTAAAAAGCAAGGGTCTTGCCGAACATGTTCCCAAGATAGAAATGCTTGGAAACCAATTGACAATATGAAATATCTTAAGAATACATATAATGCAGCGAGATGCATCATGAATTTAGATGTGAGCCAAAGTGATTCCGGTTTCCTTCTTGAACTAGAGATTGGAGAATTAAATGACCGTTTACGTGTTACGAATTTGTCTCTTGGGAGTGAATTAAAGGCAGTATTCTTATCAACAATCGGAATGGTCGATAATTTAGTTTTAAGGAAAGTATTTTCTGAATTAGTAAATGAACGACGTTTTACCTCTGGTGAGTTGGGGAGTTTGATGGTAAGTCTAAAAGTTGAAAGAAGCAGTGAACAAATTGAATTGGGGTCGCAACAAATTTTATCAGAACGAGGTTATCTTAGCCAATTACCTGGCCGCGGTAATCGCGATGAACAATTGAGTCCATCTGAAAGAAGATTGAATCAAGTGCGAGGACTTTTTGAGAGTGTTATGAAAGCCTGTGATCCGAGAAACTATCTTTCTATATTTTCACTTTACCAAGAAAAACTTGTGATAGAATCAAAAGATTTTGAAACACCATGGCCGGTTTTATATGCGGAATGCGGTTCCGATATCATTCAAGAGATACAAGTAAAGAATAGAACGTTAAGACATAAAGTGTTTCAGGACACACTGATAAAGGACTTTGGCAAAGAAAATTCGCGAATTGACTTGTATATTGACCCAATACGCTTTTGGTTGTGAAATTATGGATGCTAAACCTGGTAGAACTGAAATAGAGATGAGTTTACGGAGTGTTGCATATTCCTTAATGGTGATTCTATCATTAATGGCATATGGGAGTCAATGGAAAGAATCTGGACCGTTCGGACATACAATTGGTATTCCATTCATCGCAATAAGTATATTTTTAATGATACTATTAGTATTATTGAATTTCTCCAAAGTGAAATATACGACAACTAATTCAAATAATAGACAAGTATCTCTCAATCATGAGGATTGGTTCACAGCTCCTTGGTTAGTTATTGGAATCTTATTGCTCTTCTCTCTCTCTTTTGCAATGAGAGTATCATACCACGAAATACCGATTTTACAATCTAGTTTTGAAGGTCAGTCTGAATCAGTTTCTCAATACTACTATCAATTGATTCAATATCTCCTTTTTTCATTAGGGATTTGCTTCTTTGCATGGGGTTCAACTGTTTTCCTAAGAAATCATGGTTTCCTATCTGAGGTATATGGCCAATATGACCCTATCAAGCGAAGGCTATTTGTCATGCAATTGGTTACATATTCGTTAGAGATTCAGGATTGGAGACTAGGCAAAAAGGATTTTGATGAAAAACTTAGAAAGCAGTTAGCCGGGTGCATAAAAACATTAAGCGAGTCTGAATCATTAGATACTAGCGGTAATTATTGGACGAAGGAGAAGGCGTGGGAGGCCGTATGTTCTGAACTATATACAAGGGTTACCAGGGAATATGGAATTGAAGATTCGAGTTTTGAGAAATATTTCCGAGAATATTGCAAGGACCAATTTCTTTATGAAAAATTTATGGACCAATTCATTGAGAGTGAAATGAAGAAGTTGGCAATCCCTGATTCAAAATACAGAATAACATACCGTCGATTATGTAACCTTCTTTCGCTCTTTGAGTGCGAGGGTCTGATTGAATCTGATAACGGTGGAGAATACGGCGAATTTGAAAGCAAATGTAAACAAATATTATTTGCGCTAAGATCATTGAAAGAGGATGATCGTGATGAGCGAG
>TARA_B110000211_G_scaffold31460_1_pt1 | contig 10356 bp, 5 predicted proteins | sample TARA_B110000211 | Tara Oceans TARA_B110000211 (sample SAMEA4397516) | marine metagenome | biome: Polar Biome; feature: [DCM] deep chlorophyll maximum layer (ENVO:01000326); material: water (ENVO:00002006), including particulate matter (ENVO:01000060) such as... | depth 30 m
TATTGCCGCGGAGAAGATCACTAAAGACCTAAACCCCACTTATGGCAGCATCCAAAAACTCCACACTAGGAACTCTGATCTTTTAGCCCTTTGTGAAGATAAGATATTAAAAATAACAGCTAATAAAGATGCTTTATACAACGCTGATGGCAATCCACAATTAATAGCAACAGATAGAGTGCTTGGACAGGCAATACCCTTTGTAGGTGAATATGGCATATCTCAAAACCCAGAGTCGTTTGCATCGGAATCTTATAGGGCTTATTTTACCGATAAATCTAGAGGAGCTGTAATTAGATTATCTATGGATGGTATAACACCTATATCTGAAGCTGGAATGAGTGATTGGTTTAAAGATAATTTAAAGTTAAACGATACAATTATTGGTAGTTATGATGACAAGAAAAACGAATACAATATAACTTTAAAACACACTGCTGAAACAACAGGTGGATATGAGTGTGACGCGGAAGACACAGTTGTTGTGGCAAAGACAATATCATTTAAAGAAAGTGTTAAAGGTTGGGTTAGTTTCAAATCATTTGTACCTGAAAATGCTATTAGTTGCAACAACGAATATTATACTTTTCAAGATGGTAGGTTATACCTACATCACGATGAAAGTCAAGATAGGAATACTTTTTACGAGGACGACCTTGTGCCGTCTAAACTAAGTGTTGTTTTAAATGATATGCCAGGTTCAGTGAAGTCATTCCGAACGTTAAACTACGAGGGTTCTCAGGCTAGGGTAACCCAAGACCTTGGGGATGATCAATACTTCAATCTCAACGCTAGTGATGGTTGGTTTGTTGACTATGCATTTACAAACAAGGAAGAGGGTAGTTTAAACGAGTTTATAGAAAAAGAAGGCAAGTGGTTTAACTACATAAAAGGAATATCATCCGCTGTTAGCTGTTCCTCTGATCTAGCTGGATTTAACGTACAGGGAATTGGGGTTTGGAGCTGTATAAATGAGCCTGCTAGCCCGGATTTTGTGCAAGGCACTGGAGCATGCAGTATATCTACGCTTATTGGCCCTGTCGTTGACCTTAGGGGAGGAGCACCAGCACTAAACATAGGTGACCTGACTCTCAGCTATATGTTTGACCACCCAACTACAAATATTACATCTGTGATGTTTCATGCTTTAGTGGACTCAATCATAGGTTCTCCCGATGCTTGTATGGTTGATCCTAGCGACGCTAATTATGTTAGCGGGGCTATTAATCAGTACTTAGCACCAGCTAACGTCTTGTTACACATTTTTAATGGGTATGGAACCCCCCAGGTTTCGTTGTTCCCTATTTCCCCCAACACAATCCCTTTGCCCATAGGACACACATCCAACGCAAATGCAACACTAGTCAGTAGTGCTAGCGGAGCAGTTGGGTTTACAGCCGAGGACGTGATTGGTAAAATGAGATCCCTATACAACACTACTCATGGCGGAAACTATGTGTATGGAGTAACGTGGGCTGCTTTCTTAACCTACCACACTCAATTTTTAGATGCCTTAGCCGTAAGCCATGTACCAACACATGTTGCTAATAACTACGGAAATGGTTGGGGTGTTTTTGGTGGAGTGAATATGTTTGAAGTTGGTGGAGTACGTACTGTTGGCTCCGCAGGAACAACTTGCGGTTGTACTGATCCTACAGCTACAAACTATAATCCACTTGCTAATACGGATGATGGTTCTTGCTCGTTTGACGAGGGTGGTAAGCCAGTAGTTGGCTGCATGGACCCTACGGCTAATAATTATAACCCTCTTGCCACTTTAAGCGATGGGGAAGCGTGTACTTATGATATTTTAGGTTGTACAGACCCAACAGCAACAAATTATGATCCTAATGCAACTGTTGATGATGGTGGTTGTGTTTATGCTCCCGTTTCAGGCTGTACCGACCCATTAGCTACTAATTACGATCCTAATGCAACTGTTGATGATGGTAGTTGTGTTTTACCCCGAACTAGCTTTGATGGTTGTGGAAACTGCTCGTCAGGCGGCCCACCTATTATAGCTCCAGATGCAACTTTCGAGAGAGTGATTGCACAGAAATTCTCTCAATTTGGAGGTGGGAATTATGGTAACTTTTGGGGTAACAACAACCCAGTGTTACCGGTCAATAGTAATTGGACACCAGGAGCAGGTAGTTGGAATCCCACCGGTACTATACCTAATTGTGGACACTCAACATATCAAGTTGCAGGACTTAGGTGGTTAGACATGTACACAACAATAAATTTTGTAGTTACATCCCTATCGGGTATTACAGAGCTACCAGATGTGGAATTAATAAACATAACTAATCAACCAATCCAGTCACTAGACTTAAGGTGCCAAAGTGATAAGTTCTACAAGCTATACGGAGGGAACACCGAGATAACTGAGATTTGGATGCCTTGGAACTTAGAGAGTGATTATGGTAACATTGACATTAGTCTTGGGTGGTCGAACGCCTTTACTACAGCTAACCCAGGAGCAATCCTAGTAATACACTGTGCTCATCCAACACCAAATCCTGACTTCCCGACGACTGCGGACCGTATAGCTAGAGTGCAATTGATGATTAACAATACATCATTCCCCTTCGATAACATTGACTTACAGGGGTTAAGCACGGGTAGCGCAATATCTAGCAACTATCAACTTATTCCTTAGAAAAATAATATGGCAATACAAACCTTAACATTGAACTTCCCAAACGTAAACGTATCCGCTCAGCTAGGTGATTTAGTTTACTACTCTATACCGTCTACGTCTGGGGGTTTTAACACAAGTAGTATTCCAGTTACATTTGCTTTTGGTGTCATAATTGCAATAACAACTACATTTATAACGGTGGAGTACGAGGACGCCACTGTTAGTCCGCCTCCAACCGGATCTTTTATATTTTTCCAAAAAGATAAAAAAGTGAATATGTCTAGTATCCTTGGATATTATATGCAGGTTGATTTTGTGAATGATTCAAAAGAAAAAGCAGAGTTATTCTCTGTTGGATCTGAAGTAAGTGAAAGTAGTAAATAAAAAAATACAATGGAGAAAACAATACAATCATTCGAGTTAGATTTATCAAGCTTACCAGCGGCATCATCAGTTAGACTTTTTAGTATAAAGGGTGACGACGGTGCCGTTTTTACTTTAGAGATCAAAAACGAAGATAGCTATTACTATAATTTTATAACAAACCTTTTTCAAGCTACAAAAGCTGGATTAACTAATAAGACGATTGTTGGGGGTGTGTTTAATGGAAATATAGTATTTCCAACTGTAACAGACGCTGATCAATATGACATATATTTATATGCTCAACCAGTAACAACTAAGCACGCTGATTACAATGAAGTTAGGTTTGGGGATGGTAGTATTGACATAAACTCAACTACAGGTTCTAACTCGCTACTATTAACTAAAGTTATATATCAATACGTAAATAACACTTTAACACTGACCCCATTTGCGGCTCAAGATACGGTGGAAATAAAACCTGGTGTGACCTTGGTTACCGATACTGTATCTATTGCTGAAGGCGGAGAAGCGGTTAAACAGGCTTTTAGCATATCTTGTGGTGTTGCGACAGCTTCTAAATGCTACCGAATAATAAAACAACCAACACACAGTGATGCTGTTGGTTTTTTAGGACTAACTATAGGATCTGCTCCAATTAAAATACCTGGTGAAAATATATACCCAACCGTAACTGGAACAGACGCTACTGATGGAGCTGTTAGTGGCACCTCTGTGACGATGGCAGAACCCGTTGCTGATTCAATGGTGGTTGGGGATAAGGTTACTGGGGCTGGAATTGCAGCCGCATCAAATGTAACAGTTGTTAGTTTAGATTCTACAAATGTATTTACAGCATCAGAATCGTTAACTATAGAAGCTGGCACAACACTAAGCTTTAGCAATCAAATGAACTATAGATGGCTTATAACAAATCAAGCTCACTTGATAAAGCCAGATATGAAAATCATAACAAACTCAACAAATTTAACCGCTACCACGACTGTGGCTGATTATTTAGACACAACAACACTTTGGGTTGGTACAGAAGAAGAAGAAGTGTTGGTCAACGTTAGTTTGCCCGCTATTGATACCCTTGGATTAAAACCTGTTATAACTAGGGGCGAGATAACAACTCAAGCTGGGAGTGTTATATTTGACAAACAACAAAAACTGGCTTTAACCGGAGACGCCTTGAGAATAGGTGGTTATGGGCAGAGAGAGATAACGAGGCTCTATGGCTGGGATGTAGTTTTTACCGATCTTAAAATAGAATTAAGTGCAGTTACGACAACTACAACTAGCGCTGTTAGTAACAGTACAAGTGTTCCGGTTGCGGAAAGAGGTGGTATACTAGACGATGTTAGTACTGTTAGTGGTATAGGTATTGACGCTTCAGTTGCTGCTCCAACGGTTGATACAGGTGCTGGTGCTGTGACTGGCGCTGGCACATTAGTTCTTACCGCCGCCCAAACTTTAGAGAGTGGTACGACGCTCACTTTCGCTGGCGCTGGAACAACAGCAACTATAACTGGTGACGTACAAATATTAAAAGCGGGATCCTCCTCAATTCAACTTAGTTTTGATATTGAGAAGATGCTGTCTATAACGTAAAGTAAAATAACGAGCAAAACTGTGACTATTATAGATATAAATTAAATTAAATTATGTCTAGTAACGAACTACAAACTCTGTTTGATAACACACCTGCAAAATCCTACAAAGATAAGATAACACAGATAGAAGAGTATCTTACTAGCATTGCTGATGGAGTGAATGTAGTTGTAGGGGATGGTAACGAATTAATATACCCAGAAATGTGGGAGTACAAACACTCTTTTGCTGATGGGATTTACATTAGGGAGATGGGGATGAAGCAGGGTCAATTGGGTTTCTCAGCCATACACAAACATAGCTACGGGTTCTTTTTACTATCAGGAGTATTAGCATCGTCAAAAGAAGAGGGTGTTGAAGAGTTTATAGCTCCTTGTTATATAGTATCACCAAGAGGGGCGAAAAGAGTAGTGTACGCGGTAGAAGATTGTGTTATAACCACCGTGCACGCTAATCCCACTAACACAGAGGATTTAGATGAGTTAGCAAAAATAAACGTTGTTTTTAGTTGGGCGGATTACGAAGAGTATTTAAAAGAAAATAAATTATGATAAATTTAAACGGTATAATGTCACCAAGTAACCACGTGGATAGATCCATGGGCATGATAGGTGCTGCTATTGTTGTTGGTGGGATTGGCATGTATAATGCTAACCAGCAAAAGCAAGACGCTAAGGGGATAGCCAACACCGCTAGGGATGAAAGAAAAAGGCAGGAAGACCTTTTGAATAAGCAGAAAGATGAATACAAAGCCATGAAGTTTAAAAACCCTTTCCAAGGCATGGAAAACACTTTCGAAGATTTAACAGTGAACCAACAGCAAGCTCAATTCCAATCCCAACAAGGGAATCAACAAAGAGCAAACGTAATGCAAAATATGAAAGGAGCTGCCGGAAGTAGTGGTATAGCAGGTTTAGCGCAGGCCATGGCTAACCAAGGCCAACTACAAACCCAACGTATATCCGCGTCTATAGGCCAACAAGAATCACAAAACCAAATGGCGACAGCTAGAGGAGCAGCAGCTATCCAAAACGCAGAAAAACAAGGTGATCAATGGGTTCAGCAAGCTGAAATGGATAGGCAATCAACTTTATTAGGAATGCAAATGGGGCAAACTACAGGGGCTAACATGGCGTACCAGCAATCGCAAGCAAACCAAATGAATGCTCAGATAGCTCAAAACCAAGCTTTAACTGATGGGTTAAGCAACGTAGCTACAGCAGGCATTAAAGGCGGGGCGTTTGATAAGAAACCAGAGGTTGACGCAAATGGAAATCCAATATAGTAAAAATAAAATATAAAATATGGGAGCAGACAGAACATTAGTAGACGCAGCGTTTAAAGAAGCTACAACTAAATACAGTGGAGATGTAATAAACATGAAACCAATGTATGATAGCAACTTGGCAAGTATGAACAAAGCATTTAGCACTATCAATAGTGCCATGGATATATACTCTGGTAAAAAAGAACTGAATAGAGCTGGTGTGAGAAAGCAAATGGCTAGCTTTCAAGCTCAAGCAGATTCGCTTATAAAAGGTATGTATGCTCAAGATGAACCGTTACCAGATGCTTTTGTAGATGCTTTTAGAGGTAAGATTGAAAGTTTACAAGAAGAGTTTGAACTCCACAATACTTATGGTAAAGGAGACACGTCTGAGAATAGTCAAGCTAGAAATAGAATAATGGGTGAGCTGAAAAGAGTTACAAACCAAGCGATGAACTTTAGGGCTGGAACTGAGATAGCTTTAGATAACCTTAAAAATGTAGATCCTGGAAGCTTCAAAGATGAACGTGGTATATCAGCTCACATGCAAGCATTTAATTTCGAAAACTACGAGCAGCTGGTAGCGGATGGAAAAATAAAAGTTATTTACGGTAAGAATGGTATAGAAATAATTAGTAAAGGCTATGACACGCGCACTATAAGTGTTCCCTTAACAAATCCTAGTGAGCAGTTTTTAGACGCTGGGTCGGACAACATGATGGATGCAGAAGAATCTTATGGGGAAGAAGTAACGATAACCCTAGCTTCTTTTAACGAAATGTTCAAGCCAGTAGACCTTAAAAGCCACGCCGCTTTGTTGGAGGATTTGAATAACGCAACTAAAAACGCTGTTGCTGCTGGTGGCAAGCAAAACGCTGAAAACGATTACAACGTAGAGGAATATAATGCTTTGTTTACGAGCCATGTTGATACTGAAGAAAAATTTAGAAACTTTGCAAAATCAAAAATCAAAGGGGTGTATGAGATTAAAGAATCATTTAAAGTTAGTTTAGAAAACAAACTTAATATACCTATAACGGTGCTGCAAAACATGGTTATTGACATTGATGGTGATGGTAAAATTGACGACATGGATGTCATACTTAAAGAACTAAACCTTGCTGAAGACGAATATATTAACACTGATGACTTAGCTAAAGGGCAGGGTAATGCTGCTTTTGAAAAAAACATTGACGCTTTGATTGATGCGCTTACAGAGACTACTCACCCAGCATTTGACATAGGTGTATCAGCTCCTATGCTAGGAAAATACTTAGGTACGATTAATGAGAATCGCTATAATACGGCTTTTGATAAAGCGAAGAAAGCAAATAGTAAATCTACAGATGTAGACCAAAGGAATATTGTGCTAGGAACATATAGATCATGGGAATCACAAGACGGTATACTCGACTTAGCTTCAAGTGGTGGTGTTATAAACTCATGGGATGGTAATGAATGGTCTCCTGACCCAAGCAAGCCGGGTAACTATATAAATACATACGGGGACAAAAAAGAATCATATCCTTTAGGTAACTTATTAAGAAGCCCTTACTTTGGAATGACTGAAAGAATTAACCAGAGAAAGCTTGATTATGGCTCTGGGCTTCCAGCGCACACTGATGAAATAATCCCACCTGCTAGTAGCGTAGAAACACCTAATGTAGAAGACTTTGGAAGAAACGCAAATGTAGATAATGTTCTTACTGGTTGGGAAAATAGATATAAGGGTATGGGCTTTACATACAGTAAAAACAAGCCGGGTATAAACCAGAAGTATACTTCGGTTACAATAACGGCTGAAAATGGCGCTACACACGTAACTGAGTTAGGGAGAACACTTGGGAAGGGAAAAGAAGCACAAGCCAAGGCTTTTAATAAGTTTATAGAAGATAACAAAATATAATATATGTTTGAATACGAGGGCGGACAATATACTTACGAAGACTTACAAAAAGAAGCTGAAAAGCAGGGGGTTGACTTTGCAGAGTTTATGAGTAGAATGAAGGAGCGTGGCATGACTCAAGCTGGTTCAAATCCGGCTATTTCTCTTGGCAACCAAAACGATAGCAATGTTGTTAAAAAAATAGATACGTCAACGGCGGGTTTGTTTTTTAACACACTTCAACAAGTTGCGCCCGGAGCTGGTAAACCACTAGCGGCGCTTGCTAGTTTAGCTAAGGGTACGGTAGATATTATTGATAACATTGGTGATGCCGCGGAAACATTCACTGAGATAGCTATTGGAGGTTATGGAAACTATGGGTTTGGGTTGTCTATGTATACGGCTAAAAGAATAGCTGCTCAAAAAGCCGGTGTTACACTAGAGGAATATGACGAGCAAAACCCGTACAATGTACTAGAGCTAAAGAGTTTATCTAACGCTATAGATAAAGCTACGATAAAATATAAGGACAAAGAGACTGGACGGCAACTAGACTACACTGAGTTGTTTTCTGCAGGAGAATATGGCAAAGCTACTGAAGCTTTCGTTTACGAAACAGCTGGCGCGCTTCCATCGATGATTGTTAGTAGAGTTCCGGGTGGTTACGCTATGTTAGGCGCGGGTGCCTTTGCTGATAAATTAAATACAGACTTATTCGAAAGACCAGACCAAACAGCGGAGAAGATATTAAGTAACGCTCTTATATATGGTGGGTCGGACGCTGTTGGGGAGTATTTTGGTGGTAGATACTTAAACAAACTAGGTGGCCTTGTCAAAGGTGGTGGCAAGGCGGGTTTAGACAAAGCTAAAGATGTTATGATTGGTGGTGTCGGTGCTTTTGTTAAGACAGCATTCAAAGGAGGTAGTAATGAGTTTATGCAAGAAGCTATAACTGCAGTAATTCAAACAGGGTCAGACGAAATAATTTATGGTGATGAAAAGTCAGGCGCTGAGTATTTTAGAAAAGCCGTGCATGCTGGGTTAATTGGGTTTGCTTTAGGTGGAGGTAGTGGTACAGCTTCAATGGGCATGGACAAAGCTAATAAAACAAAGTTTTACGAGTATTTAGCTCCAAAAAGTTATAAAAAAGATAGGCTTGAGTTAAAAGAAAAAGAAGTTGAAGCTCAAGAAGACTTAGACAAAGCGCCTGCTGATAAAAAACAAAAGTTTCAAGAAAGATTAGACATCATAAAGAAAAAAGGAGAAGATCTTCAAGCTCAACTTTACGATTGGTTTGAAACCACTTCTGAAAACGATCCTAAACAGATCGAGTTGATGATTGAAAAAATACAAGAAAAGCATGATGCTTTAGATGTTATAACTGGTGGTAATGATTATTCAAATGCAGCTAAGGAGCAAGCTAAAAAAGATTTCAAAGATGCCGATGAAGTTATTGGTAACTTGTTTGCGGTTACAGATATAAATTATGATGCAAAGTTTGAGTTGGATATGTCTAAGTTTGTTAAGGCTGCGGAGGAAATTGACGAGTCAAACAAGAGCCTTTGGTTTAAATCTAAAGATTTAAAATACGAGTACGTAAACACTCAAGAAAAATTTGATGAATTAAAAAAGAAATATGGCAAGGAGGTAGCAAATAGTGCTGATGGGTTTTTTGATGTTACTGTAGACGGGCAAAAAAAGATATTCATAAACAGAGACGTTGCCGCGGCAGCGAGTGCAACAAACGTAATAGGTCACGAGCTCTTACATTACGCCTTGAGCAATAGGTTTGCTAACGATCCGAAGTACTTAAGAGACTCTGTAGTGGCTTTTAAAGATTATATTAAACAATTAGACAACGGGGATTACATACTAAAGTCTATAGAAAGTAGGTTGGCTAACCCTAAAAATGGTTACGCTAAGCTAGATGCTAATGGTAAAGTACAGAGAGACAAAGATGGGCTAATTGTCATGTCTGACGATAGTTGGATTGAGGAGTATTTTACTATGTTTACTGATTTAATTAAGACTGAAAAGATTGATGTTGTTGAGGATGCCTCTAAGGGCTTAGCCAACACACTTAGAACTACCATTAGAGGTTTAGGTCTTAATTTTAATAAGGTTGACTTTAAAAACGGCCAAGAAGTTTTTAAATTTTTAATTGACTACAACAAAAACATAGGTAGGAAAGGCTTAGTAGGTGCTATAACCCAAAAGAAAGCCGTAAAGCAAGCCGCTGGTAAAGGCGTTAAAAAAGCAGATGTTGGAACTAAAAAATCATCAACCGATTCAAAAGGTCCAGTTGACGATCTCGGTAAAATGGGTTGGACTGATAAGACATGGAAAGAATCAGGCGCTAAGTTTGCTATCGAAACAATAAAGGATGAAAAACTTCTCGACGCTTTAATCTACGCTAAATATAAAGTAGAAGATGTGCCAGCTAACTTTGTTGATGATGTTATAACAGCTTTGTCGTCTGACATTAAGAAGTTTAACTCTTCTTATGTTGATAGGAAGACAGGGAAGAAAGTTGAAGCGAAGTGGGGTACAAAAGACGAAAACAATAGTCTTTTTGGGTACTTA
>TARA_B110000211_G_scaffold112807_1_pt1 | contig 10350 bp, 9 predicted proteins | sample TARA_B110000211 | Tara Oceans TARA_B110000211 (sample SAMEA4397516) | marine metagenome | biome: Polar Biome; feature: [DCM] deep chlorophyll maximum layer (ENVO:01000326); material: water (ENVO:00002006), including particulate matter (ENVO:01000060) such as... | depth 30 m
TACAAATTGCATCTCATCTGCTACAGAATCATGGTAAGTCGGCACGGGCACCGCACCAAGCGACTGAACTGCACACATGCTCCAATAAGTACGCGGGCGATTACCACACACAATCAATACGACATCACCCGCTTTAACGCCGTTGGCTTGCAAACCGAGGGCAAACCTCTCAACTTCGTCTGCGACTTGGCTCCAAGTCCATGATTGCCAAATGCCAAATTCCTTTTCACGCATGGCATCTTTATCGGTAAACATACGAGCATTGTGCAGCAAGAGTTTAGGGAAGGTATCTAGTCCCGGTGCCGGATAATTTGGTTTGTGCGAGCTTGGGGTCATAATAGACTCTGCTTTAGGATATTCTTATTTTGTCTAAGGTAACCTCACAGAATCATTGCGGCTATTAGATATATGTCGGTTCATAGACTTAAGTCTAGGGTGCTGCTTTCCAATATGCCGTTGCTGGTAACCAGTTTTGGGCCTCGCGATGACCACTGGCATTTCCCGTGTTACCCTAGTGGCACTTCTTTTTACACCATCTATATATCTATGTTTACCAGCAGCTCAATCATACTTATCTCGTTGGCCTACTTTGCCCTACTGCTAGGTGTAGCTAAGCTGGGAGATAAACTTCTGTCATTTAGGGCCTACGCCAACCAGCACCTTCAGGCCATTATCTACAGCTTATCTTTAGGTGTATTTTTAACCTCCTGGACATTTTATGGTTCTGTGGGCAGGGCTTCCACATCTGGATTAGACTACTTGGGCGCCTATATCGGTCCAATACTTTTGTTCCTGCTGGGTCATCGAGTCATATACAAAATAGTACTGATTGCCCAACATGAAAATATTGGCTCTATTTCCGATTTTATCTCCTCACGCTATGGCAAAAGTAGGCGACTGGCCGTTCTAGTTACCCTCATAGCCACCTTGGGTTTGCTGCCTTACATTGCCTTACAGCTTAAGGCCATTGATCTCAGTTATGCAGTACTAACGGCCCAAGACGGCTTACGTGGCACACAGGCAGATATTTCTGTCTTGGTGATTGCCCTGCTCATTGGTATTTTTAGTGTTTTATTTGGCGCGCGCCAAGTGGATACATCAGCCCATAACCCCGGTATGGTATTGGCTATTGCAGTAGAGTCGCTCGTTAAGCTCGTTGCTTTTGTAACCATCGGATTGTTCGCAACTTATGTGATTAATGATGGTTTTGGCGATATTTTTAACCAACTAGAAGAACAAAAAGGCAGCAGCCTAGCGGCATTTGATCCATTTCGTACCAGCTTCCTTATTGAAATCTTGTTAGGTGTCATTGCTGTAATTTGCCTACCCCGTCAATTTCACATGCTGGCCGTAGAAAACACCAATGCCGATCATATCAACACTGCAAGGTGGTTATTTCCTCTTTATATGATCAGCATGTGTCTATTCATGATTCCTATAGCTTGGGCCGGCAGCCAGGCATTAGCTGGAACCTCCACAAACGCAGATTTATATTCTTTAATGATGCCCATGGCTGAGGGGCAAACTGGCCTTGCAATTTTGGCATATGTGGGCGGCATTTCTGCCGCTATGGGTATGGTTGCTGTGTCTACCATAGCCATAAGCACCATGCTTACTAATGACATTATCATGCCATTTATATTGCATGTCCGTGCTGTTGATGTGTCGCAAAATAAAAACTTAGGCCGCTTACTCCTCAACTTAAGGCGCTTGAGTATTTTTGCCGTGTTATTCATGGCCTACGGTTACTATTTACTCATCGATAGCGGTACTGCACTGGTTTCTATTGGTCTGTCGGCATTTGTTGCCGTAGCGCAATTTGGCCCTCCCTTGTTTGGTGGCATTTTCTGGCGAGGTGGTCATGTCCGTGGCGCCACCGTGGGTTTATTAGCTGGTTTTGCCGCTTGGATATATTGTTTGCTGTTACCCAACCTTACTGGATTATTGCACCTCTCTGGGAACATAATCAGCCACGGCCCTTTTGGTATTGATTGGCTTAGGCCTACAGCGCTGTTTGGCTTAAAGTTAGACGCTATCTCCCACGCAACCGTTATTAGTTTAAGTCTAAACGTGTTCTTCTATGTCATGGTTTCTAAAATGAGTACGCCTAGGCTTATTGACCGCATACAAGCGGACTTGTTTGTAGACACCTTATCGCAGCCTGCCTTCATTGAAGGCCGACGTCACCATAGTGGCCTTACAGTGGATGACTTATTCACCTTGCTGGAACGATTTCTGGGTTACCGAGCCACCATGGAATCGCTAAAACAGCTAGCAATTCGAGAACCTCAACTAAACTTACATAAAGACGCACCCATCAATACCCAGCTTATTCGCCATTTTGAGCGCACCTTAAGTGGCATTATTGGCACCTCTTCTGCAAGAGCTGTAGTGGAATCTAGCCTCAACCAAAAAGATGTACATTTAGGTGACGTGGTCTCTATTGTGGGTGAAGCGGCCAAGGCTGTGAGCTTTAACCGAGGTCTTTTGCAAGCCACTATTGATAACGTGAGCCAAGGCATCACTGTAATCGACAAAGACCTTCGTCTGGCCATGTGGAATAAACGCTATTTAGAGCTTTTTGACTTCCCGGAAGATATCGTCAAAGTAGGCACTCCCATAGAAGAGATTATTCGCTTGAGCGCCCTTCAAGGTGAATACGGTGCTATCGATCCTGCCCGAATTGTTAAACTACGTATGGCTATGATCATGCGTGGAGAACAGCATCTCAGTATTCGTTACCGCGAAGATGGCACTGTAATTGAAGTACGAGGCCACGCCATGCCCGATGGTGGTTATGTTAATACCTATGTGGATATAAGCGAACAACACCACGCCGAATCAGCTCTACGAGAAAGTGAAAAAAACCTCATCGAAGCCAACGAAAGCCTCGAAAATCGAGTTAATGAACGTACTGAAACCCTGTCACAGGTGAATCTAGAGTTACAACAGGCTAAGGCACAAGCCGATGCAAGTCACCAAAGCAAAACCCGTTTTTTAGCCGCCGCTAGTCACGATTTAATGCAACCGTTAAACGCTGCAAAACTATTTTCTACAGCCCTAGCCCAGCGTCAGTCAGACTTACAAGAAGACTCTCAAAGCCAGCAGCTTGCAACATATTTAGATGCATCCTTAGCCAGTGCTGAACAGTTGATTAGCGATTTAATAGAGATTTCTAAGCTAGATGGCGGTGGTGTAGATCCTCAGCTACAGCACTTTTGCGCATCCTCGCTACTACAGCAGCTCGCTAATGAATTTAACCTACTATGCCAACAAAAAGATTTAACCTTTCGTTTACAGTCCAGTAAAGCAACACTTTATAGCGACCCTAAGATGTTGCGACGCGTGTTGCAGAACTTCCTTACAAATGCCGTACGTTACACCGAAAAAGGCAAGGTGCTTTTGGGTTGTAGAAGGTTAGAACATAGTTTAGAAATACAAGTATGGGACACTGGCTTTGGTATACCTGAAAACCGCCTAGAAGATATATTTATTGAGTTTAAGCGCTTAGAAAATGGCCCGCATGCCCAAAAAAATGGCATTGGATTAGGTCTGGCTATTGCCCAACGGACCGCCGGAGCCCTGTCCCACCCGTTACAGGTGGTTTCCAATTACGAGCAGGGTTCTATGTTCTCCATACAGGTTCCTTTGGGAGATTCTACACTAACACAAGTACAAGAACTCGCCACAGAATCACCAACAAACCACTATCAACTTGATGGTTTTAAAGTGTTAGTTATCGACAATGAAGTGAGCATTCAGCAAGGCATGCAATCTATGTTAGGTTTGTGGGGCTGCGATGTTCATTGTGTAGCAAGTGTAGACCAAGGGCTCGAAATCCTTGCCAACATGTCTCCTGCAACTTGGCCACAGCTTATACTGGCAGATTATCATCTAGACCAAGGCCTGTTAGGCACAGATGCAATTATAAAAATAAGACAGGCCATGGGCCAGGATACTCCAGCCATTGTCATTACTGCAGATCGTAGCAGTGAGATGAAACACCTCATTAAAGAATCGGGCTTTGGATTAATTCACAAACCTCTCAAACCTGCAGTATTACGCAAACTGATTAATCGACTGATTTAGCAAAGGTCTGTTAAATCGCCTGATGATGGGGATCTTCCACTTTTAATCGATTAAAAAAGATAACCGCTTGGGTGCGGTTAGTGACCCCTAGTTTACGAAAAATCTCGGTCACATGAGCTCTCACAGTAGCATCGGTTACCGACAGTTCTGACGCTATTTGTTTATTATATAAGCCTTCGCCAATCATGGTTAATACACGTAATTGTTGCGGCGTTAACGAAGCGATGCGCTCTGCAGTTTGCTCACCGCCTAGCTCTACTACAGATGTTGGCAAATTAGCAGGTATCCACACCTGACCTTGAATAACGGCATCAATGGCAGTGGCAATGTCTTCATTTGAGGCCGACTTAGGTAGGAAACCACTTGCGCCTAAAGCCACGGCTTTATGTATGACACTTGGATTATCATTGCCCGAAACAATCATCACCGGCATCTCTGGGAAGTGCTCGCTTACCTGTACTAACCCAGTAAAACCATGGGCGTCAGGAATATGTAAATCGAGTAAAAGGAGGTCTGCTTCTATGCCTGTTTTTAACAAACTCAAGAGTTCAGGCAAGCTGCCTACCTCCAAAATTTGCGCACCAGTATAGCGCTGCTGCAATGTATGAGTCATGGCTGTACGAAATAAAGGATGGTCATCGGCAATAATAAACTGCATGGGTGCGGCTCCTTAATACAATACTGGCTAAACTGTTAAGCCCAAACCCAACGCAGGGGTTCACCAAAATCGTCGTATATCCATTTTTTGGTTGGACGACGGTTGGTCTTAATGGGGATGGCAATAGGTTTAGGTTGACGTCGCTCTTCTTTGCGCTTTTCAATAGCCTCAACTTGAGAAGACAGCAGCGTGCGCGTTTGCGCCTGAGTAGCTACCGCTGGGCGTTGCTGATTAAAGCAGCCATTAACTAACGCTGTTTCGCCTTGTTCTACGTGCTCTACACTTCCGCCACGCGCCAAAAAATGAGCTACATCTTGGGCTAACTCTTGTTTAACCTGGTGTTTATTAGGTGGTAACCTAAGTCGTGATTTTGGACGGCTGGTCAATGTCATAAGGTGACGGCAAATAGAAACGCAATCGACTATGATAACACAGCTTTTATTTAGAGGTACTTAGAGACTTAACTCCTGCCCTCAAAGGCAAACTAATGCCTGCGGCCATTATCAATCCAGCACCCAATATTGCCATTAATGAAGGTTGTTCAGTGTATAGCCTATCGTAAGAGCCACTCATTAGTGCGGTCAATAAGATACCGTAGAAGGTAAAACCGATGGGGGACGATTTATCTCGGGGGCGAGCAATAAAAATATTCGCCATGGCATTGAAAAAAGCTGCACCTACGGCAAAAAGCAAATAAATTGAGCCAGAACCAAAACGAGGGTTAATAATGAACCAAACACCCACCAAACATATTATAGCCACCAATAACTGATGTTTACTAAAGGATTCTTTAAGCCAAATTACCGCTAACAACGCAGCTAAAATAGGCCCCAATTGCAAAATCATCACTTGCTGTGAATAGAGGTTATAGCTAAAACCCACAAAATTAAAGTCGAGCATAAGAATCATAAAAAATCCTCGCACCAACAAGATACGAGGATGTTTTGGAGCTAAATGAGCAGCCACTCCACCTAGCATGCTTGATATCCACCGTACCTATATGCGCCTCATGTTCACCGAAATGTATTTGGTCAAAGCAACTGTTGTTGACCGCTTTGGTTCAGGACAATTACGCCGCGTATTAGATCAATACCTCCAGCTAACTCAGCCGTTTGACCTGGCTGGCTATGCTCAGGCTTTATCTAAACGCAATCACTACCATCGCGAATGGGGCCAGTTTCAACGCCGCTACCCTATTGTGATGACGCCTATGGTGACAACTCCGCCTTACAAAGCAGGAGGCGATATGGAATCTGTTGAGTCCGTTGAATCCATCCTAGATAGCTGCAGCAGTATGTCGGCTATGAACTACTTGGATTTACCGTGTATGAGCGTGCCTGCACAATCACGCGGTTTGGGCGTGCCAATTGGAGTGCAACTTATAGGCCCCGTTATGGCGAACAGCATCTACTAGCAGCGGCACAAGCCGTGGAGGATACTTGTGGCTGCCCTGTGGAAGAACTTTTGAAGGCATAATAGATTTAAGATGCTATGATTTGTTGCTTAAGTAGCATTAACAAAGCAAATACTAGGCACCACACCTTTATGACTACCCTCGCCATCAATTACCAAGATATCCTCACTGCCAGCCAACGTATCGAAGGCCACGCTGTGATAACGCCTTTGCTTGAATCACCCGTACTTAATCAAGAATTAGGTGGACGCATATTATTCAAAGCTGAAAACCTACAGCGCACTGGCTCGTTCAAGTTTCGTGGCGCCTTCAATAAACTCAGCAAACTTTCCCAAGCCAACAAACTTACCGGCGTGGTAGCTTATTCTTCTGGCAACCATGCCCAAGGCGTAGCTGCAGCAGCGGCGTATTTTGGAGTACCTGCCACCATTATTATGCCAGCCGATGCCCCACAGATTAAAATTGCTAATACCAAAACCCTCGGAGCTATGGTGGTGCTGTACGATCGCAACACAGATGACCGTGAAGCCATCGGTCTTAAATTAGCCCATGAACACAATCTCACACTTATTCCACCCTATGATGATGTAGACATCATTGCTGGGCAAGGCACCCTAGGCTTAGAGGCAGCTCATCAACTTGAGGCGCTAAACTTAATCCCAGACCAAGCTATTGGCCCCATCGGTGGTGGTGGCTTAATGTCAGGTAGTGCAACGGCACTGAAACATCACTTCCCAAGCATCACACTATGGGGCGCAGAACCTGCAGGTCATGACGACGCGGCACGGTCAATTGCCGCAGGTCGCCGTTTGGCCAACAAAAACTCACCCACGTCTATCTGTGATGCCATCGTTACACCTATGGTAGGTGACCTCACCTTTCCTATAATGCAGCGCTATTTAGCTGGCGCTAAACCGGTGAGTGACCAGCACGTACTGGCCGCTATGGCTATGTGCATGCAGCTGTTAAAGCTTGTGGTGGAGCCTGGAGGGTGTGTTGGGTTAGCCGCTATTTTAAATAACAGCTTAGAGGTAAAAGATAAAACTACGTTAGTGATTTTGTCTGGCGGCAATGCAGACCCAAACATGCTGGGCCTGGCATTGACGCAATAAAGGCTATTCAGTAGGTGTTATGTCTACATTTACACTCAAAAACTCACCCTTAGTATAGGGAATAGTGGTCGTCATTTGCCATACGTTGCCACCAAATTCGATGTAGGTTTTGTAGCCCGTTACTTGGGTCACGGTGCGTTGCTGCATCTCTACATCACAGACTTCTTGTTGCTTATGGCCCACAATAACCTGCTTACTTTTACCTTTTTTATTGGCCATGTCGGCACCAGCAATGGCCCCAAGGATCGTGGCCGCGTCTTTACCGGAACCTCCCCCCACTTGGTTGCCCAATAAACCGCCAAAAATGGCACTGGCGATCACGTCCGCAGTAGAAGCTTGCTCACCTCCAGCTTGAATACCGTAAATAGGAATTTGCTCTATCCTACAAGATTTAATAGGCACTTCGTTATAGACCTGAGAAATGATTTCATCGGATTCTTGTAACACTTTAACCAGCATAGTTTGGGCGAGAGCACTGCCCGCTAGTACTAGGCCAAACGCGGCTAAAGTAACGCTTAACGTAAGTTGTTTAGTCATTTTTTTCATTAGATGTTCCTTAACAATTTGATTCCTTAATGTAGACTAACACAATGCCAATTAATTCCCGTGGATTGTGTCAAACTAGGTAAAGATTTACATTGTCATTGATCAACTAACAACTCTAACCAATGTTTAACAGGTACGTCTTCCGCACCTCCCAAATGAAGCTGGCAGCCAATATTAGCGGTGACGATAAGCTGTGGGTCATCTATAGTTAAATCTTTTAGCTTTTGGACACGAAGCTCATGGCTCAATTTTGGTTGAAGCAGCGAATAGGTGCCTGCTGAACCACAACACAAATGATCGTTGCTGGTGATCGCTGTTTCTATACCTAATTCATCTAAGAGTGTTTTTACTTTGTATGGTAGTTGCATGGCATGTTGCTGGGTACACGGACAATGCACTGCAACCTTTCCTACACCTGGAGATTGACTCAATCGAGCGTTACTAAGACTTAGCTTCACCGGAGCAAGGTTTTCTTGGCTCAAAATTTCTACGATGTCTTTGGAAGCCTTCGAAACTTGGGCGGCTTTGTCTGCATAAGCTGGGTCATCACACAGCATGTAGCCATATTCCTGAAGGGTAGCTCCACAGCCAGAAGCAGTAATCACTAGAGCTTCGGCTCCTGCCTGCAATTCTGACCATACTAAATCGACATTATGCCTGGCTTGGTCAAGGGCTTTCTCGTGGGCGTTCAGATGTTGATTAACAGCCCCACAACAGCCACTTTTATGTAGCACTTTTAGAGTAATACCAAGTTGACCTAGCACCTGCGCTGCAGCTATATCAGTATTAGGTGCGGCACTTGCTTGGGCGCAACCCGGCAAACTCAGCATAACGCGTTTATGATTAGTTTTTGGGGCAACTAGCTTGGCAACTGATAGGGGAACATGCTGTTTCAGCACCTGAGGTAACACAGGCCGAACCAACTGACCCAGTTTAAGCATTGGGCCAAATCTAGATCGATAGGGCAGTACTTGTCGTAAACCCCATCGCACGAGCTTTTGGGACATAGGACGTGGCGCTTTTTGTTCTGCCACTACCCGGCCTAAATCAACTAGGTGGCCATACTCCACTCCAGATGGACAGGTTGTTTCACAGCTTCTACAGGTAAGGCAACGATCCAAATGGTGGCGAGTTTCTTGAGTAACTGCTTCGCCCTCAAACATGGCTTTCATCATATAAATACGGCCACGGGGGCTGTCACGCTCATCTCCCAACAGGAGATACGTAGGGCAAGTGGCAGTGCAAAAACCACAGTGTACACAGGCCTGCAATATTCCTTTAACAGGTGAAAATTGAGGTTGGTCCGCAAATTCTTTGGCAATTATTGTTTTCATAGTTCACATCCAAGAATATAAGCGGCCCACATTTAAAATCCCATGGGGGTCAAATGCATATTTTATCCGCTGCTGCAAGGCTTGTTGCGGAGCACTTACTGGGCCAAATATCTCTGCCAAGCGATCGCCTCCTTTGTATTGTATTAGCCCTTCCAAAGGAGGGTTTTGGCCCGTCTCTAGCACCCAGCGTTCAGATCCCGCCCAATTAATCAAAGACGTATTTGGCACTGCTTCAATAGGAGTGTCACTTGGCCCACTCCAGCGCCACAGTGCCTGGTTATGCTGCGGTTGCAACAAACTCCCTTGTTTTATCGCTTGCCAGAAGTCTTCTGCATCCTTAGGTTCAAGCTGTTCACCACCCAAAAACTGACTGGCCGAGGCAACACCGCTACCTCCACCTTGCAGCCGCACGTAGAGCAACCCCTGAAAGTGGCTCATGCCAGTAATGGGTAAGCTAAGGTTGGCCCATCGCAACATAGCCTCTAAAGCAGCATCTGCAGTCATTTCAAACGTTAGGGTGTGGCCCACTTTAAACTCTGGCAATACTTTTATGGAGACGTCTGTAATGAGGCCTAAACTCCCCATTGCCCCACACTGCAGCCGCGTTACATCAAAGCCTGCTACGTTTTTCATAACCTGGCCACCAAACTGCATTGCTTCGCCATAGCCGTTAATAAGCCCTAACCCTAGTAAGCTGTCTTTAACACTACCAAACCATGGCCGTGAGGCACCCGTCTGATTTGCCGCCACAGTGCCACCAATAGTGGCTTCACCTTCAAAACTGGGTGGATCAAAAGGTAACCGTTGTTGTTGTTCAGCAAGTAGATCATTGAGGTGAGAAATTTTCGTGCCCGCACGTGCTCTAATCACCAACTCAGTAGCGCTATAACTGATCACACCAGTATGATTAGCCATATCAACCACTTCTCCAGAAGTTTGTCGACCAAGGCAGGCCTTAGTATTACCAGCCTGTATTTTAAGAGGCGTTTTAGTGGCGTATGCGTGTTGAATTTGTTGCTCCAACTCGTGGGTTAAATCAACCATGTTGCAAGCTCCGGTATTCTTGGCAATATTTAAGAGTGGGAATTCCTTTACCGGGATTTAACAAATCTTCACTGTCAAAGGCAGCCTTCAAACGTCTAAACTGAGCCAATTCTGCATCACCAAATTGGTATGGCATTTGTGGCATTTTTTCTA
>TARA_B110000211_G_scaffold230760_1_pt1 | contig 10342 bp, 24 predicted proteins | sample TARA_B110000211 | Tara Oceans TARA_B110000211 (sample SAMEA4397516) | marine metagenome | biome: Polar Biome; feature: [DCM] deep chlorophyll maximum layer (ENVO:01000326); material: water (ENVO:00002006), including particulate matter (ENVO:01000060) such as... | depth 30 m
AAATTGAAACAAGAATGTAAGTGTAAATAATATGAAAAAAATACAAAGAGTAGAAGTGATACAAGACAATAAGATTAAGATTTGGTATTCAAACAGTACTATGGACGGAAACGTAACAGTAAATTACTCTGAAGGTCAAGACTTAATAATTCAAGGAGACCTAGAAAAGGCTAAAGAATATGAGCTTATTGAATTAACAAATGAATTATGGTCTAGTAAAAAAGTAGTAAAAAAGAAGAAAAAATAATATATTTACTATTCACTTAAAAAAATATTAAAATGTCTAAATTAAAAAAAGAAGAGTTAGAGTTACTACAAAAACAAGAAAACGGAAAAGCTGAGTTAAAACTTAGAATAGGAGACTATCAATATCAAATATTCTTATTACAACAAGCTATTTATTCTATTGATCTAGAACAAAAAGAAACTAAAGAAGAACTAGAAAAGTCTTACGGAAAAATTAATGTTGATCTAAAGACAGGAGAATTCGAAGTTCTAGAAGACGAAAAAGAATCATAATGAACTATACAGATTTGAAAATATATTTTTACAATACTTTTGCCTTAGGGGTCTCGATGACTGATGTTGAACTTGCTTTAAAAATTATATTACTTATCTGTACTATAGGCTATACTATTAGTCGTTGGGTAGATAATGAGAAAAATAGATAAAATTATTGTCCACTGTTCAGGAACTTCAGAGTTTCAAGACTTTGATATTACTGACATAAAAGACTGGCACGTTAACGGAAATGGATGGTCAGACGTAGGGTATCATTTTATTATAAAACTAGACGGTACTATTCAGGATGGTCGACCACTACAAAAAATAGGAGCTCACGTAAAAGGCAAAAACAGAAGTTCTATAGGTATTTGTTATATTGGAGGAATGAATAGAGATATGACAGACTGGGAAGACACTAGAACCGAAAAGCAAAAGGAATCTCTACTGAAACTTATAAACGACCTTAAAAAAAGGTTTCCTAATACTATAGTCTACGGTCATAAAGACTTTACTAATAAAAAACTATGTCCTAGTTTTGACGCTAAAGAGGAATACAAATGAAAAAAAAGTTTAAAGATACTAAGGTCGGAAAGTTCCTTATTGGAAAAGGTGGGTTATTTGATACGTTAGGTAATAACATTCCAGACAAAGGATTCTTAGGGCTTCTAAAGAACTTAATTACTAAAGACGATAGTTTGTCTATACAAGACAAAGAAACTGCTTTAAAGCTATTAGAAATAGACTCTATTGAAATGCAAGAGGTTTCTAAAAGATGGCAATACGACTTAACTTCAGATTCTTACTTAAGCAAAAACGTAAGACCCATAGTCTTAATATTTTTTTCTGTAGCTTACGTAGTAGGATGGTTTCTAGAATACTCCTTGGAGTCTATTACTGGTTTGCTAACTGTTATAGTTGGGTCTTATTTTGGTTCTAGAGGACTAGAGAAATTAAAAAAAATTTCTAATAAATAGTATAAGTCTAATATTAATATAAGACTAATATTAATATAAGTATTATATAATATAAGTTTATTAATATAGTATTAATATAATATAATGCAAGAAAAATTAAAAATAAAAATCAAAAAATGGCAAAATTTAAACTTATAACAAAAGCAGGAGTATATGAATCTGATACTTTTTTAAAATTAACAATTGAAGTTCTTAAACATAGGTTTTGGCATTTGAGAACACACGGAAAATGGATAGATTAATATAAATTTTATATAATTTGAAACAAGAAAAATTTGAAAAAAAAACCTACAAGAAGTAAAATCGTAAAAAAACTAGACGCAGAGTTTAGTAGATACATTCGTTTAAAATACGCAGATCATAACGGTTATGTAAAATGCTATACTTGCGAAAGAGTGAAACACTATAAAGATTCTATGCAGTGCGGACATTTTTTATCTAGAAGGTTTTATTCAACTCGTTGGTCAGAGGACAACTGCAGACCCCAATGTTATGGATGTAATGTACATTCTCAAGGTCGTCAATACGAATATGCTATAAATTTAAATAAAGAATACGGTTACGATATAGCTGAAGAACTTTTACAAATAAGTAGAGAAATGGTTAAAATTTCTACGCCTGAACTTCTAGAAAAAATAGAGTTCTACAAAGTTTTAAACAGTCAGTTTAATATAGATTAATTAGTTTATATTAGCATTATAATTTTCTCTGTGTAAAGGGGGTATTAAGTCACTTGGCTTTTGCTCCCTTTTTTTTTATAAAATATTTTTATTATATTTGTATTTCAAACACAGAAAAAATATGAATACAGAGATTAAAAACCTTCACGGTAGAATAGTCTTACTTGAAAAACAAGTATACTGGCTAAAAAGAGAAAAAGAATTACTTACTATACAGAAAGAAAGAGCAGAGAGTCTGCTTATTAATTAAACACACAAAAGAATGACAGGAAAAATTACATTTATTAACAGAGACAAGGATTACAAAGAATTACAGGTCTACAAAATTACTTTAGCTAATGGAGTGACTTGGAGTTTCTTTCAACCCAAAGAAAAAAACGGAGTCGAACAAACTCAGTTTGAATTAAAAGTAGGAGACGAAATTGAATTTGAGATTAGTAATGCTAAGTACAATACAGCAAAGCTAATTAGAACTCCTAAAACAGAAACTAAAAGTTTTCAAAAACCAGTTTCACAGCAAACCTCAATAGAGTTTCAGTCTTGTTTACGATCTGCAGCTATATTGTATTCTAACACACCAAACGTCAAAAGTAGTACGGTACTAGAAACTACTGAATTATTTTTTAACAAACTAAAACAAATAACAAATGTCTAATTTCGAAACTGAATACTGGAACTGCGTAGCTCCTTACAAATCTAAATACGAATTTATTAAACTACATTTTTTAATGGATATAGACGAAACTATTAAAATGCTTAACAAAGCTAAGTCTGAAGGGAACGATAAAATTGTTCTAGACATTATGTCTAAGAAAGCAGACCCTAGCAAGTTTTATGCCAAGAGAAGCATTCAACTAGAAAAATCTGACGATGCTCAGAAAGCTCATTTACCTAGAGCAGAAGCAAAAGAAGACTTACCGTTTTAATAAAGGGGAGTTAATAGCTCCCTTTTTTTTTTCACTTTTAATACCTACTTTTAAAAAATGCTAATAAACTATGAGAAAGTTACCGCACATTTACAAGACATACGAACAGGAAAAATTAAAGAAGGACTTACTTTAGGCATTCCTCAAATTGACGAATACTTTAGATTTAAACCTTCAAGTTTTAATATTGTACTAGGACATTCTAATACTGGAAAGACTACTATAGTTTTATATTTAATGTTAGCCTATGCCATAAAGCATCAAATAAAATGGCTAGTATTTAGTTCTGAAAATGAAGCCTATTCTATTATAAGAAAACTAATAGAGTTTCTAGAAGAGAGACCTATCCAGGATATTCCTCAAAAACAATTTGAAAAGCACAGTCAATTTATTTATACTCATTTTAAAATAATAGACGCTAATAAAACTTATACTTATAAAGAACTTCTAGATTTATGTAAAGTTGTTAAAGATGCCTGGAATTATCAAGGTTTACTTATTGATCCGTACAACTCATTAATAAAAGACCCTAAGTTAATTAGTTCTGTAGGTGGTCACGAATACGATTACCAGGCTACAACTGAATTAAGAATATTTGCTAAGAAAAATAACATAGCTGTATGGGTTAACACTCACGCAAATACTGCTGCTCTAAGAATTACTCACAGACTAGAACACGATTACGCAGGGCATCCTATACCGCCTAATGCTGCAGACGTAGAAGGAGGAGGAAAGTTTGTAAATAGAGCAGACGATTTTTTAGTAGTTCATAGATATATTCAACACCCTACTGAATTTATGATTTCTATGATTCACGTTAGAAAAGTAAAAGAAACTGAAACTGGAGGAAGACCGACAAGTATTGATGACCCCATAAAACTAAGAGCTTTAGTTAATAATGTAGGCTTTAGTATCAATGGAGTTAGTGTATTAAAAAAAATTATACAACCTTTTTAAAATTTTTAGTATCTTTCTATTGTGGAAAAGTCAATAGAAGAGTTAGTTAAGCACGAAAGAATATGGCATAACTACCTAAAATCCTGGGGATGTAATATAGATACTGCAAAAGACTTAATCCAGGAAATGTATATACAAATAGATACTTATTTAAAAAAGCATAATAAATCTATAATGTATAATGAAAAGGAAGTAAACTTCTACTTTGTGTACTTGACTCTTTACAATATGTTTAAGAATCTAAAGAGAGCTGAAAAAAGAGTAAAGATAGTTACTCTAGAAAATCTAGATTATTTACCTGCAGAAGAAACGAATATAGAAAGTGACGACTATAATAACCATAGAGTAATACAAGAATGGTTTTTGCACGATGACTATATAGAAATGACAGACCTTAATAATCCTAAACTAGAAGAGTACGATAAAAACAAGATGTTTAATTTTTACCAACGTAAAGTATTTGAAGAGGTTTTTTTAAATAACAAAAGTATAAGTCAGCTTAGTAGAGATACTAATATTACTTATTACTCATTATACAATACTGTAAAAAATATTAAAGAACAAATAAAAAAATTATATGAATCTAAAACTTGGGGATAAACTAGAGTTCATTTTTAAATGGACAGGTATTAAATGGCTAGTAAATAAAGTTGTAATAGACTGGTTAGGCTACGAATCGTGTGGGTGTGAAGACAGAAAAAAAGCTCTTAATAATTTTAAAATAGATAGAAATGGATAGAGAAGATTATTTTCTTTGGAAAGACTTTAGAGAGTCTACAAGTCAAAGGTTAGTACAAAAAGAGTTTGAGCTCGTTTGGGAATTACACGCAAAGTATTTTCGTAAAACCTATTATCGTCCTTGCACTTGTAAACCAGAACCGACTGTTACTTGGATAAAAGATTTAAATATATTATTTAATGATTCTAAAAAATATAGAGTAAGAAAATGAAACTAGAACAAGTCCAGGAATATGAGAAAGCAGTAGTATTTCTACTTAACCTAGATGGGTGGGACTTGAAATGGACAGGAAACGAAGACAAGTACAAACACTATGACGCTTCAGGATTAACTCCAAAAGGTTTTAAGTGCGTAGTAGAAATGAAGTTTCGTAATAAATACTATTCAGAAAAACTCCTGGAGAAATCTAAACTAGATTACTTAATGTCTATGGATAAAGATATAGTTAAGTTATATTTCGTTGCAGACGAAAAAGGAAATTACTTGTTTTGGTTAAATGATATTAAACTTCCTAAGGTTCAAGAAAGATATTGTCCTTCTACTACTTTATGGAGTAATAAGAAAGAATTAAAAGAAGTTTACTTACTAAAAGAAAACCTAGCTTCTAGGATAAACTGGAACAATTAGGATCGTATTATTTTTTTTATTACTTTTATAAAAGAGAAAATTATACATATTGGAAATTAAACACGACAAAGCCGAAGTCCTTAAAGACATAGAATACAACACACACACATCAGTTTGTTTAGAAACTTTAAACAAGTGGAAAAAAGATAGTTCTAATAAAGAGCTTAGGTTATTTATAAAGTCTTTTCTAGAAACTATATTTTATACTAACACTCTACAACGTGATAGATTTATTCATAATAAAATAGTGGAGGAGTATAGAAGCGACAAGTTACGAGCAGTAGAAAGAGCACGTAAAGCAGACTTAAAAGTAGAAAAGCTACAAAAAGAAATAATTAATCTTAAAAAACTTACAAACCTATGACAGCAAAAGACAGTTTGTTAACTATGTACAAAGCAGAAATTGACTGTCTTAGAAGTGCATACTTAAAAGAAAAAGATAATTCTGAAAAACTATGTGAGATAATATCTGACAAAGAAATAATAATTAAACTACTAAAAAACAAAAACAAAGCCTATGACAAATTCAATTAAACTTCTAGACGGTAAAGTAGAAAATAAACAGGAAGTTATTGACAATATGTATTCAGACGATTACTACTACGGATACTTAGGAAAAAATGCTTTGTCTAGTAGTTCTATTAAACTTCTTCTAGATAGTGCAAAGACTTATTTATATATAACTAAGTACGGTCAAAAAGAAACGCAACCATTAAGAGACGGACATTTGTTTCACACTATGATCCTAGAACCAGAAAAGATTAATGATATAGTTTTTGTGGATGTACAAAGTAAGAACACTAATAAGTTTAAAGAAGCTAAGAAGTTTCACGATCAAGTTTTTACAATGAAAGAGAAAAACGATGCTGAAAGATTATGTGATGCACTACTTAGAAATGAGACAGCTTTAGGTTTAATCCAGGACTCGCAGTTTGAAGTTCCTATGATAGATACTATTAATGGGTATCCGTTTAGAGGAAAGGCAGACGTGTTGAAAAACAAAGGAGGCATAGTAGATTTAAAAACAACTATAGACGTAAAGAACTTTTACAAGTCTGCAGACGCATATAGATATTATAACCAAGTTTACATATACTGTAAGCTATTTAATATAGACTATAAGGATTTTAAGTTTTTGTGTATAGACAAAAAGAATCTAGACGTAGGAGTTTGGGACTGCTCAGAGAATTTCTATTTAAAAGGAGAGGCTTCAGTACACGCAGGTATCGAGATATACAAAGAATTTATAGAGTCTGATTTTGACATAGACCAATATATAATAAAAGGAACACTTTAAAATTAATAATATGAACATAGAAAAATTTAACATTTACGAAACTAAAAACTACAGCTTGTTTAAACTACTAGACTCTAATAGAGAGCCTAACCAAAGAATATTAAACAAACTAGAAACTAGTATTAAAGAAATTGGAATACAAATTCCTATAATAGTTAATACTGAAAATGAAATTGTAGACGGACAACACAGGTTCTGGACTCTACAGAAGTTAGGATATGTAGTTCCTTACATTATTAGTAAAGCCTGGAAAAGAGATAGTAATACAGTAGATATAAATAATACTAGTACTACTTGGACTTCTTTAGACTACGCTAATTATCAAATGAAAAAAGGACATTTAGATATAAAATCTGCATTAAAAAAAGCTAATGTTTTAAATACAGTAACTAAATCTAAATTAAAACCTATTAATAGTCTAGAACTTTTAATGTCAGGAAGAACAAGTACTGGTTTAAAAACTAAATTAAAGTATGGTAAATATAAAGCAGATTTAAAAACAGGAAATAATATTTTTGAAATTCTAAAAATAATGAATGAGTATCCTTCTAAAACTTCTCCTTATTCACAAAAATTTGTTAGGGCTATGAAAATGTTATATTACGATAATAAGAAAATAAACCTACTAGCTATAAGAAAAATGTGTAAAGAAAATTATATGTCTGCTTATAATAATGAAAATGATACTTTTGAATATTTGAATGATATTTATAACAAAGCAAATAAAAGTCTTAAAAGAGAAAAAACTTTATTTTAATATGAAAGATTACGATAGAATAGCAAATCTCGTAATAAGTCTAACAGAGACAGACATATTCGAGAATCGAAAAACACAAAAACACGTAGACGCTAGAGCCTTCTTTGACTATATAATGAGAAAGGTAAAGAACAAAACTTTTCTAGAAATAGCTAAGTACTACAAGACCAAAGGAAAGAAGTCAGATCATTCGACAGTCCTTTATAGGGTTAATCTATTTGAAGAGATAAAAAACAGAAGAAAAGAATTTGAGTCTTGGCAAAGACTTATAGAACAAACTACAGTTTCTCCTGAAGACTTACTTAATATTATGGATAAAATTAAAAGCCTTAAAAACATAGATTCTATAGAACAAGTAGTAGAAATTCTAGATGTATTAAAAGAAGAGGAAGAGATAAAAAAAGATGCGTTTCTAGGAACAATTTAAAACTTCAAATATTTACGTTATATTAGTAGAGTAATGTTACAGATGTTACACTATAAAAAAGATATGATGTTAGAAAAAACTGAAGACAATAAAAATAAAATGCTCAAAGCGTTAGAGGAGTATTATGGCATAGTAACTACTTCTTGTCAAAGCGTAGGTATAAGTAGAATAACTCATTATAGATGGTTAGAAGAAGACGAAGAGTACAAGTCTAAAGTACAAGACATAAAGAATGCTGCTATAGATTTTGTAGAGTCTAAACTATTTGACTGTATTAAAGGCGAGAAAGAAACTTCTATAATATTCTATTTAAAAACAATCGGTAAATCTAGAGGCTACGTTCCAAGACAAGAAATTGATACTGGAGACAATAAAGAATTTAGAATCGAAGTAGTAGAGTGAGAGACTTAAAAACTAATATAGTTTGGAAACACTTAGAGAAAAGCCAAAAGAAAATAATAATTGAACAAGGCGGTTCTAGAAGCGGAAAGACTTACAATATATTAATCTGGATTATATTCGGCTACTGTCTAAGAAATAAAAACAAAGTAGTATCTATATGTAGAAAAACTTTTCCTGCATTAAGAACCTCAGCTATGAGAGATTTCTTTGAGATACTAAAAACTTACGAACTGTATAGTGAGGAGGATCATAATAAGACAAGTCACGAATACAAGATAAACAGCAACCTAGTAGAGTTTATAAGTTTAGACTCTCCTCAAAAAGTAAGAGGACGTAAAAGAGATTTACTATTTATTAATGAGGCTAATGAGTTATTTTGGGAAGACTGGAATCAATTAGTCTTTAGAACAGTAGGACGTATTATTCTAGATTATAATCCTTCTGACGATTTTCACTGGATATATGACAAAGTAAAAACTAGAGAAGACGCAGACTTTTTTAGAACTACATATAAAAATAATAAGTTCCTGGAGGAATCGATAGTAAAAGAAATAGAAAGACTACAATTCACAGACGAGAATTACTGGAGGATATATGGACTAGGAGAGATAGGACAAAGCAAAGCTACTATATTTCAATTTAGAGAAATCGAAACTATACCTGACAATGCTAAGTTTGTTTCCTATGGTATGGATTTTGGCTATACTAATGACCCTACTTGTATTTCTAAAATTTACTTACACGATACTAACCTTTATTGCGAGGAGGTCTTATATAGAACTGGAATGACAAATAGAGATATTCATAATGAATTGTTAAGTCTAGAAATTAATAGACGTGATGAAATCTTTGCAGACTCAGCAGAACCGAAAACAATAGACGAACTATATCGTTATGGGTGGAATATAAAACCTAGTACAAAAGGACGTGACTCAATTAATATAGGAATTGATATGTTAAAGAGATATACTATTCACGTAAAGAAAAATAGCTTAAATGCTATTAAAGAGTTTCGTAATTATAAATGGAAAGAAGACAAGAACGGGAATGTCCTAAATATTCCAGAAGATAAATTTAACCATTTTATAGACAGCCTTAGATACGGAATTTATAATAAACTAGCTAGACCTAATTATGGAAAATACGCAATTAGGTAAAACTTGCTGTAAAATACCTATGACTCCTACTGGTTCACTTCAAAATGGTTTTTATTTCTACTGTACTAAGTGCGGTAAAGTAGAGTTCTGGAAATAAGTGTGCACGTGTATTGCACACATACTTTATATATTCGTAGTGTAATAAATGTATAACCTTTAAACTTTAAACTATGACTTTTAAAATGAATCCGAGTAACACTTTTAGAAAAGACCTAAAAGAAAATCCAGAAGCTGCAATCTTTATGCTAAAATCTTTTATCTATGTATTAAATAATAAAAGTATTAAAGACAAAAAGTATCTAGAATTATGTAGAAAATACTTCTCTTTTAAAAAAGATGAGATAGCAGATAATATGCTAACTATTATAAAGTTTCAGCAAACTATATTTAAACCAATATTATCTGAAATGATAAAACTTAAAAACAGTAAGCGTCAGGTAGCGTAGACTCGAATATCTACAAAACTTGTAACCTTACAAACGTATAATCGGAAAGGATCAAAACTAATTCGAGAAAGCGTAAAGAGTTGAAGTGATATAAACTATGTTTTAGGTGCAACTAAAATATGTAAGAGTAACGTCTTTTACAACTCTTATAAACCAGTCTTGTCGAGAGGTCTGGTTTTTTTTTGTTTATATACTATTTGGTAGTGTGGATAACTTTTAGTAACTTTAGGTTATGAGAAATAAAACTAAATGTGACAACTGTAAAAAACTAAACGACCCAGACAACTTTTTATGCGAGTACTGCGGGTTTGATTTTGACTTACAATTATCATATAACAAATGGGGTCTTCCCGAACTAACACAAAAAAATTAACTATGCCTATATCAAACGAAATATTCGAGCACTATAGAATCCAGGAAAGAGTAAAACTTATTAAAAATGCTATAGA
>TARA_B110000211_G_scaffold110011_1_pt1 | contig 10332 bp, 9 predicted proteins | sample TARA_B110000211 | Tara Oceans TARA_B110000211 (sample SAMEA4397516) | marine metagenome | biome: Polar Biome; feature: [DCM] deep chlorophyll maximum layer (ENVO:01000326); material: water (ENVO:00002006), including particulate matter (ENVO:01000060) such as... | depth 30 m
CCTCTTAATTGATTATCTATACGTCTACTTTCATGACGTTCTGTTCCAATTATAAATAATCCTCCTAGATCTTTTACTTTAGACTCATTTTCTTTTATCTCATTAATGTCACCTTTTATTCCATCATCTACAAAATCTTTATTTCCACCTAATTTAATATCGGTTCCTCTTCCTGCCATATTAGTTGCAATTGTAACGCCACCAACTCTTCCTGCTTTAGCAATAATCTTTGCTTCTTGTTCATGCTGCTTAGCATTTAATACATTATGTTTTATTTTATTGTTCTTCAAAAAAGTAGAAATTTTTTCTGATTTTTCAATGCTTGTTGTACCAACTAAAACTGGTTGTCCTTTTTTATTACACTCAATAATTTTGTTAGTTATAGCGTTGTATTTTTCTTTTTCTGTTCTAAAAATTTTATCGTTAAAGTCTTGTCTTAACATTCTTCTATTTGTAGGAATAGAAACAACATTTAATTTATAAATATCATAAAATTCTTCAGATTCTGTCATTGCTGTACCAGTCATTCCAGCTAAATTTTGATATAATCTAAAATAATTTTGATAAGTTATTGATGCAAGGGTTTGATTTTCATCTTCAACTTTCACTTTTTCTTTTGCTTCTATAGCCTGGTGCAAACCATCAGAAAATCTTCTTCCATCTAAAACTCTGCCAGTGAATTCGTCTATAATCTGTACTTTATTATTTCTCACGATATAATCTGTATCTTTCTTAAAAAGAAGATTAGCTTTTAAAGCTTGATTGACATGGTGAACAAGATCTAAATTAGCTGGATCATAAAAGTTATTATTTTTTAATATTCTTTTTTGAATCGCTAATTTTTCAATTTTGTCTATCCCAGTGTCAGTTAGAATTACATTTTTATTTTTTTCATCCAATTCATATTCATCTCTCTGCAAATGTTTGATAAATTCATTCGAGGTCAGGTAAAGTGTTGTTTTGTCATCTAATTTTCCTGAAATTATTAGGGGCGTTCTCGACTCATCAATCAAAATACTATCTACTTCATCAACTATGCAAAAGTTATGAGTTCTTTGAACCATCTCACTTAACTCGTATTTCATATTATCTCTTAGATAATCAAAACCTAATTCATTATTCGTTGCATAAGTTATATCGCATCCATAATTTTTCTTTCTTTCAATATCATCCAAGCTATTTGTGATACAGCCAGTTGAAACTCCTAAATAATTAAAAATTTTCCCCATCCATGCAGAATCTCTTTCAGCCAAGTAGTCATTAACAGTTACAATATGCACTCCTTTACCTGTCAAAGAGTTTAAATATGCTGGCAGCGTGGATACTAATGTTTTTCCTTCACCCGTTTTCATTTCAGCTATTTTTCCACTATGCAATATTAATCCCCCAGCTAATTGGACGTCATAATGTCTTTCCCCTAAAGTTCTCTTCGCCGCTTCTCTCACTAAAGCAAAGCTCTCTGGAATAATTTCATCTATTTTTAGAGATTTATTTTGGGCACTTTTTTTGAAATTGAATGTTTTCTCTCTAATATCCCCTGCTGACAGTGACTTAACATCGTTTTCTTTGCTATTGACAGATAAAATTATATTTTTGAGTTTATCCAATTCTTGTTGATTAGAACTTTTAAATAATTTACTTAAAGTCCTTGAAAATATATTCATTATACTTCTATATATGTATTTATAATTTAAATTAAATAGTAATTATGACAATAAACATAAAAAATTTCTTAAATGATAAATCAAAACTGTCTAAAATGGGAGAGTTTCAAAATTTAAAACTAATAGAAGGGCTTGAAATGTCCGCTACCTCCGCAGACTTATATGGTAATGGCAGAGATGACTTAGCTTTATTTTATTTTAAAGATGGAGCAAATTATGCAACCGTAACTACAAATAATAGTATAGTTTCAGAGTCTATAAACTGGAATGATAGTTCTCACAAAAAATCTGTAAAAGGTTTATTAGTTAACACCAAAAATGCAAATACTTTCACCGGAAAACAAGGAAAAGAAAGTTTAGATATTTTAGCAAAAAATTTAGCAAAAAATTTAACCCTGAAAGAGTCAAAAACAAAAGAAGGAGTCTCCGAAGTAGTAAGAACAAAAGATTTAATATTTGCTTCAACAGGTGTAATCGGTGAACAATTTCCAGTAGAGCAAATAAAAGATGTTCTGCCAGACTTAGTACAAAAATTAAGAGCTGAACAAAACAAGTTGTATTGGTTAAAAATAGCCTCATCCATAATGACTACTGACACCAAACCAAAAGTTGCTTATGAAGAATTTATTGTTGGAGATGAACTTGTAAAAATATCAGCAATTGCAAAAGGCTCTGGTATGATTGCACCAAATTTAGCTACAATGTTGTCATTTATATTTACTAACGCAGACATTGATACAAAATTATTAAAAGTACTTTTAAAAAAAGCTGTTGCAAATTCATTTAATGCAATAACTATTGATAGCGATCAATCTACTAATGATATGGTTACCATATTTTCTACTAAAGCTATTAAAATTGGAAAGAGTTTATCTTTAGTAGATAAAAATATACAAAAATTTGAATTAGCTCTTAAAAGATTATGTTTAAATCTCGCTCAGCAAATCGTTGTTGACGGGGAAGGAGCTAAAAAATTTTTAACAATCAAAGTAATTAATGCTAAATCATTAAGTAGCGCGAAAAATATTGCTTTCTCTGTAGCAAATTCACCCTTAGTAAAAACTGCTGTTGCAGGAGAAGACCCTAACTGGGGTAGAATTGTAATGGGAATAGGTAAGTCAGGAGAAATAATTGATATTAAAAAATTAAAAATCAAGATTGGAGATTTTATTGTAGCGGAAAATGGAAAAATATCTGAAACCTATGAGGAAGAAAAGTTAAAAGAGTACATGAAGTGGGATTCAATTAAAGTTGAAATTAATTTGAAACTTGGTAACGATGCTTTTGAATGTTATACGTGTGACTTTACTCATGATTATATTGATATAAATGCTGACTATAGAAATTAGATGATAAAATATAATTTAAAATGTGAAAAAAGTCATGAATTTACCAGCTGGTTTTTAGATTCGAGTGAGTATGAAAAATTAAAAAATAAAAAATTATTGGAATGTATTTATTGTTTGTCTAAAAAAATTGAAAAAACAATAATGGCTCCCATGATATCAGGGATAAAATCAAAAGAAACAGAAGCTGACTTTTTGAATCAAAAAATTACAAATAAAAAAAATGAATTATTAAAAATTAGGAAACATATTGAGAAAAATTTTGAATTTGTTGGCGATGAATTTAGTAAGAAAGTTAGAGAAGTATATTATGATAGAAAATCCAAAAAAGCTATTTATGGTACTACTACTTTAGAAGAAAGAGAAGAATTAATAGAAGAAGGAATAGATTTATTAAGTATACCCTGGACTAGTAAAGATAATTAATTTTTTACACAACATATTATATAGTTTACAGAAAGATTTTCTGATTTTTTCCATTTATTTGTTAAAAAATTAAACTCTAATCCTTTTGTATCAGTAATAGAAAAATTTTTGTCAGTCAATTTTTTTTGTAATTCTTCGGGCTTTATAAATTTATTCCAATCGTGTGTTCCTATTGGGAGCCATCTTAAAATATATTCCGCACCAACTATTGCTTTAATGTAGGAAGTTAAGGTTCTATTAAGTGTTGCAGTGAACATTAAGCCATTCATTTTTAATAATTTATGACACGATTCTAGATATAAATTTACATCATCTACATGTTCAATGATCTCTAGATTTAATATTACATCAAATTTTCTTTTTTCAGTCATTTGTTCAGGTGATTTATTCAAGTAATTAATTTTAAGGGCATTCTTTTTACTATGTAGCGCGGCAATTTTAATATTTTTTTTTGAAGCATCTATTCCAGTAACCTCACCACCTAAACGAGCCATTGGTTCGCTTATTAATCCACCTCCACAACCAATATCAAGAATTTTTAAATTTTTAAGTAAATTCTCTTTATCTTTGCCTATTTTGAAATGTTTCGAAACTTCGTCTAGAATATACTCAATTCTAATAGGGTTAAACATATGCAAAGGTTTGAATTTGCCATTCACATCCCACCATTCTTCAGCTAAATTTGAAAACTTTTGAATTTCTTCTTTATTTATTGTACTCATGTGTCCTTAATATACTAATTATGCTTAATTATATTCAGTTTATATTATATTAAAATCTAGCAATGGCAAAAAAAGTATTAAAATTTGGTGGAACTTCTGTAGGAACAATTGAAAGAATTCTGCACGTAGCAAAAATTATAAAAAAAGAGCATATCTCAGGCAACAAAGTGATAGCTATAGTTTCAGCCATGTCTGGTAAAACCAATGATTTGCTTGAACAATCCAAAGCTATTTCTAGAAATTTTATTAAAAGAGAACTCGATGTACTTTTGACTTCAGGGGAACAAGTCACAAGTGCTTTGTTAGCTGGAGCATTAACTGATCTTGGCGTTAATTCGAGATCATGGTTAAATTGGCAAGTTCCAATTTTAACACAAGGAGAACACTCAAACGCAAGAATCATAAATATGAATATAACGAGAATAAATGATTTTTTATTAAACAAAGGAGTTGCAGTAATTCCAGGCTTTCAAGGAATTTCTGAGTCAGGAGATATAACAACAATAGGCAGAGGGGGTTCAGATGCCACCGCTGTTGCTGTAGCAAAAATATTTGATGCAGATTCATGTGAAATATATACTGATGTAGATGGAGTTTTTTCTACAGATCCAAATAAAATTCCTGTAGCAAAAAAAATAGATAAAATATCTTATGATGAAATGCTCGAGCTATCCTCTGTTGGTGCAAAAGTAATGCAATCATCAGCTGTACAAACTGCCATGATGTATAACATTCCTCTAGAGGTTCGGTCTACATTTACAGATAGACAAGGAACTAAAATTTTTAGCCAAGAAAGCATTGATTATACTAAAAGTGTTACTGGTGTAGCCTATTCAAAAGATGATGCAAAAATCACTTTGATTGGTGTTTTAGATAAACCAGGTGTTGCAGCTGATATATTTGAACCGTTAAGTAAAAATCAGGTAAACGTTGATATGGTAATTCAAAATATTTCATCAGATCAAAAAACCACAGATATTACTTTTACGATTAAAAGAGACGATCTTTTAAAGACTAGTGAAATCTTAAAAAACAATAAAAATATTAAATATGAAAAAATGAGTCATAATGACAAAGTTTCCAAAATCTCAATTGTAGGCGCTGGCATGGTTTCAACGCCAGGTGTAACTTATAGAATGTTTCGTGGGTTAGCTGATGAGAAAATTAATATCTTGGCTATTTCAACGTCGGAAATCAAATTATCAGTAATAATTAATGAAGGCGATACTTTAAAAGCTGTAAAAAAATTACATACAATTTTTGATTTAGATTAAAATGGAAGTTAGACCTCACAGAATAATAAATCGAAAAAAAACCAAAGAAATTAAAGTTGGCAATGTACCAGTAGGAGGAAAATCTAAAATAAGTGTTCAGTCAATGACTAATACTCTTACAACTGATATTACAGAAACTATTAAGCAAATTCATGCACTAGAGGAAGCGGGTGCTGATATAGTTAGAGTTTCATGTCCTGATGAAGATTCAACAAAAGCGCTTAAATTCATAGTAAAGAAAGTAAATGTACCAATAGTTGCAGACATACACTTTCATTATTTAAGAGCAGTTGAGGCTGCAAAAATGGGTGCAAGTTGTCTGAGAATAAATCCTGGAAATATTGGTTCAAATGATAGAGTTTTAGAGGTGATTAAAGCAGCTAAAGATAATAACTGCTCGATTAGAATTGGGGTTAATGCCGGCTCATTAAATAAAACACTACTTGAAAAATATAAAGAGCCATGTCCGGAGGCATTAGTTGAGAGCGCCATGCAAAATATAAAGCTATTGGAAGATAACGATTTTTTTAATTTTAAAATTAGCGTCAAATCATCTGATGTTTTTTTAACAGTAAAAGCATATAAAAAATTATCAGCAATTTGTGACTATCCCTTGCATCTTGGAGTAACTGAAGCAGGAGGGCTATTAACAGGAAGTATAAAATCATCAATTGGGATCGGACAGTTATTGATGGAAGGAATAGGTGATACGATAAGAGTTTCACTTTCTTCAGACCCTGTAGATGAAATAAAAGCGGGATATGAAATTTTAAAATCTTTAGGCATCAGATCAAGAGGAATAAATATTATTTCATGCCCGTCTTGTGCTCGACAGGCTTTTCCAGTAATTGAAACTGTTAAAAAACTTGAAAAAAAACTATCACATATAAAAACCCCAATTACATTATCAGTTATAGGATGTGTTGTTAATGGACCGGGAGAAGCGGCACAAACAGAAATAGGTTTAACAGGAGGCGGACAAGATAATAATCTCCTTTATCTATCAGGAATTCCACATGCTAAAGTAGCAAGTTCAGAAATAATAGATAAAGTTGTCCAACTTGTTGAAGACAAAGTGAAGGAAAAAAATAATTAAATAATGATACCTATTGAAAAAGTGCAAGATATTATTGTCAAGCACGATAAACTTGAAAAAGATTTATCGTCGGGTAGCGTAGATCCAAAAATATTTGCTCAAAAATCAAAAGAATATTCAAGTTTAGGAGAGATAATTATTATAGCAAGAGAATATGTTAATTTTGACCAAGAGGTAAAAGATTTAGATAACATTATAAAGGACAAAAATAATGATGGAGAGATGAAAGAAATGGCAGAAAAAGACTTAAATCATATCAAAATAAAAAAAGAAGATTATGAAAATAAATTAAAAATTTTCTTACTTCCAAAAGATGAGGATGATGAAAAAAATGCAATTGTGGAAATTAGAGCAGGTACAGGAGGATTAGAAGCATCATTATTTTGTGCAGATTTATTTAAGATGTACGAAAAAGTGTGTACAAAAAAAAAATGGAAACTAGAAATTATTAATATCTCAAAAAGTGAAGCAGGTGGTTTTAAAGAAGTTATATTTTCTGTTAATGGAAGTAATATTTATTCCTATTTAAAATATGAGTCAGGTGTTCATCGCGTTCAAAGAATACCTACAACAGAAACTCAGGGAAGAGTCCACACTTCAGCAGCAACAGTTGCTGTGCTTCCTGAAGTAGAAGAAGTTGATATACAAATTAAAGAATCAGATTTACGTATAGATGTTTTTAGAGCAGGCGGACCAGGCGGACAATCAGTAAATACTACCGATAGCGCAGTTAGAATAACACATATCCCAACTGGAGCAGTAGTAAGTCAACAAGACGAAAAATCTCAGCATAAAAATAAAGCTAAAGCTCTTAAAATTTTAAGATCAAGAGTTTACGAAGCGGAGAAAAGAAAGAAGGATCAAGAAAGATCTAATGATCGAAGAAGTCAAATTGGTACTGGAGACAGATCAGAAAGAATAAGAACCTATAACTTTCCACAAGGAAGAGTAACAGATCATAGAATAAATCTTACACTTCATAAACTCGAAGAATTTTTAATAGGCGACGCACACGAAGAGATGAATGATGAACTTAGATTAAAAGAGCAGGACATGAAACTAAGAAATTTAAATTAATGCAAATTTTAGATCTAATAAATTCTGGTTCACGACAATTAAAAAATAATAATATAAATTCATGCAGGCTTGACTCTGAGATTCTTTTAGCCAAAATTTTGAATAAGAAAAGAGAAGAATTATTAATTGACTTAAACAAAGAAGTGTCTCAACAAGACATTCAATACTATAAAAAACTTATATCAAGAAGATCATCCAATGAACCAATAGCCTACATACTAGAGGAAAAAGAATTTTGGAGTAAAAATTATTTTGTTAATAAAAATACATTAATCCCACGTCCAGAAACAGAACTAATGGTTGAAAAAATCACTGATTATTTTAAAAAAAAAAATTTAATTATTCTTGATATCGGAACAGGAACAGGGTGCATATTATTAAGTATTTTAAGCGAACTTAAATTTTCAAAAGGTGTTGGAATTGATATTTGTAGAGAAGCTATTAAAGTCGCAACTCAAAATTCTATTAGACATAACTTAAAGCATAAGAGCAAGTTTTATAGAAAGTCTTTTACTGAAATTTATCACCATAAGTTTGACCTATTAGTGTCAAACCCACCTTATATAAGAAAAAAGGAGCTAAAAAATCTAAAAGAAGATATTAAAAATTTTGAACCTAAATTGGCTTTAGACGGTGGAAATGATGGACTTGACGTAATTAGAAAAGTTATTTACAAGTCGAATGAGATTTTAAAAGTAAAAGGTATGCTCGCCTTAGAAATAGGAAACGAGCAATTTAAAAAAGTTTCAATAATTTTAAAAAAAAATAAATTTAGAATTAGGTTTTTAATTAAAGATTACAGAGACAATGTTAGAAGCATAATATCCGTAAAAGAAAGTTAAATTAAAAAAAATAAAGCACTAAAAATAATGATCAATAACAATAGAAGAAGAAATTTCAGACCGAGAATTCAAAAAAATAATTTTAGAAGAAGAAATGATTCTTCCAATTCGTCAAATGGAAGTAGTTTTAATAATGGCAACTCGAACTTCAATAGAAATGTTTCAATGACTAACCCTCATGCTGTTGAAAAAACTATGCAAAAATTTCAACAAATGGCCAAGGATGCACAAAGCAATGGAGACCCAGTTTTGGTTGAAAATTATTTACAACATGCAGATCATTATGCAAGAAGACTGGCTGAACTTAACGAAAAAAATAGAGTAAATTCTAACGACAATAAGAAAGATAGTTTACCAGAAACTCATGATGAAAATAAATTAACTTCTAAAGTTAATGATGAGTCTAAAAGTTCTAATTAATTTTTAAAATTATTTAAGATATTATCTAAGTTCAGACAATTTAAGATCAACCTTTATTCTTTCAAATTCAAAAAGTTCTCTCTCTTTTCCTTTTAAAATTTTACCTGACGGTAATTTTAATCTTTGAGAATTTACTTTTTTACCATTAACAATAACTTCGTAATGCAAATGTGGACCAGTGGACATTCCTGTTGAGCCAACGTAACCAATTACCTGACCTTGCTTTACTTTTCTACCTTCTTTAATTCCTTTTGCAAAAGCTTTCATGTGAGCATAAATAGTTTCATAAGTTGAATTATGTTTTATCTTTACACAATTACCACCACCACCACACCACCTTGCTCTTGTAACAGTTCCTGATCCCGAGGCCATTATTGGTGTACCACTCCGAGCAGCAAAATCAGTCCCTCTATGCATTTTGTTATAACCTAAAATAGGATGTTTTCTCATTCCATAGGAGGATGATAAGCGCGCACCATTTATTGGAGTCTTCATCAAAGACTTTGTGATACTTTTACCTTTAATATCATAATACTCCTGATTATTTTTATAATTAAAATTATATAGATTAATTTCCCCTCCATTAACATACATTGAGGCATAAATTATCTTACCAGTATCTCTTACTTTATTATTGTCGTCTTCAAACCTTTCATAGAGAATTTCAAACCAATCTCCTTTTCTAATATCTCTTTGAAAATCTACTTCAAATCCAAAAATTCTTGCAAATTCAACTATTATATTTGGTTCAATTCCTGAGTCGACTGCTGAACTATACAAATTATTTTTTATAATATTTTTTACAACAACCTCTTTTTTATACAGTTGTAAAATATTTTCTTTTACTGAGAAATTATCTTGAATTTTTCTAATTTCTACACTGCTTGTATTGTTTATCGGATATATAAGGTTAATAACTGTATTAGATTTATTTTCTAATTTCTTATAAATTAGAGAAAATTTTCGACCTGAATAAATATTAGAAAGTTCTCTCTCTTTAAGCTTTGTAGAGATATTTTTTATATCTTCAGTTTTAATATTATAGTTTTTTAAAATTTTTTCTATTGTGTCATTATTTTTTATTGTATAGCTCACTTCCTGATAAGGACTATTAATTTTGAAAATGAAATAATTTTTTACATTAAAAAATTCACCAGAATTAGTAACTTCTGTTAGATTATCTTTATTTCTCTTATTTTTATTGCTAATAAAATTTGAAGCCGTAAAAAAAAGTATGAAAAAAAAAACAATAAAACATAAAAAAATAACAGGGTTTAAACCAACAGCTCCTAGTTTAATTCTCTTAGCAGACTGTAAATTTTTAAGTTTTTGTTTATAAAATTTAGTAATTATTTGAATTAATGGCATAATTGTTTTTTACAAAAATTAGTTGCACTTTGCAATGCGAGAAGGTTAAAAGAGCCTTATTTTGCTTAGTATTTTGACCAATATACGCCTTGACTTA
>TARA_B110000211_G_scaffold115920_1_pt1 | contig 10324 bp, 13 predicted proteins | sample TARA_B110000211 | Tara Oceans TARA_B110000211 (sample SAMEA4397516) | marine metagenome | biome: Polar Biome; feature: [DCM] deep chlorophyll maximum layer (ENVO:01000326); material: water (ENVO:00002006), including particulate matter (ENVO:01000060) such as... | depth 30 m
CTAGCTCCAAGCTCGACCACTCTAACAACAGGGTCAAGTTCAGTATCGAATGAGAAATCATTGCTATCTAAGATGTATTTTTTAATATCTGAACGAATTGATTCAAGCTGCTCAACCGATGTTGAGTAAACGAGGTTTATCTTCCAGTTAAGTCTCCTGTTAATCATTTCTCCATGATTAATTACCTTCACATCAGATAAGTCTTTATTCGGTATTGTCATGGGAGCAGTATCAAATGTTCTTATTACAGTGGATCGGAAGCCAATTATTTCAACCACTCCATGAAGCTCGCCGGTTACTTCAATTCTATCTCCTGGTTGAAATCTATGCTCTCCTATTATTAGGATTCCTGCTATAAGATTTTTAAAGAAGTCTTGCGCTCCAAGAGCAACAGCTACAGAAAAAAGTCCTAGACCTGCAACCAATGGACCTATCTGGATACCAAAAATATCTAAGATAACGGCTATGCCGATTACCCATACTATAAATCCAGAAGCTCTTTCTAACCACATCTGCATAGATGCTGTTAGCCAAGATTTTGTAGATAGGGCAGCAAATACAGGTTTAACACTATTTGCTAATGCACTGAAGATTGTAAAGACAACAAAGGCTTTAACAATATTGGTTGCTACATCACCCACCAGTCCAGATATTGGGATTATTAACGTACAGATATAAAGAGCAACTGTGACTGGTATTAATCCAATAGGTTTTCTTAGGGCGTTTAGTATCTCATCATCTATTCTTGATTCTGTTTTTTCAGCTAGACGCGTAAGGTATCCTAGGATAACCGAGATAATAAAACCTCTTAGTAAAAAGGCTATAAGGATAGTGGATAGAGATGCAATTATTGACCCTAGGTTAATTCCTAAAAATCCTGTATTCCAAACCTCTGTAACTAAAACTAAAAAACTATTCATAGGTAATGCTCTTATTAAACTATATTGCTATTTTATAGGGATTTACTACTTTTAAGCAAAATCCTTATATGTTATTTATTAAGCCTATCCTTTATTGCATAAGGAAGATAGGTTAATAAGAATACAAATATCGCCACCGGAGTGGTGTATAAGATATGAAGTGGAGGGTCTGGGAATAGATCTAAAATAGTGTCACCTGGAGGTTTTTGTAATAAATACCAATAGTTAGCAGGCTCTCCTAAAATAAGATTTATAACGTAAGTAATAGGCAGCAGGATAAAAATAGTTAACGCCGAAACAACTAAAATATCTCTAAAGTAAGGGCGGTTTCCTAGAACCACGGTTGCATAAATAATAGTTAAGATTATTGCACCATGCCCAATAAAGAAATATACATACTCTAGGTCATAGAAATATACATCTGGTGTTATGAGAGCCAAACTAGCTCCTCCTAAACCCCAAAAGAATGCACATTTATATAATAATTTTGGACCACCTAAAAGAAACCACGCCATAAAAATTTCAGAAAGATCGCACATATGCAATGGCAGAACTTCTCTCCAGTTATATGGATTTACTACAAAAAAAAGATCTTTAATAGGTGATGAGAGTACATGTACTATTAATACGTAGGCTAAAATCTTAGCCATTACTGATTTTTCATTATCAGCTTTATCTTTATAAGCTATTGTTAGCCAGGTAGTTATTAAAACTATAATCAGCATTGAGAAAAGGTGTACACCGCTAAACAATACAAAAGGTTGGTCATTCATAATTTATCCCTACAAAAATTATTAATATTTCCACTTCAAGCCAATACTAAATTAACTTGTTCAATTATAGAGATATTTAAAGACTTTTTTAAATTAATTTAAAAAATGTTACAAAGACATTTACTAATAACTAATTCTATCTATAACAATCTGTTCTGTAAGAATTGCAGGTAGGACTTTAGATTGACTCATCCCTGGCTTCCAGAAAACATAAAGAGGAACGCCGCTCCTTCCATACTTAGATAAAACATCTAATATTTCTTCATTCCTGTTAGTCCAGTCAGCAACAATATAATCAATATTATTATCGTTAAGGAATTTTTTTACACCTGGTCTAGATAGGGCAACTTTATCATTGGCTTGGCACGTTATGCACCATGCAGCTGTAAAGTTAATTAGATAAGCTTGTTGATTGGATTGATAGTCTTTTTCAGTATCTTTATTCCACTGAATAGCATCTGACTTAGTATCCAGACTTCCCATCTTGGTTTCGATCTTTGTAAATGAATTTGTTTGATAACCCATAGCTATAATCCCAATTACTAAGAGTATTAACTTTGAGGCGCTATTAGTGCTTTTGGTATAAAGCCATGTAAGCAAACCAATAACAAGAAAAATGATAAGCAGGCCTATCAATGCATCTGAACTAGTCTGAATGCTATAAACCCATACCAACCATATTGCAGTCGCAAACATTGGAAAGGCAAAGAACTCTTTGAGTGATTCCATCCACTTACCAGGCCTTGGCATTTTTGAAATTAAATCAGGTTTAATTGCAAGCAGTAAGTAAGGCATTGAGAAGCCAATCCCTAGAGATAAGAATATAGGCAAGGTAATTGCAGAAGGTTGAATGAGCGCGTATCCGATTGCAGCTCCCATAAAAGGTGCAGTACAAGGAGAGGCAACAATAACTGCCAATACCCCAGTTAAGAAAGAGCTCGTGTAGCCAGTTTTATTTACTGAGACATTTCCAAGCCTTGTTAGCGATGAGCCAATATTGATGTCCGTTAGTAAAATTAACCCAATGAAGAACATTAATATACTCAAAGTACCCACCACTATTGGTGATTGGAGTTGGAAGCCCCAGCCAACAAAGGTACCTGTCTGACGAAGAGTTAATAGAGCGACAGCAACTAAAACAAAAGATAGTATTACCCCCAGGCAGAAGGTAAGAGCATGTTTTCTAATCTCATTACTTGATTCTCCACCCATGGATATAAAGCTTAAAACTTTTAAAGAAATTATAGGAAAAACACATGGCATCAAATTAAGAATTAAACCCCCCAAAAATGCAAAAAGTATTGCCTGTATTACACTGATTGAATTCTCGCTTTTAGCTACCTCTGTGTTAATAATAAATATTTCATCTTCATTTATAACCAGAACACCATTAATAGGTTCATTAATTTCCACCCCATCATCTAAAGGAACTTTAAGTAACCAATTATTTTCTTCCTTTATTAATACTTGCTTGCTTGAATAGCTAACAATATTTTCATTCTCAATAAAAAAGTTAATGCTTTGGATTTTATTGTTTTTTGAGAACCTTAATTCTAAATAATCATTATTTATCTCTGATATAACCGGTAGCGTTACGCTGGGAACTTTTGAAACCCATTTATCTACTTTAGAATCAATGTCTAAAAAATTTAACGAAGCATTTAATATTGCCTTTTCTGGAACACAAATATCATCGCAAATTAAAAAATTAATATCTGCAACAACATTGAATTGGTTAAGGTCATTAGGAATTTTTAATTTGAAGGGAAATATTACAAAATCTGTATAACCATAAGTCATTAAAGGCGGATAGGGGATAAGCTCTGGAGCTGGCCAATTTACGTTACTAACTGTAACGCCTTCTGGTAGTTGCCAATCAACCTTAATTGGACCTCCAGAATCTCCTGGGTTTTTCCAGTAAGTATGCCAATGAGATTGCATATCCATTTTTATACCAACAATCATCTCTGAATCTGAGGATGAATACATATGGTCTGTTACTAGAGATACTTTTGCATGACCTGTATTAACAGGCTCGGCAAATGTAAAACTAGAAAAAAGTAAAAATAGAGTTAGATTTAATAATTTCATCTGTACATATTACCTTACTAAATAAAACAGGGGCGCTAAATGCACCCCTATATATTGTTTTTGAAAACCTATTTACTAGAAATTCTTTTGGGAGTTTTAATCTCAATCATTCTAGATTTTTTCTCTTCTGGAATTATTTTTTCCAGATTAACGGTTAATAAGCCATTTACAAGCTCAGCACCTTGAACAACAACGTTCTCGGCTAGCGTGAACTGCTGCTTAAATGCCCTTTGAGCTATACCTTGATAAACAACTTCATTGCTTCCGTTGACTACCTCTGTTTTTGGCCCATCGTAACCAACAGACAGCACTCCGTCTGAAAGCTCAATTTGTATATCTTCTTTTGTTAAACCTGCAACAGCAACTTCAATAGCAAAATAATTGCCATCTTTTCTGATGTTGTAGGGTGGATAGGTTGAAGATCGGTCTGATGTCTCGGACAATCTTTGCAATCTATCAAATAGTGGTTCAAAACCTAATACACGAGTTGTGAAAAAGGGATCTGTAAAGTTAAGTATCATAGTAGTCCTCCTATAAGCGACTAATTTAAATGCATCCCGAAGGCATGCTTGTTAATAATTGAAGACCCAAGTGGCATCTTCTACTAAGCTTATTTAAGGATGATTTTGTTTATTTCAAGATATTTTTATTTATTATTCAAGAATCAGTTAGAATAAAGTTAGAACTTTTACAGATATTTTATGTCTAAACTTTTATGAATAAATATATATTAACCCTTTTAATATTCTCTTCTTTTCAAGCATATGCATCTGAAGATACCTTGGCTATAGAGCTTAAGTCAGATCAAATATGGTCTTTACACAAGAGAAGCAACAAAATGTCACCTTCAAATAGTGAGGTGCTTTACTTTATGCCAAACGATGCAATTAATACATTCCAAGCCAGAAGGTTTAATGATTGGGATGATTTCTCAATAACTGATTCAAGAAATTTGGTTAGGCTTAATACAGGTGATAGAATCAAAATAATTGAACCTAGGCACAATACAAAAATATATAAAGTCATGTTGCTAGATGGGTTTGAAAAGAACAGAGACTTTTTTATCATCACAGAAGATCTTAAGAAGAATTTTAAAATTACGGAGAATGAAGAATGAAGAATCAATATTTTTATTTACTTACAACACTAGTCTTAACAGTTGGATGTGTGAATGTTGAATACAAGCCCGATGTGGTAAGTAGATCAGATGCTCAAAAGCAAAGCTATGTAATCATGGGAACCATAATTGATATTTCTGAAGTAACAATAGAGGGTGATAGGGTAGCTGGAGCATTGGCAGGCGGTCTTATTGGTGGAGTTGCTGGCAAAGGCGTAACTGACTCCGACACTGAATCAGACATAGCTTCATTGGTTGGAGGTCTTGTAGGCTCTGCGATTGGTTCTGGAATAGGCTCTAGCCTGACAAAGAAGGATGCTGTAGAGCTCCTCATTGAAACTGAAGCAGGTAAGGTAATCTCTATCATTCAGGAAGTAAGCTCATATAGCTATAAAAAGAACCAAAAAGTTAGAATCATTAAGAGAAACGGTAAATCCAGAGTTGTACCTTTCGACTAATAGTTATCCTTGATCCTTATTCTCTTGAGCGAGGGTTAGATAGTCAGATCATTCTGAGTTCAGTAGATTCTATTTATTCTTACCAATGGTAAATATTGGAAGACCAAGTTTTTCTAAATTATTTTCACTAGCCATAAATACTTTTTTATACTTATAAAAAAAATCCATGAATAGTGTGAGTTTTTTGAAATAGAGACTAAATTAAAGAAGGCCGACAATATAGTTATTTCTTACTAATTACCCAAGTAATAACCTAGAAAATTAACCTATATGTGATTTTATTGTATAATGTTTGATGGAAACAAAATTAGAAATAGCAATAAACTGGCTCCCAAGATACACGGGGATGCCGTTAGATAAATTCGGTGATTATATTCTTATCACCAACTTCAAAGACTACGTAGATAAATTTGCTGAAAGATTCTCTGTAGAAATTTATGGCGAAGGCAGGGCAATGCAGGCCGCCACAAACAGCGATGGCCTAACTATTATTAATTATGGTATTGGATCTCCTAACGCTGCGACAATAATGGATTTGCTTGTAGCAGTTCAGCCAAAGGGTGTTTTATTTTTAGGAAAATGCGGCGGTCTTAAGGACTCATCAGAGATAGGTAACTTTATACTACCTATTGGCGCAATCAGAGGAGATGGAACTTCAAACGATTATTTTCCTCCCGAAGTACCTGCGCTCCCATCGTTTAAACTACATAAATTTGTTTCAGATATTATTATTGATAAAGGAAGTAGTTATAGAACTGGCGTTATTTTTACTACGAATAGAAGGGTTTGGGAGCATGATAAGCAATTTAAGAAAAGACTTAAGCTAACAACAGCCATTGGCGTCGACATGGAAACAGCAACCGTATTTACTGTTGGTCATTACAATGAAATTGCTAGAGGGGCACTATTATTGGTATCGGATGTTCCTGTCACTCCAGATGGGGTAAAGACAGAGGAATCAGATAAAAAAGTTACCAAGAAATGGGTCGACCTTCATTTAGAAATTGGTATTAAGGCGATGACAGAAATTGGTAAAAGCGGAGAAGAAATAAAGCACTTTAGGTATTAAGTCTTTATTACTAGGTCCTGAAAGTAGTTAAATATTTCTTGCTGTTTTCTGTCTCTTGCGGTTGTCCATTCTTTAGTAGTTGAACTGTTAATAATATTTTTGTTCAGATCAAATACAAGAACTCTTGGTACACCCTTTTCCTTTGCTATACCAAAGTAATCCATAAGACCCATATTTATATCATAACGACCAACGTCTATATAAAGAATTTTGTAATGCTTGTTAATAAAGCTTTCAATAGAGGGCATCTTTATAGTTCCACTTAGGATTCTGCAATCAGGGCACCAATTACCTCCAAAAATGATAATAGGTTGTTTAGAGTCTTTAATCGCATCATTTATAAAAAGATCAACCTCAACTTCTTTATAGACAACTCCATTGTAAGGAAGAGGCAATGGTGTTTTTAGAACATCCTCGGATGTTAGGTTTAAATATTCAGCATTTATGTTCATACAAATAAAAAATAGATATGATAGTGATAGAAGTTTAATTGAATGCTTGAACATAGTAAGGTTTCTTTTGTTAGTAGCCTATTGTCGGCTTACTTAAATCTCTTTGCAATATTATTACATAAAGGAGACATTGCATGATTTGGTTATTAAGGTTGTATCTATTATTTATGGGGTTGGTTTATTTATTGATTGGAGCCTGGGCTATTGTTGATCCGGTACTCGGCACTTTTGAAATAGAAATTCCATCATTTTTAGAAATTGTTGGGCTTACTGTGGTCTCAGAGATTGGATATTCTGAGATAGCAGGGTTATATGGTGGACTTAATTTGTGGATCGGCGTTATGTGCTTGGTTGGTATTTTTAAGGAGAGCGTAGGTATTTTCGCTATTAAATTTCTAACATTCCTCGTTGGCGCTATAGCATCTGGAAGGATACTTTTTTCCCTAATGCCTTCAACTCCAGGTTTTTATAACAGCTTTTTTATTTTTGAGGTATGTGCTTTGTTTACAGGCCTTGGATTTTTGTTGTACTTTAGAAATCTAAATCAGATTACTAAGATTTAGGATATATCCAATATACCCTGCCACAAAGACACAACCAACAAATTTTATTAGCTTGATATTAACTTTGTTGGATGAGTAGCTAGCGGCAACTAGAACAAATAAAATTGTTGCAACGGCCATAACAAGATAATCTCTTGAGAAAATAGTTGAATCAAAACTAACATCAGAAAAGAATCCAATAATTGGAACAACCAATGCCATGTTCATGACATTCGACCCAATAACATTACCTATAACCATATCGTTTTTCTTTTTTGCTATTGCTGAAATGGTGGCAGCTAGCTCGGGAAGGCTTGTTCCAATAGCGATAATTGTTAACCCTATTATGAGCTCGGGAACATTTAGCATAATGGCTATCTGCTCAGCATGAATAACTGCAAAGTTAGATCCGCCAATCAAGGCAAGAAGTCCTATTATTAAAAATAAAACCGTTGATCCGAGTTTGTCAGCATCCTCACTCACAACCTCATTTGAATTAGATGTTCTAAAGCTATAAGTAATATATAAAAAGAATACAAAAAGAAATAAGAAACCCCAGCTTTCTACTTTAGTTATTTTTAAGTCAACTAGACCTAGCCCAAGTATTACTGTTCCAAGAATAAGTGGAAGAAATTGAATGACTGAAGTTTTTGAAGGCACTAAGCTTATTCCTATACAGGAAACACCAAATATTAGAGCTATATTTGATATGTTAGAGCCAATAACAGTACCCATGGCTATAGCCTCAGTACCATTTAAGACTGAAGATATGCCAACAAAAATTTCTGGGGCAGAGGTTCCAAGTGCAACAATGGTCAGGCCTATAGTTAGTTCACTCAGCCCTAGTTTTTTTGCAACCAAGGAAGAGCTTTCAATAAACTTATCTGCTCCCCATACCAGAACAGCTAAAGAAATTATTAAGCCAAATAACGAAAGAAACATAACCTATTCTACATTGTATAAAAAGCTATATATATAATTTGTTCAGTTATAAAAGATACAATATATAATAGACAAAAAAATACACAGGAATCTTAAAAATGGAAATTAATAATTTATTTAGCGTTAAAGGAAAGGTAGCAATAGTAACTGGCGGATCTAGAGGCATAGGTGAAATGATCACTGCAGGCTTTTTAGCGAACGGAGCAAAGGTTTATATTTCTGCAAGAAAAGAACTTCCTTTAATTCAAAAAGCTCAAGAGTTAAGTGAAAAGTATGGCGGAGAATGTATAGCCATTCCTTGTGATCTAAGTTCCATGGAAGGAATAGAATATTTTGCTCAACAAATAGCAGAAAAAGAAGAGGGCATAGACTTTCTAATTAATAATGCTGGTGCTGCCTGGGGAGAGCCTCTTGAAGACTTTTCAGAAACAGGTTGGGATAAGGTAATGGATCTTAATGTGAAAAGTATTTTCTTTTTAACTCAAAAACTAAAATCACTTCTAAAAACAAATGCAACCAACGAAGATCCTTCAAGGATTATTAATATAGGTTCTATTGACGGACTTAACGTACCAGGTTTTGAAACTTATTCTTATAGTACATCTAAGGCAGCCGTTCATCACCTAACAAGAGTCCTTGCTAATAAATTAGTTAAGGAAGATATTCTGGTTAATGCAATAGCCCCTGGTCCATACCCTAGCGCCATGCTTGGCTCTGCGGTTAACTCGGACTACTCAGGGATCGCATCTGCAAACCCAAGAGGCAGAGTCGGTACGCCAGAGGACATGGCCGGACTTGCAATATTCTTGTGCTCTAGAGCAGGTGCTTACACTGTTGGAGAAACGATCACATCTGACGGCGGGCTAGTTAAGACTGCCGGTCATAAGTTTGGTTAAACCATAAATAATTTTAAGGATATAGTCACATGAACCCATTCACTATGATGAAAGATGCCAAGAACATGGAAAAAATGATGAAGCCAGCTCTTGAAAAATTTTTAAAAGAATCAGGCTTTGTTAAAATGGATGAGCTTGAGCCCTTAAAAAGAAGAATTGCTGAGTTAGAGGCTGAGGTAAATAAGTTAAAGGGTTAACTTGTTTAAATATTATTAGTCTCGAAGAATCAGATATATCTAGAATTATTGAGATGGCATGGGAGGATAGAACTCCCTTCGATGCCATTGAAGCAACCTACGGCCTTAATCAGAACCAAGTAGAAGACCTTATGCGTGACAACCTTAAGAAGAATAGCTATACGCTTTGGAGGAAACGGGCTAGCGGAAGAAAGACTAAACATGTTGGTCTTAGAGAGTTCGGCCAGGTAGGTAGGCACCACTCCTATGATCAACACAAATATAAAAAGTAGCCACTTCAAGATAGAGAATCTATTTAAGTCTATCTTTTCTGACATACCCAATACATCCATTATCCTCAATGACACCTCCGTCATCATTCAGCACGAAGATGAATCAAACTCAGACGCTGCCTCTATAGAGATAAGTGAGATAGGTAATACCTATAAAATTACCTACTGGGATGGTTACTCGCTGGCCGAAGAGGAGGAGAGTAATAATTTAGTAAAATCGTTAAAAATCTTTAAAAGGTTTTCAAAAAAACTAGCTAAGAACTTAATCAGGTTTAACAAAAAACCTTAACTATCATGCTCTTGTATGGCCGTTCCCGTTTACGAGATACTTGAAGCTTGTTAGTTGCTCTATTCCCACAGGGCCCCTTGCATGAAACTTGCCGGTTGCAATGCCAATCTCACCGCCCAGCCCGAACTCACCGCCGTCAGCAAACTGGGTTGATGTATTGTGCATGACAATGGCGCTATCGATAGTTTTTTGAAAGTAAGAAGCTGTATTTAGATTCTCAGTCATGATGGACTCGGTATGGCCTGTAGAATATTGCTCAATATGACTTACAGCATCTTCAGTAGATTCTACAACCTTAATGCTTAC
>TARA_B110000211_G_scaffold61288_1_pt1 | contig 10322 bp, 7 predicted proteins | sample TARA_B110000211 | Tara Oceans TARA_B110000211 (sample SAMEA4397516) | marine metagenome | biome: Polar Biome; feature: [DCM] deep chlorophyll maximum layer (ENVO:01000326); material: water (ENVO:00002006), including particulate matter (ENVO:01000060) such as... | depth 30 m
ACTATTTGTAAAGGTTTAATGAAATGGGAATATCTTTTTTTCAAGGTTTAATTTGCTGTTTCGTTAATTGGACAAATATTTCTATTGATTTAACGTAAAAATTTAGGAATCATTTCATCAATTAGCAAATTATTAATTTTTTGTTTAAAATTATATAAAAACCTACCCTCTACAAATTTTTCTGAATGTTTTCGTATCCAAATCGAATCAAAATCATTTTCTATCTTTTCAAAATAAGTAATTACATCTTGTAGAGTATATATATCTTGCTTTTCAAAAAACAAACCTGATGATTTCGAAATATCCTCTTTATTTTCAATCACTGTTTCTAAAGCTCCTCCCTTTTTAAAAGCAATAACAGGAATTCCGTAGCTCATTACCTCTAAAGGAATCATACCAAAATCTTCTTCACCAGGAAAGACCAAAGCTTTTGAATTTTGAATATAATTTTTAATAACATCATCTTCCAAAAACCCTTTAAACTCAATATTAGATTTTGCTTTCTTTTCTAACTTCTTTTTTTCTGATCCATTACCAATAATAATTAATTTTTTTCCATTATTATTAAAACAATCCACTAACAAATCAATTCTTTTGTATGGTGTTAATGCTCCAAAGCTCAAGTAAAACTCTTTATTCTTAGACAATATTAGAGATTCTTTAAATAAGGTACTTTCTATAGGTGGATACACTACTTCTGCATTTCTATTATAAAATTGAGCAACTCTTTTTGCTACGTTTTTTGAATTTGCAATATATAAATCAACATTATTAATTGTAGTTATATCCCATTCTTTTAATCTTTTAAAAAAATAGTTCGCCAATGGTCTTAAAATAGGGTTTATTGAGTTTAGATAGTCTTCTCTAAAACCCCAACAGTATCTCATTGGACTATGAATATAACAAATATGCTTTGCATTATTATTTATTTGAATCCCTTTAGCTGGTCCAGATTCTGATGATATAATTAAATCATAACTATCTTGAAGTTTTAAAGATTTAATAGCTTGGGGATAAAATGGGAATATTTTTTGATAATGTTTTATAAAAAAAGGTGTATTAAAAGAAGATGTAAAGACTTTATGATTTTTTAAATAATTGCCATAGTTTTTTTCGTCATAAAACAAGGTATATATGTCTGCCTGTGGGTACAGTTTTAAAATAGATTCTACTACTTTTTCTCCACCTCTTCTTGTAATGAACCAATAATGAATAATAGCTACTTTCATTTATAAATACTTCACTGATTAACATTAGTTGCAGTTCAATAAAAGAACTGTTTGTTCCTCAGATTTTTATTTGTGAAAATAATACTTTAACAGGAAATAAAAAGGTTTCCACCAACTAATTTAAATAAACCTTATTTTTTATCAGATAGACTAACCTAAATTAAAATAGTTGAGGTATTTTTGAATAATTAAGTATTTTAATTTTACACATAAAATGATTGTAATAAACGCTCGATTTCTTTCCCAAAAAATTACTGGAGTCCAAAGATATGCTATTGAAATCTGTAAGCGTTTACCAAAATCAATAAAAAATAAAAAAATAATACTAGTTGCTCCCAAAGGAGAACTAATAAACAAAGAAGAGTTAAAATTTTTAAAAATTGAACAATTTGGAAACTTTAAAGGTCATTTATGGGAGCAAATAGATTTAGTTAATTTTTTAAAAAACAATAACAACCCAATTCTCCTAAACTTTGGAGGTATTGGGCCTACATTCTATAAAAATAAAATAACTTATATACATGACTTAGCTTTTAAATATTATCCTGAAAATTTCTCATACCTATTTCAAAAGGCATATAATATTTTTATTCCTATATCGGCAAGAAACGCTCTTAAAGTTTTAACTGTTAGTACTTATGTAAAAAAAGATATAGAGACTCATTTTAACATAAATAATCTCGAAGTTATCTACTGCTCTCAAAGTAATCATTTTAAAAATTTAAGCTTAAAACGAGAAAAAATAATTTTAGCAGTTTCTTCACTTGATCCCAGAAAAAATTTTAATCGTATAATTAATGCTTATGAGCAATTAGACACCGATTATAAATTATATTTTGTAGGAGCAAAATCAAGGTCTTTTTCTGAAATTAATATAAATAAAGAATCTAGTAATGAAAATATCATATTTACAGGTTATTTAAATGATGATGATTTATTAAAACTTTATAATCGTGCTTCTATTTTCATATACGCTTCTTTATTTGAAGGTTTTGGTATGCCTCCTCTTGAAGCTCAAGCCTGCGGTTGCCCGTGTATTGTTTCTAATAATACTTCTTTACCAGAAGTATACCTAGATTCTGTTGAGTACTGTGAGCCTAAATCCGTGGAAAGCATTAAAAACAAACTTGAGTTTCTCATGAATAACAAAGAAAGAAGAGATGACCTAGTAAAAAAAGGTTACAAAAATACTGCTAGGTTTAGCTGGGATATATCTGCGAAAAAATTAACTTCGCTTATAGAGTTAGAAGTTTAATATATTATTTTTTTAATTTATTAAAAAACAACAAACCTATAAAAAAACAGTAAAATACTACACCATCTGATCTTTGTAAAATATTTTCTGTGAAAAATACCATAGTAGTAATGCTTGTTAGATAAAATAAAAGAATATTCTTTTTCTTGAAAGAATTAAAAAAATTGATACATATCAAAGCAAGAAATGATATTAGCCCTAAAATACCTGATGCTATCCAAAAAAAAGCATATTGATTATGAGTGTTGTAAGTATGCCATTTATAAACTTTTGAATTAATATTCTCTTGATAGCAATCATTCAAATTATCTTGAACATCTCCTAAACCAACCCCAAAAAAAGGTGCCTCTTTTATTAATTTTATGTCACAATAATACACTCCATTTCTTACGTTAGATGAATTAAACTCACCTGGTACTGAACTTTCTCCTAAAATAGAAAAACCAGTATTATAATACTCTTTAACCCTTATAGAAAAGGGATTATGAAATGACAATAGCACTATTAAAACAAGAAGTGGAATTAGTGATACTATTACTTTTTTCTTTAAAGAAAATTTAGAGAAAATTATAATGACTAAAATCAAAGAAACAACGAGAGCTAAAAAAGGCATTCTTGCAGAAATTAGATAAAGCCATAAAATAAAGATTGCAATTAAAATAACGCTAATAATTGTAATAACTTTTTTTTCTGAAACGAACGACTTTAAACCAAGATAAAAAATTGTTAAACAAATCCAAAGACCTTGATAAGTAGTATGAGTATTAGAGATTTCTATTATGTAATTTCTAAACCTTCTTAATTTTATTTGCTCAACTTTTTCAATTGCAATATCGGTTACACTAATAAACCCATTAGATTTAATTTCTTGTAATGTAAGACTAGATGAAATAAAATCATAATTATAAAATACTTTTCCTATTTGAAATAGTACTAAAATTAGAACAGAAATCGAAAAAAAATCGAAAATTTTATAAATATGTTTTTTTAAAAAAAAATCTCTATTTAAATAAAAAACTAATGGGAAAATCACAAAAGACAACATTTTGGTTAGCATATCTAACCCGTATTCAATATTAGTTGAATAAAAAAGAGATAATAATATTAATAAATAAGGAATAACAAATATTGAGAACTCTGTATTATATTTAAGTTTTTTATTTTGTTTAAAGAAAATATAAACCCCGAAAACGCCCCAAATAATAGTCAAAACACTTCTCATTCTAAATGTTAGTATAGGAAAACACCCAAGTAAGATTGAAAAAAACAAAAATATTTTATCTATTGTAAACGTATTATTTTTCGTCATGTTTATTTAATTCAGGTTTGTCTTCTTTAATTTTCAAAAATAACATAGGAAAAAGAACTAAAAAAACAATACTTTGTGTTAGGTTAACCAAAAAACCAGCTAAAAGAAAGGCTATTAAAATGAATAAAAATTTCTTGTTTTTATTACTTTTTTCATAAATAAATAATGTGGAAAGCAGAACTCCAATGAGCCCTGACGAAAGAAACATGAAAAGCCAATAACTGTCTAAAGTTTCAACAAAGCCATCTCCTCTTACACCTCCACCAACATTACCTATTGCTCCTCCGTAAAAAATATTATAGTCTACATTTACTTGAGTACTCCAAAGATAATAACGATCATAGAGAGACGCTGTAGAAAAAACACCATACTTATTTAAGTATAATAACATGCAAATTAAAATTGGAATTCCAATTTTAAAAATTATAAATAACTTTTTTAGGTTTTTTTTAAGAGTGAAAAAAATTAAAAACTCATAAACCAAAAGCACTAAAAAGACACTCCTAACAAATGAAAATAATACAAGAATTAGGGTAAAGTATTTTTTCTTTTTAAATTCCTCTTGAGTGTCCATAAGTAAATAAGCAAATAAGCCAAAATACCCTACAGAAGCAGCATTACCAATTAACGCAGGTGATCTCCAAAATTTATAAAAAGTAGTAATTTTAAATTTATAATCAGGATCTATACCCCATACATACCTTCCCGTTAACATTTTCATATAATCTTCTGAACCTAAAACATATGTTAATGCAATGAACACAGAATTAATAATCACTAAGTAAAAAATCACATTTAGTAACTTATTCAATTGATATTGTCTTAATACGATTTGTGAAAAAATAAAAATTAGAATAAAAATAAAATAGAATTCTCGAAAAGCGATATAAAATGATTTTAATGACTCTATGTTATAAATTAAAAACACAATTTGAAGACACAAATAACCAAACAATAAAACGTCCAACAAGGTTATTTTAATTTTTTTAGTAGCTTTAAGTATAAATATGGTAACAATAAAAATAAAAGACAAAGGGTGTACAATCTTTTTTAATTCCCAATTTCCTAAAAATTTAAAAATAATAAAAGTAAGTACCCCTTGTGTAGCAATTATTTGCAACAAGATTGATCCATAAAAAAATTTATCTAATTTAATTTTCATTAATTATTTTGATATTAACATCTTAAAAATAGTTAAATACTTTTTAGCTATTTCTCTAATTTTAAATTTATTATTAAACGTTTCATCAAAAATAAAAGTATCTAAAAACTCTGGGGTATTAATTATTTTTTTAAGCAACTTAGACAAATGTTTAACTGTTGGCTCTATAATGAAAGTAGGATTATTACTTAAGAGTTCTGTTATACCTCCTCTAAGACTTCCAACTATGGGTGTATTACTAAAAATTGATTCTATTACCACTCTACCAAAAGGCTCATTCCAAATAGATGGGGCTATTAACACATCTATACTCTTAAAGAATGAGCTGCTTTCTGCATACCCTAAGAAAGTAATGTTTTCTGAATTATTAATTTCTCTTAACTTATTAATATACTTATCGCTTGCTTTACCAGCAATTATAAGTTTCCAATTCGTTTCTTTTATAGATTTAAAACTTTCTAATATTAATTCAATTCCCTTAGATTCATTAAGTTGTCCTATAAAACCAAAAACTACAGTTTCTAAATCACTTTCTCTCTCTTTTGCTTTTTTCAAAGGTAAATCAAAACCATTATACATTACCCTTTGAGGAACCTCTTTGAAAAAACCGTGATTTTTATGGTCTTCCAAAATATATTTACTAATTCCAACCAAAAAATCTATGCTTTGTGAATTTCTCTTTTTAATTATAGAAAGCAAATTACAATCTAAACAAATATTTTTACAGTTTTCACCATTCTTAAACTTTGTAGTTTTAGAACATTGTAAATAATAATCTCTTAATGTATGAACAACTTTAATATTTAATTCTCTAGCTATACTCCAAATATTTGTTGAAAACCCTGAAAGGTTATTAGTAAAAAAAATATCTGGGTTAAATGAATTTAGAATACTTTTTATGCTTTTATTATATTTATTGTTTGACATGTCTCTAATATGCCATTCTAGCTTCTCAAATATTTTTTTTTCACTATTGTTATATGGCCAATATATATTTTCTAACGCAAGTACTTTAACTTTTACTCCATTTAAATTAAAAAAAGTGTCTTTCTCTCCTAAAGTAATGACTAAAACCTCATTCCCTAAACTATAAAATTCTTCTGATAAAGCTCTAACAGATTTTTCTGCACCACCTACTTGATAAGGGTGATATAAAGTATTAAATATTACGATTTTCATATAGACATAATTACTAGTAACTTTTAGTTAAAATGTTCTTCACTTTCTTTTTTAGTTTATCAACAAAAACTAAATTCGAAATATAAAACTTAACTCCTCTTGCCTTTTCATACCTTTTTACATTTTCAAAGGTTTCTTTTGTTTTCTTTAGTTTTTTAACTTCTTTTACAATAGTTAATAATGCCAACGAATTTTTATTCCAATTAAAATTGTTTTGAGAATAAATTAATGCTTTTTGTTTTCTATCCTCTAACTCTTCACTATTTAAAATATATTCCTTCATTATTTGAGTCAAATGGTTAACATCAATATAACTTTCATCCCAGAAATAATTATCTTTTCTTTTTTTACTAGATTTAACATTGATTAAAGAACCATTATTACCGTCTATTATAAATTCATTCATAGGAGCTTTATTTGTGGTTATTACAGGCATACCACAACTATTCGATTCTGCAATAGACAATCCAATACCTTCTAATCTTGTTGGATATACATAGACGTCTCCTGTATGGTATAAACCTGGAGCAGAAATAGTTTTATTTATAATTTCAATTCTTTTTTTGTTTAATAAATCCTTACAAACAGTTTTCAATTTCGGAAAAAAACTAAAAATATTTACTTGAGAATGGATTATCAATTTTGCTTTTTCAGAATTTAATTGACTAAAAGCTTTAATCAAAAAATCTGTTCCTTTTCTATAAGGATTCATTCCTGCCGAATGAAAGAAAACAATTTCATTTAATTTAGTTTGTTTTTTTTGACTTATATTAAATATATTTTGATTAGTCCCCCAAGGAACATAAAAAACTTGAGGATGCGATTTAAAAACACTATAATGTCTTTTAGTATTACAAATCAAAAAATCAAAGACATCAAATAAAGGAACTGTCTGAGGTGTATAGTAATCTATATAAGAACCTGTTATTATCCCCATTTTTCTACATAACAAAACAGGATCCCAAATATGTTGTTCATTAAAAAAAACAATTTCTAAATTGTTGTTTTCAATCCACTGTTCAAAATGGTAAAGATTTATTAAATCTAAATTTGTGTAAGAATACCTTTGTCCATAAGTTATATTTTCTGATTGCCATTTTGGATCATTTAAAGCAACATCTTCGCCTCCTCTAGCATAAATAAAAATTTCATTTTCTTCTTCCCATACTTCTTTAAATTGTTTAGAGACATAAGCAGCACCTCTTTCAAACCAAGTAGTTACTATGCCAATTTTTTTCATATAATGTCTTTAATTTTTTTAATATTAATTATTATCTCGTTTTTATTTATAACAATAAATACTGTTATTGTTAAAACTTGTATCATACAAGAGAACCATACTAAAGAAATAAAATTATTTATAATAGTTAAACCTATAATTAAGAAAAATAATGATAAAAAGTAACTTTTAAAATACTTTAAATAACCAAACACTTTTAAATTTATTAGTTTAAAAGTAATATAAAACCCAGCAAGCGCCTCTATCGTAGCTAATAAATTTATTCCTAAAGCAATTCCTAGAGCAGATTTAAATAAATAATAACCTAAAAATACTCCAATAAATCTTAATGGAATAGACACAAATATGGCATATTTCCATTGTTTATTTGGGTTTCCTGTAATCAAAAATAATAAGCCTGATGGAGATGCTATTATCATTCTTACAGACTGATATCCAAAAATTAAAAGAAGCGGTAAAGTATCAATCCATTTATTAGTTAAAAGCTCGGGAATTAAAATCTGACTTATTGAAACTGAAAAAATAATTAATGGGGCCAAGAAAAAGAAAAAAGAATAAGTAAATTTTATATAACTTTCTCGAATTAATGACAATTTAACTTTTGTTAATATTGGGTAAATTGTTTTATTAAAAATCTGAACTAATAAAGATACTGGCTTTAAAATTAAATTAAATGCCAATAAATAAATACCTACTTGCTTTTCACCAAGTAATTTACCAATTACAAGTACATCTAATTGTTGAGCAAAAAAATTTAAAACATTAAAAATAAAAACATTGTATCCAAATTTTAAATGTTCTGAAATAATTTTAAATGAAAAAAAACTTTCTTTAAAAATACTCTTAAAGGTTATTAATAAAAGACCTAAAGACGTTAAACCTACTGTAACCAATTGTTGAAAAACCAAAGACCAATATCCATAATTTCCAGTTGCCAAAACAATTGCTAAAATACCTGCAATAGTAATTGCTATAATTTCTACTATAGCAAGTTTTTTAAAGTCTAGTTTTTTTTGTAAATATCCTTTAGAAACAATACCAATACTTGACAATAACACAGTTAAGATAAGTACTTTAAAAATTAACTCTATCTCTTTATTATCATAAAAAGAAGATAAAAAAGGAGATAAAAAAAAACCTACTAAATATATAAAAAAACCAATAATTACATTTAAAATAAGTAAAGAAAGTAAATGATTTTCTTTAAAAGTTTTAGAATAAATAATAGAACTATCAAATCCAATATTTTGGATTGTATTAAAAAATAACACAAAAACAGTGGCCATTCCAATAATACCAAAATCCTCAACAGCTATTAAACGCGCTAATATTAGTAAAATTAAAGAAGAAAATAAAACTTTATAAGCTTGTGTAATAAAATTCCAACCAAAGCCTTTAATTACTGTATTCATTTTATACCATTTAACACTTTAACTAACAATTTGATTAAAAATACAATTAGCAATTACTTAAAAAATAGTTTACTATTTTTATTGATGTATCACTTTCGCCATAAAGGTTATGTAAAACACTCATAGAATTAACCTTCTATAAACTAAACAATAAAGAATCTATAAGAGTATTTCTAACAAAAATAATTTTTTCTTCCTTCTTGACTTCTTTAATTAAATTTTGTTAAGCGCCAATCGCAAAAGTAAAATGAATATTTAGGAATATACCTATAACAGGTCTACTCATTTCTTCAAGGAAAAGAAATTTTAAACTAAAAGTTCTTAAACCTATTTTTACGTTACAAACTTCTGATCCTTAATAAAAACCAAATCTAAATTAAGTCTATTCTATCGGATCAATCTTTAGACCCTAAATCTAACCTTAACAATTTATGATACTTACATTAAAAACACTAAAACAATTATATAATACATTATTCTCCTACATTAATAGAAGGTGTTTTTATAATTACTTAAATAGTGATTTAATTTTAGTAATAATAAAATTACAATAGAGGCTAGTGAAAATAAAATAGCTAATTGAAAAGCTTTATTATAAACTATAGAATTGAGCTCTTTACCAATTACCTGGAAATTAGAAATAATATTTATAATTTCTGATTCTCTAGATTTATCTTTTGTAATTTCCTTTAGGTCTTCATTTATTTTTTTGTTGATAAAAAAAAGTTCCGTTTCTTTATTTGAAACATTATTACCAGCTAAGTCTATATTTGTTCCACCAGAAGGGTTATTTGCCTGAAGTAGCATTACCTTCATATAAACCTTTCTTAAAGAATCTACTTGCAATAAGTTTTGTCGATAACTTAAGTCTGTACGATTGATGTTCTCATTAGTTAGTTTTTTTTGATAAGTGAAATATTTGTTTTTAGTAAATGGAGATATAATAGGTTCATTTAACTTCTCAAAAATGTCATTTTTCTCCGAAATTACAGTCAGCTTATGAGTTTTGTAATCAAAATCAGTAAAAGACTCAGTAAATTTTTCAAGATCATAACTCCTGACAGTTAGAGTATCTACTTCCTCAATTAAGGCATCGTAAGCAGATATAATATCAATTTTATTTTCTATTGGCTCAATTGTGAATTTTTTTAGTGAAATAGCGTATTCACTATTTAAATCAAAAGTTTTTTGAAGTCCTAAAGTGTCTTTTTGTTTTATTAAATTGTTATAATAGTTAATGTTATTATAAAGTTGCCTTGAGCTTTTAAAATTAGTTTGCAATAGTATATCAGAAGTATATGTTTTTGGCGAATTTACCTCTAAGGCAAAACCTGCGATTAAACCAATTATTGCTGCTGTTGAAATTACTACATAATGTTTTTTTAAAAAAAGTAAAATGATGATTATTCCTAAAAAAATATTTTTAAAAATGTCCCCAATAAAATTAAAAAACTTGGAAAATCCCTTTCCTATTATTACAAATAAAGAACCTAAATCTACTTCTTCTTCATTGTTGCTTTTACTATTCTCTTTTTG
>TARA_B110000211_G_scaffold186706_1_pt1 | contig 10319 bp, 11 predicted proteins | sample TARA_B110000211 | Tara Oceans TARA_B110000211 (sample SAMEA4397516) | marine metagenome | biome: Polar Biome; feature: [DCM] deep chlorophyll maximum layer (ENVO:01000326); material: water (ENVO:00002006), including particulate matter (ENVO:01000060) such as... | depth 30 m
TGTCTAAAATTAAAAAAAACAAAAAAAATTGATGGCTCCACCTGAGTCTATTGCGTAGTCAGAAGTGACCGCTCTAGTACATCCATGTACCCACGGCATTAGTACATCCATGTACGTCAAACGTGTTAGCGCCGGTGGTAAATAGTGTGTGGATGCTCTTCTCTTTATGTGAGACCGCTCTTGTGCATCCTGCACTTACGGCATTAGTGCATCTCGGTAATTGCTCCTGCATTACTCTACTAACCTACATCCTTGTAGGAACATGCACGTCAAAAACCCTTAGCTAAAGCTACGGGTTTTTTGTTTTCTGGCGTTTAAAAAATCACAGGCACACTTGTGACATTACTGGCGACTAATTGTTTGCTATTAAAGCGTGCAGTTCATAGGTCAATATAAGTTAAGAAATGACGACCTTTCGATTCTTTATAGGGGTTAAAGCTAAAGAATTAACCTTGTTATTGATTATACTGTTTTATAATATTCTCAATTGTCATGATTCCAAACATAACTTTATGAATAAAAGATTCAGAGCTCACGACGAGATTATAGTTAGGGTGCTTAGACCAAACTTTTTGTAGTTTGGTATCTAATGCTATCGCGGCTGCTTCTGATTCATTCCTGATCGGGTTGTTACTACGAATGCTTTCTCCAGATTTAGCAGCAGTTTCAAAAAATATAACCGCATCATAACGCGAAAACTCTTGCTCAAAAGAAGTGTTCATTTCCTTAAAGAAGTCTTCTTCAGTTCCAGGCCAGTATGCTAAGCCATCTAAAGTACCACGATCACATAAAATTAAACACTCAGGGTAGGTGGCTCTTTGGATATCTTCGAGGTTTTTTTGTAAATCAAATATGGCTTTTTGTTGACTTTTCAGTACTTTATTATTGGTACTTCGCTCAATACCACCACTAAATATCATGGTAGCTGACTCGGGAACTGATGCTATTTTTCCGCTAAATTCGCGTCTAATTAAATCCAATGCTGTGGTTTTACCCGCACCTGGACCACCGGTTATTACGATTCTTTTTTTGATATGTAAATTGGTCATATTAATACAGCCGAAAATTACCAGAATTATGTACTAGCAGTATAAATGTATTTAAGTGGCAGAAAAGACATATTTTGTAAAATAACTAATAATGCTTTCAAGGTATTAACTCAAAATAGCAATATTCAAAAATATTTTATTTATCCAATAACGCTAGCTTAGATATGGTATGTTTTCATTTCGCAATTTACTCAGTTAATGGCTCTTTAAATTGTGATAGTTTATTTATTAATTTTATAAGTGCGAGTGATGATAATGATTTTAGACGGAAAGCTAACTGCTAAGAATTTACGGGCTCAGTTAGCTGTAGAAGTAACTGAATTGAAAACTAAAGCAAGTATTTGCCCTAAGTTAGTTGTTATTTTGGTTGGGAATGATCCTGCAAGCCAAGTGTACGTTAAAAATAAAGTAAGACAGACTCAAGAAACCGGCATGGTATCTAATGAAATCAAGTTAGCTGAAGAAACGAGCCAAGAAGAATTATTAAAGCATTTACATCAGTTAAATCAAGACAGCAGCGTTCATGGAATATTAGTCCAGTTACCATTACCAGCACATATTAATGAGAGTGCTGTTATCGCCGCAATTAATCCTGAAAAAGATGTTGACGGCTTCCATGCTATTAACGCAGGTCTTCTATTTAATGGTGAAAGTAGTGGGCTCGTACCATGTACCCCTCAAGGCTGTATTATTTTAGCAAAACAGTATTTGGGTAATGATTTATCAGGTAAACATGCAGTGGTCATTGGTCGCTCAAACATTGTCGGTAAACCTGTAGCAATGTTGTTACTACAAGAAAATTGTACTGTTACCATCGCACACTCAAAAACAATTAACTTAGCTGAAGTTTGTCAACAAGCTGATATTTTAGTTGCTGCTGTCGGCATTGCTAAATTTGTTAAGGCTGAATGGGTTAAAGAAGGCGCAACGGTAATTGATGTCGGTATTAACAGGATCATAGATCATGAAGGCAAAGCCAGTCTTGTTGGTGATGTTGACTATGATGAGGTTGTTGATAAGTGCGGTGCAATTACACCAGTGCCCGGTGGTGTAGGTCCTATGACGATTGCATGTCTATTAAAGAATACCCTCATTGCTGCTAAGCACAGTGTGGAAAATTAACACTATAAAGGTAACAGCATAAACTTTTATGATTTTCTTTATAACGTAAAAAGCGGTGACGAAATTCATCCGGTAATTGTGCAATATTTTTTGCTGTGTTGTGACTGACAAACTTATTCGACAAGTAAAGTGTTGCTAATGCTTGATCAGCAAAACAAATAATATTGTCATAACGGGCTTGTGTGGTCTCTTCTTTGCAAAGACGTTCCGCTATGACGGCGCGTAATAATATACTAGCTATACCGCGACCACGATGTTCAGAGTCAATAACTAAGCCATGCAGTAACCAAAATAGCCCACTTTCTTGACCTGCTGATATGATCACGCAAGCAATAATTTTAGTATTGTGCTTTATAAAATATGCGTGGTCATGTCCAATAAAGCCAGCAGCGTATCGTTGCGCTTTATAGAAACGTTGAATGTCTTTTTTGTCTGATTTTTTGGCTTTTATTACCAGGTAAGTGGAGCGCTGACTAGGCAAGTGCTTTTCTATCTTTGATATTGTCATTCAGAGCATAATACCTGATCACAACGGTTATTACACAGCGTAATTTTAGCTATACGTAGCTATTGTAATCTTATGCTGACAAGATAAATAGTTACGTACGAACTGACATTAAAAATATTATTTTACTAATTCGTTACGTACTAAACCGCGGCGGATATTCTTACATAATTTCGCTAAACGACTAATATCACCAAATGTTGGCTGTTCATTATTTGCCAAGCGAACTTCCCAATCAGACAGTTCGGTATCTGCTAATTCGAGAAGTTTCTTCGCACATCCCACACATTTTCCTGCGCATATTTGTGCTTCAGGCAGGGTAAATGGAAAATCATCCCTGACTTGTTTGATCAATAGGCACATTGCTGTATGTCGATCAGGCTTCATTTCATCACCCTTACTCTGTTTACTTTATTGTAGGTCTAGGTTTTGATACCGCGATTGCCACATTATTCTAGCTATAAACTACAATAGGTTATTTGTCATAGCTCAAATGATTTATCAAAAGTCAGCTTTTTAATCTGTGCCTGATAATTTTAACGCTTTGGCTAAATAGTTTAGCCAAATATGCTACTTATCAGGTTATAATACGGTAATAGAGTTTTAATTTTTAGCTAGTTTTTAAGTAAGTGGAGAGTAAGTTTGCAGTTTAGTGATTTTGGGTTAGATAGTAAGATAATGGCAACCGTTGAACATTTAGGTTTTAGCGAGCCGACTGAAATCCAGCAACAGGCCATTCCTGCCGCTATGACAGGTCATGACTTGATCGCATCATCAAAAACAGGCTCTGGCAAAACATTAGCATTTATTATTCCTGCAATGCAGCGCTTATTAAAGAATCGCGCATTGAGTAAACGAGATCCTCGTGTGGTTATTTTAACGCCTACTCGTGAGCTAGCTAAGCAAGTTTTTACTCAATTAAGAATGTTTACCTCAGGTTCACAGTTTAAAGCGGTGCTGATACTTGGCGGTGAGAACTTTAATGATCAAGTGAAAACTTTAGAGAAAGATCCACATTTTATTGTTGCAACACCTGGACGTTTAGCTGATCACCTTTCACAAGGGCACTTTTATTTAAGTGGATTAGAGTTATTGATTCTTGATGAAGCAGACCGCATGCTAGATTTAGGTTTTGCTGAGCAACTCGCACAAATCAATAAAGCTGCCGATCACAGAAAACGTCAAACTTTAATGTTTTCAGCGACTTTAGATCATGCACAAGTCAATGATTTTGCCTTAGCTTTATTGAAAAAACCTAAGCGTATTGCTATTGGTAGTGCGCATACTGAGCATAAAGATATTACAAAGCGTTTTTATCTTTGCGATAACTTAACGCAAAAAGAAAAATTGCTGCAGCACTTTATTGAAACCGAACAGCATCAACAAATGATTATCTTCACAGCCACACGCGCTGATACTGATAGGCTCTCAACTTTGTTAACAGAGCAGGGCTTAAGTACCGTTGCGCTAAGTGGAGAGTTAAATCAAAGCCAACGTAATCAAATTATGGACGGCTTTAGTAAAGGCCAGCAGAAGATATTGATCACAACCGATCTGGCTTCTCGTGGCTTAGATTTGATCAATGTATCGCATGTTATTAATTTTGATATGCCAAAACATACTGAAGAATTTGTTCATCGCATTGGCCGTACTGGCCGCGCAGGTAGTACTGGAGATGCCATCTCTTTTGTTGGTCCAAAGGATTGGATTAGTTTTAAGAACGTTGAAGGGTTTTTACAGCAAAAGCTAACATTTGACAAAGTTGAAGGTTTTAAAGTTAAGTTCAATGGTATAAAACCTAAGAAAGCCAAAGTGGTTAGTAAAACCAAAGACAGTAATAAATCAGCACCACAGGCTAAGAAAGCGAAAGCGAAGAAAATCGTCAAGAAAAGCTTTTTAGCGGCTGATGCAGGTGAGTTACCGGTATTAAAGCGTAAAAAGCCTGTTGCACCACAAGATATTGAGCAAAATGATATAGAAGAAGTTGATTAGGCTTAACTAATACACTTAAGCCTGTTTTAAAATCACCATAAGTATCAACAAAACCTAGCCGCGAAGGAATTAGGCGACAGTAGATAAAACCTTTAATACGATAAGTGCATTAACTCAGCTTAATTTTTAGCTTGAATTAATGCACTTTTTTGATTCATTTTTTCGTTACTTTTATGTTCTGCTTTTAACCGCGTTGTTATTATTTATTTTCACCATTAAAAATGAACCGTTAATTATATAAGCCCTCAGCTCGCTTTAAAGTTTCCATGTAAACCTAATGGTAGATGGTAAGGCAGCCATGCTCGACAAATTGGTCCACCCTTGAGGTTATTTGCGCTAAATATATTCAAACAAGTGCGTTTACTCGGTATATGTAAAGCCATACCCAGTAAATAGCCATCACCTTCCTTAGCTGTGTTAGAGATAATAATATGCTCTTCAGCGATAAATTCATCACCGTAGGTAAATGTGTCTTTTTTCCCACTGTCCACGTTGAGACAACATACTGTATCACGCCAAAATTGGCTCTGCGTATGCGAAAGGGTATATAATGTTTTATTGCGTTGCCCCACTAAATGATCGTAAACCCGAGGGAATTCACTATCACCATCAACAACGACTTTGGTTGTGCCGCCATTAGGCTTTAACGTGAATAGTGTTGTGTGAGGTGAGTTTTGATCTAAATTTTTTGCTGTGCCTGACATTATTTCAGACAACTCATCCATGACCTTAAAATTGTCATTAATGCTGGCGTCAAAATGAATAGTGCCATCATTTTCCTCCCAAGCATTACCGAAATGAAAAGCGAAACCTGCATCTAACTCATATTGCTTCTTCAATGTTAACGTCTGTTTATCAATAACTAATACTCGCATAGGTTGCTTGCTATCGTTGCGAAGAGTTTGAGATTACTGTGGCTGTGATCAGCTTGTGAGGTCAGTGACGGTAAAATAAGTAAAATGTGCTTATGGGTGATCAGAAAGTCATGCAACATTTTACCGCGATAACGCGCGTTTATAATGCCAACATTTTTCATTAGCCCTTTACTTGATAGCTGGTACAGCGCGACATGGCCCGATAAGCTCAAACCAAAATTCCAAATGTCGCCGTTAGCTTCAATTTTAGGATGCGCTGAAAATGCTAAACCTTTAAGTTTATCGCCGTACTGGCTGTTAGCTCCTAAGTTAACGCGTCGTTTAGTGGCAAGCGTTGTAGCATCTAATGCCGTAGCTGAGCCAGACTCCCATAAGGCTCAAATCTCATCATCAACAGGAATAACATTGATATTGGCGGTATTAACCGTATCGGCTTGAGTTACTTTACGGCTATTTTTTATGTCACTTAATGGCCCTGAATATAAAAATTTGTCTTGTTGCTGTTCCTGTAAAAATTTTGTGGTTTCAACAAACTTACCGTGATGCACAATATTGCCATTAGCAAAAGTAAAGCTATTGATCATACCGTCACCTTCAAACTGGTGTGAATAACGCTGATTGCCTTGTTCATATTTAGCAGGACCATTGCGATAGAATACTCCCGTGAGATCTTTGGGTAATTTGCCTTCAATAGTAAGCTGCTGATGGGCGAAGTTATTCGCAGTACTCTTCAAACCTAATAAGCTTGGGTTGTCCTTCAAGGCATCAACAAAGGACTTTTTTATATCAGCAAGTGGGTCTATTTGGTTTTTATTGACTATTTTTGCATTAACGGCAAATGGCACAGACATTAAAAGACTGCTTGCCCCAATACAAGCACTCGCTCCAGCGATATTTTTTAATAATTGACGACGTTGCATACATTGTCTCCTTAATAATTAATCGTTGAACGGTTAGTTATCGTGGCATCTGCAACTTGAAATTTAATTGCTTGGTATTCAACTGGACCATAATTAGCTTTTGCACTGTTTGAATATCCATAGCCTTCTATTGGCATGCCAAAGAGGTTAGTTTCCATAGCACTGTTATCATTTTCGTCATGGAAATATCGAATACCATAGTCGTTATCTTCTAAGTTATTAAAGGTTATTGTGATCTGACCTTTTTTGGCAATAGCGACGCTAGACAAATAAGCGTTATTCGCTTGGTAGTTTTTTTCACCTTGAAATAATTGCACATACACTTTTCCTTGATCTGATTTAATATCGTCAATAATAAAAGTAACGTTATTAGCTAAGGCATGTGTTGATGTGAGTAACATACTCGTTGTCATTATTGCTATAAAAAGTGTTTTCATTTGCTTTCCTTATTATTTACATTGAATTAAAAAGTAGTGATTGCTTCGATAGGGAAAGAGGATAAAATGCCTTTATCGAATTAGGAATTCGCCATCAGGTTGAATTCTTCGTGTAATAAACAACAAAGGCCGATGTACCATTGACGAATCGTGAATTACCCATTGAAAATAAAGATAAAATAATAAAATGGGATAAAACTAAAATTAAGTCAGACGCTGTGGTGATCATGATAATCGCTAGTGTTTTAAGCTTACTAACGCCATTTGGTATGGATAAGGTTGGCTTAATCAAGGGCTGGTTTTTTTGGCTACTACTTTGTTTTAGTGGTTACTTTGTTTATGCTCCGATCATTTATTTTGGTAATGAATTTCTATATAAAATCTCGAAAATATTACGAGCGAGGTATTGGTTACGAATAACGCTTTTAGCAGCTTTGGGCAGTGTTATTATGAGCTTTATTGTGCCCTTAGTGGTGATAAACTTTTTTGATGTTCAAATTGCTTATCTAACGTTAGTACCACAAATAATGTTAAGAACCTTTATTGTTGGTGGCTTAATTTCGGGTGTTTACAGCTTAAAAAATTACTTACAAACACAAAATCAGCAACTGTTAAAGCAACAGCAGCAGCTAAGTGCTCAGCAAGCGCAGAATTCGAACAGTATAAATAAAAAATACCAAGATTTTATGACAAAGTTACCGCTAGACAAACGTGGTAAGTTGATCTGCTTAGAAATGGACGATCATTACTTAAAGGTGCATACCGATAAGGGCAGTGATTTGATATTAATGAGATTTAAAGATGCACTTGCTTGCTTAGATGAATATCCCGGCATTCAAACGCATCGGTCATGGTGGGTGGCACAAGATGCTATTGTCAGTGAAGAGAAGGAAGGGCGAAAGCTACTATTAAAACTGGTTAATCAGCAGCTTGTACCCGTATCTCGACGTTATACAGAACAAGTGAAAACGCTTATTCAGCAATTAGTTGTTTTAGTGTGTAACTTGTTTCGTTGTCGCCTAGCTTAGTCTTTAGATAAGGCAATATTTCTGCTAACTGTTGCGAAAGCTGCCATGGCGGGTTAACAATAAATAAACCTGTGCCTGTCATGCCGTATTCGTTGGTATCAGCCTTCTGGCAATACTCAACTTGTAAAACATTACGCAGCTCACTTTTATTGAATGCACTTTGCATTTGCTCTACAAGTTCGCGCTTAACCACGGGGTACCATAAAATATACGTACCAGTCGCAAACTTCTTATAGGCATTTACTATGGTTCTAGTGGCTTTAAGGTAATCTTCTTTGAGTTCATATGGTGGGTCAATTAATACTACACCACGTCGATTTGGTGGTGGTACTAAGCCCAAAACCCCTTGATAACCGTCAGATTGTTTTACGTGCGATTTATTCCAACGTTGGCTATAAGCTTGTAAATGCTCAATATCGGCAGGATGTAACTCAAATAAATGCGCACTGTCTTGTCGACGAGTAAATTGTCGAGCAATGCCTGGCGAACCAGGATAAAGCGCAATGTCTCCTTGTTCGTCAATCACATCTTCGTTTAAACTTTTGACTAAATCAATGTAGGGCTGCAAAGGCTCGGGTAAGTCACCATTATCAATTAACTTAGCAATGCCATCTTTATATTCACCAGTTTTTTGTGCATATTCATCAGCTAGTTGATACATACCAGCGCCAGAGTGACTGTCGATATAATAAAAGCCTTTATCTTTTCGTGTCATGTACTCAAGCACTAGGGTGAGAACGGAATGCTTTAAAACATCAGCAAAATTTCCGGCGTGAAAGGCGTGGCGATAACTAAGCACTTTATTTCCTTTAAGAATAATAGAGAAGAGCAGGTTTAAATCTAAAATGGCATTATCTACAAAGTGATAATGCCATTTTTAATGGTGTATTGCTAAACGTTAAGTAAAAACTAAGCAGGTTTTAAACTTGTGATGCTAAGTATTCGTCGTAACCACCAGCAAAGTCAGTATAACCACCAGCTTTTAATTCGATAATACGTGTCGCTAAGCTTGAAACAAACTCACGGTCATGACTGACAAATAAAATGGTGCCTTCAAACTGCTCCATTGCCATATTTAATGACTCGATAGACTCCATATCCATGTGGTTAGTTGGTTCATCCATGACCAAAATATTTGGTTTTTGCATCATGATTTTACCAAACAACATACGACCCTGTTCACCACCAGAAAGTACTTTTACCGACTTTTTAATATCATCAGCAGAGAATAATAAACGCCCTAAATAACCACGAACCGCTTGCTCGTCATCAGTAGGCTGGCGCCATTGGCTCATCCACTCAAATAATGTCATGTCATTTTCAAACTCATGAGCATGGTCTTGCGCGTAGTAACCAATGTTGACGTTTTCAGACCAAGTATATAAACCTGAGGTTGGTTGGTATTGAGCTTCACCCATAATGGTGCGTAAAAATGTAGTTTTACCCACGCCGTTTTCACCGATAATAGCGACATGTTCACCAACTTCAATCATCATATTGAGGTCTGTAAGTACCTTGTTATCATCAAAGCTTTTGCTCATATTTTCGATAACAAGCGCATTACGGAAAAGTTTCTTTTCTTGTTCAAAACGAATAAACGGGTTAACACGGCTTGACGCTTTAACTTCCGCTAATTGAATCTTATCAATTTGCTTCGCGCGCGAAGTTGCTTGTTTTGCTTTTGATGCGTTGGCTGAGAAACGGGCAACAAAGGCTTGTAACTCGCCAATTTGTGCTTTTTTCTTGGCGTTATCTGCCATTAATTGTGCTCTAGCTTGTGTCGAAGCAAGCATGTATTCATCATAGTTACCTGGGAATACACGTAATTCACCATAATCTAAATCAGCCATATGTGTACAAACACTGTTTAAAAAATGACGGTCATGCGAGATGATGATCATGGTTGAATCACGTTCGTTTAAGGTTTCTTCTAACCATTGAATAGTATGAATGTCTAAGTTGTTGGTTGGTTCATCAAGTAATAATATATCTGGATCTGAAAACAGCGCTTGTGCTAATAACACACGCAGTTTCCAACCTGGGGCTACATCGCTCATTAAACCAAAATGTTGTTCAACCGGAATACCAACACCCATTAACAATTCACCGGCGCGGCTTTCTGCGCTGTAACCATCCATTTCAGCGTATTGAGACTCTAAATCGCCGGCACGCATACCATCTTCTTCGCTCATTTCAGGCAAGGCATAAATACGATCACGCTCTTCTTTTACAGCCCATAACTCTGTGTGGCCCATAATAACGGTATCAACGACAGAAAACTCTTCAAAACCGAACTGGTCTTGACGAAGTTTACCAATACGCTCGTTAGGATCTAAACTTACGTTGCCTGATGTTTGCTCTAAATCACCACCTAAAATTTTCATAAAGGTT
>TARA_B110000211_G_scaffold186002_1_pt1 | contig 10311 bp, 13 predicted proteins | sample TARA_B110000211 | Tara Oceans TARA_B110000211 (sample SAMEA4397516) | marine metagenome | biome: Polar Biome; feature: [DCM] deep chlorophyll maximum layer (ENVO:01000326); material: water (ENVO:00002006), including particulate matter (ENVO:01000060) such as... | depth 30 m
ACTTTATTAACAATTTTTAATGAAAATAACAGCCAATAATCCAAAAAGAAAATCATGGTTAAAAGTTTCTATAAACTCTGATTTCCCTATTCAAAACATACCCTTTGGAGTTTTTATCACCAAAGATGACATCATTACAATTGGAAGCAGAATCGGAGATTTTGCTATTGATTTAGGAGCATTTCATCAGTTAGGATATTTTGATGGAATTCCGCTTACTGATGATATTTTTTTACAAGACAATTTAAACGATTTTATTGCTGATGGTAGAAAGACATGGCGATTGGTTAGAAATAGAATTGCAGATGTTTTCGATGTAACCAATGGTGCATTAAGAGACAATGCAGCTCACAAAGACAAGGTTATTTTTAGAATGGATGAGGTAGAAATGCTTCTACCTGTTAGTATTGGTGATTATACAGATTTCTATGCAAGTAAAGAGCATGCCACTAATGTAGGAAGTTTATTTAGAGATCCAAAAAATGCATTGTTGCCAAACTGGTTGCATATTCCTATTGGATATCACGGGAGGAGTTCTTCAATCATTCCATCAGGTACACCAGTTAGAAGACCATATGGGCAAACAAGACCACCAGAAGGAACCAATACACCAGGCTTTGGTCCTTCTAAATTATTAGATTTTGAATTAGAAATGGCATTCATAACTACTGCTTCCAATAATTTAGGTGAAAGAATCCCTATTGAAGAAGCTGAAGAATATATTTTTGGTTTGGTACAGTTTAATGATTGGTCTGCAAGAGATATTCAGGCGTGGGAATATGTTCCATTAGGGCCGTTTTTAGGTAAAAGTTTTGCATCAACCATATCTCCTTGGATAGTAACGCTAGATGCCTTAGAACCTTTTAGGGTAGAAAACCCAAAACAAGATTTTAAACCACTTCCGTATCTACAAAATGAAGGAAAGGGAAGTTTTGACATTAATCTTCAAGTAGGAATTCAACCAGAAGGAGAAAAAGAGACAATTGTCGCTAATTCTAACTTTAAGTATATGTATTGGACGATGGCCCAGCAATTGGCTCATCATACTGTTAATGGTTGTCCTGTTAATGCTGGAGATATGATGGGAAGTGGCACTATATCTGGACCAACAAAAGATAGTTATGGTTCTATGTTAGAATTAACTTGGAGAGGTCAGAATCCCCTAAAAATGAATGATGGGTCTGAAAGAAAATTTATAAATGATAACGATACTGTTATCATGAGAGCTCATTGCCAAAATGAAACGATACGAATTGGTTTTGGTGAATGCACAGGTAAAATTTTACCAGCGAAATAACATATAAAATTTTAAACTAAAAAAAGCTTCCAAATTGGAAGCTTTTTTTAGTTTAAAAATTATTCTTCAACTGGCGGATGACCATGAATTTTTTCAAAATCGATATCAAAATTTTTTCTCAAATAAGCATTTAATTTTTTACGATAATCTTCTTTAAGCCATGTAACAAAATTATGTGTGCTTTTTGATATACATTTAGAATATCTATCTATGCGGTCATCTATTTCCTCTCCTATCATTTTTGCTAATGCAAGAGAATCATAAACATCTTCGCTGTTTTCAATACATATTTTTGCATGATGTATAATGGATCTTTCCAGTACTTTTTTTGAGGACTCACCTGCTCTAATGGTACTTAAATATTCTTTCTTAATATCAAAGTAAAGATTTGTAGTTTTGGAAAACTCTTTTTTAACATTATCAGGAAGTTCAAATTTAAAAGCTCCTTCAATCTCTTCATCAGATAGAATTGCATCTAAATAATAATCTGGGGCTCTAAACATTTTTTGCCAATCTAAATCTGCTCCCCATGGACCAAATCTATGAAAATTATTACCCAAATCTATAACATTAAACGTTGATTTGTAATCTAAAACTCTAGAGCCACGACCTATCATTTGATAATATAAAGTTAACGATTTAGTCGCCCTATTTAAAATGATAGATTCTATGGTGGGTTCGTCAAATCCAGTAGTTAAAATACTTACTGAAGTTATGATTGCGTTTGGTGTTTTTTTAAACCATCTTAGAATAAAATCTCTCTCTTTTTTTGTGTTAGTATTATCTAAATGAGCAATTGGGTATCCTGCTTTTTTAAACGCATGATAAACCTGAATAGAAGTATGAATACCATTATTAAATATTAATGTTTTCTTACCTTTTGAAGTCTCTTCATAAGCACCAACTAATTTTGATAACATATCAACATTGGTATACAAGTCTTCTGAGGATTTAACGGTATAATCACCATTTGCACCTACTTCTAAAGAAGTTAAACCAACATTATAAGAAAACATATTTGCACTAGCCAAAAAATGATGTTCGATAAGATGCTCTATAGTCTCACCTACAAACAGCTCTTGGTAGTTTTCATACATTGGTAGTTTTATATTAGAACTTAAAGGTGTAGCTGTAACACCTAATATAAAAGATTGATCAAAAAATTTAAAAATTTTTGTAAATGAGTTATAGTGAGCTTCATCTACAATCACCAAACCAATATCAGAAATATCTAATTTATCATCTGTTAATCGATTCTTCAACGTTTCCACCATGGCAACAAAACAATTATAATTGTCTTGGTCATCTAAATTTGCCGTACTGTTAATAATTTTATTGCAAACTCCAAATTCATCTAGCATATTTGAAGTTTGTTTACTTAGTTCAATTCTGTGTGTTAAGACTAATACTTTCTTTTTGTATTTCGTTATGTAACGTCTCACAATTTCAGAAAAAATAACTGTTTTACCACCCCCAGTTGGAAGCTGATATAACAAATGATAATCGTCCGCAGCACTATCAAACCTTTGGAATATTTCTTCTATGGCATTTTTTTGATAACCATATAAATCTTTTCCTGAGGTATTTTGTAGCATATTGATTTTTGGCAAAGTTTTATGAAATTTAAAATTAAATAGTTATAAATATTTTTGAATATCAACAGTTGTAATATCATAATGAGAAACATTTAAAACAGATGATTCATTTCTAATGACCAATAGTTGAGGAGATTGATGGATGACTTGAAAACTATTTCCAACTTCATCAGAAATATCTCTAAAATTCAACAGATCTAAATAATAAACCTTGGTGTTCTTTATAGATTCATTAAATAATTTTTCGAAGCGTTTTATAACCATGCTGCTTATTCCGCAACGTGTAGAATGTTTAAAAATAAGTATGGTTTCAGATTTAGATAATTCTTTGATAGTTTTTATTTGTTCTAAAGAATTGAATGGAATCCAATTTACCTTAATTTCATTTTCTTCGTTCACTTTACTTCCAAAGATTGTATTAAATAACCCCATTCCAGTTTTTTTTTAACAAAAATACAATCTAAATATTTAATTATAGTTATCCGAGCAGCCTAATTGTTTCTTTAAATGGATAGTATTTATAGAAAAAAAACATAATATTTATATTTTAGATTACAAGTATCATTTTTATATTTTATCTATATTCGTATAACTAAATATCACAAATGATGAAAAAACTAGTTCTAATTTTTAGTCTTCTGTTTATATCCTTAGCCTCTTATTCTCAAGAGGTAACTACCTATTATTTTATTCGTCACGCTGAAAAATTACGAGTTGATAAAACAGATCGTAATCCAAGATTGAATCAAGAAGGTGTGAAAAGAGCTGAAGGTTGGAAAGAAGTTTTCTCTACCGTGAAGTTTGATGCTGTATATTCTACAGATTACAACAGAACAAAATTAACTGCAAAACCGACAGCTGACAATAAAGGTTTACCTGTTCTTTTGTACAATCCTAGAAAGATGTATTCTGAAGGTTTTCAAAACAATACCAAAGGAAAAACTGTTTTGGTAGTTGGACATAGTAACACAACTAATGTGTTTGCAAATAAGGTATTAGGAGTAGAAAGGTATAATGAAATTAATGACAATAATAATTCAAATCTTTATATTGTAACTGTCATTGACGGTAAGGTCTCCTCTAGTTTATTAAAAATTAATTAAAAGTAATTTTAATATTCTCTAAATTAATTTCAGAGGCCTTTATCAATTCGTTGTTTTCAAAAGCTTTATCTAACCCATATAATTTAATATTCTCATATTTTGGTTTAAAATTATTGTAATCCAATAATCGAGTTCCTTCAATTAAATGCTCTTTTTTCACTTCTCTAAAGCGCATTCCTCCACCATTTACATGAAATGTATAGGCTAGATAATCAATTTTAAAATCTTTTTGACCAATCCAATAGATAAAAATATCATCAAAATCTACTCCTCCTCCATCTTCAGTAAATGTAATTTGAACTTTGTAATATTTTTTTCCTTTTATGCTTATACTCTCTAATAACTTCTTTTGAACAGCTTGGTCATTTAAACCAAAGGGTAAAACAGAAAAATAATGGACAGAATTCACAGATTCAATATATTTAACGGCCATGGAATCTACAACTGTTGATAAACGAAAATTTATGAATCTTTGAAATCCCTGATTAGACAATTGATCTTCTATTTGAAAATCTTTCATTGTAGAAATTCTTTTTAAAACAAATGCTCCCGAATTTCTTTCTGCAATATATTTCTTATCCCTAAAATTAAAAGAAAGTGTAGAATTATAAAGCTTATAAACACCTGATACTGTGATAGATTTATCAATAATTTGCTGAGCTGTTAGTAACCGTGAATCTTGCTTACATGAGATTATAGAGAATAAAAACAGACAGCACAAGAATCTATATTTTAGGAAGTTCGTTTTTTTACTATTTGTAATTTGATAAGTCATAAAATTAAAAGAATAAAAGCAGACAAAAATGTATCTTTGTGTAGATTATATATAAAACCTTAAAAGTAAGGTAAATCTTAATGAGAGTTCAAAAAAAAATTAACATACAAAATAAAAAAGCTCGTTTCGAATTTGAAATTCTAGACAAATATACTGCTGGAATACAATTAACTGGTACAGAGATCAAATCAATTCGTGAGAGTAAAGCTAGAATTACTGAAAGCTTTTGTGAGTTTAATGACCGAGGAGAATTGTTTATTGTTAACATGTATATTGAAGAATATTCTTTTGGTCATCATTTTAACCACAAAACTACTAGTGAACGAAGATTATTACTCAATAAAAGAGAGTTACGTAGTTTAAAGAAAGATGTGGAGGCTAAAGGAAATACTATTGTTCCTCTTCGATTATTTTTAAATGAAAATGGTTGGGCAAAATTAGAAATAGCCTTAGCTAAAGGAAAAAACACACACGACAAAAGAGAATCAATTAAAGATCGTGATAGTAAACGTGATTTGGCTAGAATTAAAAAGACTTTTAATGCATGATTCCAATAGCTGAAAGAATTATTATTTATTAATCATAGTATGCATTATTTCTATATTATATAAATATATAGGTTGTCTCTACTGCAAAATAATTTCATTATTTAACGTTTCTAATCTAATAAAATCTATATCATATTAGGTTTTTATAAACTACACTTTTAAATTTAACTAATGTTAAGAAAAAAATTATCTAAATACAATCTTATTTTAGCTTCAGGTTCACCAAGAAGACAACATTTATTTAAAGAATTAAACATTCCTTTTACCATTGAGGTCAAGGAAATTAATGAACTTTATCCAGAAGATCTAAAAGCAGCAGAAATTACAGATTATCTAGCTGAGCTAAAATCAAAATCCTTTACCAATTTGCAACAAAACGATTTATTAATCACATCAGACACTATTGTTTGGTTTGAAGGGATGGCGATCGGAAAGCCAAAAGATAATGAAGATGCATTTCGTATGCTCAAAAGAATGTCTGGAAAGAAACATTGTGTTTATACTTCAATTAGTATCAAAAGCATGTCTTTTAAAAAAGTATTTAATGATAAAACTATTGTAGAATTTGAAGAATTTACAGATGAAGAAATTAACTATTACTTAGATAATTTCAATCCATATGACAAAGCAGGAAGTTATGGAATCCAAGACTGGATAGGACTTATAGGTGTTAAAAGAATCGAAGGTAGCTATTTTAACGTTATGGGATTACCTGTTCATAAATTGTATAAAGAATTGCTGGAAATTGCTTAATAAGACTTAATTAAAAACTTATTTTTACGTTCAAATAACAACACAAACAAATGAAAAAATATACGTACACAGAAATGAAAGACACAAGGTCTGGTTTTGGTGATGGTTTAACAGAATTAGGAAAAACAAATCCTAATGTAGTTGCGCTATGTGCAGATTTAACAGGATCTTTAAAAATGAATGATTTTGAAAACAATCATCCAGAGCGTTTCTTTCAAGTAGGAATTGCTGAAGCAAATATGATGGGTATTGCAGCAGGTTTAACCATAGGAGGTAAAATACCATTTACTGGAACTTTTGCTAATTTTTCTACTGGACGTGTGTATGACCAAATACGTCAATCTATTGCTTATTCTGATAAAAATGTTAAAATTTGCGCCTCTCATGCTGGTTTAACTTTAGGTGAGGATGGTGCAACGCATCAAATCTTAGAAGATATAGGTATGATGAAGATGTTACCAGGTATGACGGTAATTAATACCTGTGACTACAATCAAACAAAAGCAGCTACCATTGCAATTGCAGATTATGAAGGCCCTGTTTATTTACGATTTGGTCGTCCAAAAGTACCCGTATTTATGCCAACAGATCAACCTTTTGAAATAGGAAAGGCTGTTCTTTTAACTGAAGGTACAGATGTTACTATTGTTGCGACTGGTCACTTAGTTTGGGAATCCTTACAAGCTGCAGAGAAATTAGAAGCTGAAGGAATTAGTGCCGAGGTGATAAATATTCATACAATAAAACCATTAGATGAAGAAGCTATACTAGCATCAGTATTAAAAACGGGCTGTATCGTAACTGCTGAAGAACACAATAAATTTGGGGGTTTAGGAGAAAGTGTAGCTAGATGTTTATCTCAACACAATCCAACACCTCAAGAGTTTGTTGCAGTAAATGATACTTTTGGTGAATCTGCAACACCTGCACAATTAATGGAAAAATACAATATTAATGATGTAGCTGTCTTTAATGCAGTAAAAAAAGTCTTTAAAAGAAAATAATTTTTTCTAAAAAAAAAAGCTTTTTAATAATTAAAAAAAAATGAAAAAATTACTAGCAATTTGCATTTTATTATTTGGAACAATCCAACACTTAGAAGCACAACTTCATTTCGGCTTAAAAGCAGGTATAAACTATAATTCTGACACATTTAGTGATGTATCAAGTGACGTTTTAGATGGTGCTAAGTCTAGAACTGGACTACATACAGGAGTTTGGTTTAGAGCAAAATTACCCATTGTAGGTTTTTATTTAAGACCAGAATTAATTTATACTGAACTAAAAAACAATATTTCTTACAGAAGAAATGAACAAGATTTATATAATTCTACAAATTTTAAAATTAGAAAAATTGATGTTCCTGTTTTAATTGGAAAGAAAATTTTAGGAATAGGTACTGTTTTTGCTGGACCTTCTTTTCAATATATCCTATCGTCAAATTTTGATTTTAATGATTTAAGAGAAGTATCTACTGAGAATTTCTCACTAGGAATTCAACTCGGAGCTGGAGTAGAATTGGGTCGTTTAGGATTTGATATAAGATTGGAAAGAGGGTTTTCTAAGATTGAGTCTACTTTTACAGACAATACAATTGATTCTAATTTCAATTTTGATACCAGAGTTAGTCAAATAATATTTGGAGTTTCATACAAATTAAATAAAATCAAAAAAAAATAAACCATAAAAAAAAGCTCTTGATTTTCAAGAGCTTTTTTTTGTGGTTATTCTTAAGTTTTTTAATTACCAGTAACATCTGGATTTAAATAATCAGGTAATGTTGGATTATTTGGGTCATTAAAGTCATTTGTAGGATCTCCATCATCTCCTCCTTCGTCTTTTGTTAAAACACCATCATTATCATCATCAACATCAAAATAATTAGGGATTGTATCACCATCAGTGTCATCGTTTCTAGGATCTCCGTCTCCGTCAGGATCTTCAAGTATTGAAGGAACAGCATCATTATCGTGATCAGTATTTTCAGCTAAATCATATAATTCAATATAAAACATCAAGTTTGCGTTTCCTGGAATCCCTAGAGCTCCGTTTGTGCTATAACCTAATCCTGAAGGGATAAATAAAACTCCTTTTCCACCGTCTTCATATGTTATTGGACCATTAAATGGATCTCCGTTTGGTTCGGTTTTTAATTTCCCCCCTTTAAAGTTTCCAAAACCATGAGCCCATCCTCTTATTACACCATTTAAAGTCAACCAAATTGGATTTACAAAACTTTCATCAAAGTCAACCAAATTATCAGTATCACTTAAGTATTGACCTTTATATTTAACCAAAATAGAATCCATAACAGTTGGAAAACTTTTTATTGGATCCGGAGTACCCTCTCTTTTCACAAAAGAATACAATTTGTAATCTACTTCTCGATCGCTTATGTCTTGTGTCAATAATCTAGAATCATTTATTAATGCTAAAGCACCAGAAACTAAAGGCTGTACTGAATCTATTGCATCATTATAATAATGAGTTTCAAAAAAATCAACAAGAGAATCGTTGTCAATCAATGATTGCGCAGCATAATCAAAATCATCTACAAAACCATTTGGGTTATCTGTATCACAAGCATATCCTATAAATAGGACTGACAAACATAAAATTATAATCTTTCTATCAAACATTTACACTATTTTAGTGGTGCAATTTACCATTTTTATACCTTTGTAAAAAGTGATTAAGCCTTTTTTAACTTTTTTATGAGAATTGACAAATATTTATGGTGTATCCGTACATTTAAAACTAGAAGTATAGCAACTGACTCCTGTAAAAAGGGGCATGTAAAGATTAATGAAGTGAATTGTAAACCTTCTAAAGATATATATGCTGGTGAAATCATTTCGGTTCGTAAGAATCAAATAAATATTAAAATAGAGGTAATAGCTATTCCTGAAGGTAGAATTGGAGCGAAGTTAGTCCATCAATTCTGCAATGATATAACACCAAAGGAAGAATTTAATAAATTAGATTTATTAAAGTACTCTAAAGATTATTACAGAAAAAAAGGAACTGGAAGACCAACAAAAAAAGATAGAAGAGATATTGATGATTATCAAGATTCTCCATTAGAAATATAAAATTAATGAAAGCAACTACCATAATATTAGATCACAATCAGATTCATCAGAAAATAAAAAGAATAGCTTATCAAATTTATGAGGCCAATAGCTTCGAAGATGAAATAATTATTGCTGGAATTCAAGGTAATGGAGTCTATTTTGCACAACAATTAGCGAAATCACTGCAACAAATATCTTCATTAAAAGTTATTTTATGTGAAGTTTTTATTGATAAGAAAAAACCTTTAGGACCTATTAGTACTAATATTGATAATAAAGAGTACATAAACAAACCGATTGTTTTAGTAGACGATGTTTTGAATTCTGGCACTACTTTAATGTATGGGGTTAAGTATTTTCTAGAGGTACCTCTAAAACGATTTAAAACTGCAGTATTAGTAAATAGAAATCATAAAAAATATCCTATAAAGGCTGATTTTAAAGGAATTTCTTTATCAACTTCAATTAAGGAACATGTAGAAGTCGTATTTGATAAAAAAAACTCAAAAGCTTATTTAATGTAATAATATTCTTATTTCGGTTACTATAGCATCTACACTTTTTGAATTTATAGAAATACGATGCAACGCTTGTTCGTAAAAAACACTTCTTTCAAATAAATGTTTTGCAATATACTCAGTTAATCCTTGGCCAGATAAAGACGATAATAGAGGCCTTTTAGAATTGTTTTCTGATAGTCTTTTATGAAGTGTATGAATTGAAGCTTGCAAATAAAAAGAAAAAAGATTTTCTTCGTTTGTAATGAAATCTATATTTTCCGAATAACAAGGAGTTCCTCCACCCAGAGATAAAACATACGAATCATTTTCATTTATAAATTGTTTCAGATACTCATGCTCTTTTTTTCTGAAGTAAATTTCCCCTTTTTCATTAAAAATTTCAGAAATTGTTTTGTTTTCTTTTTTTTCTATATGGTTATCTAAGTCAGTAAACGTAAGATATAATTTCTTTGCTAAATGATGACCTATAGTAGATTTACCACTACCCATATATCCTAACAGAATAATTTTCATAAAAATAACTTATTTAGCAAATATCGTTAAAAAAATAAATTAAAAAAAGCACTTTTTTGTACGAATGCGTTTATATTTGCAGATCTTAAAAAATTAAGACCTGGTAGCTCAGTTGGTAGAGCATCTCCCTTT
>TARA_B110000211_G_scaffold193849_1_pt1 | contig 10308 bp, 11 predicted proteins | sample TARA_B110000211 | Tara Oceans TARA_B110000211 (sample SAMEA4397516) | marine metagenome | biome: Polar Biome; feature: [DCM] deep chlorophyll maximum layer (ENVO:01000326); material: water (ENVO:00002006), including particulate matter (ENVO:01000060) such as... | depth 30 m
ACAGCTGCCGCTGGCAGCCAGCCTTTATTTACTTCATGCCATTACTTAAAGCCCAACAGCACCCATTGAGCTAGCAAACGGTGTAGCACTGCAGAGGATAGGCCCCATGACACCTACAGCAAAGTGATGAGCAATGGTTATAGGTTAGTTCCCATAAAACCGTCGTATTACCCTACCCATTCCATCCAATGCCCGTTCAAGCGCAATATCATCAACACCCTCAAGGGCCAACAACTTCATTTTAAGCGCATTAAGCCGTAATTGCCTGTGCAGACCTGCCTGTTCTTCGGATAATTCACCTGAGATAACCAGCGCATCAATGGTGCCTAATTCCTCTGCTAACCGATGTGTATCAGCAGCTACCTTATGATGGCTAACCAAGCGGTTAGAAGATGCCTGCACGATAAACTCTGCCAATAACAACGACCCTAAATCAGCTTTAATTTTACTCATTCAACCCTCACTTACACTGTTTAGCGCCCATACTTTTTTGCCAGTTCAAGCTTCAAAATAGCACTAAAGCTGGTGTCAAAAGACACCCACAACTCATTAACTTGAACTGGGGTAAGACAAGCTAATTGGTGCAACTGTGCCAAGCCTGCGTAGCTGGAAGACAACAGCTCCAACTGAGAAACCGTTATGTCGTTATCAGCCATGGCCCTAGCCCTCACTAACAGGCTACTGATAGAAACTTTGGAATTTTTATAGAAGGGTAAATGGTGGGAATAGCCACATTCTGGCTTATCCACAGCTTTGGTGAACTCAGCAAAGAACTCTGCCGTTTGTTTGTGGAGTTTAGTAATGGCTTTGTCTGCGCTGCTATCATAGGGGCTAGTGGAAACCAAAGAGCAGCCACTTAAGGCTATTAGAATAGCCACTATGAACCCATTTTTTGTTACCCATAAGCAATCCATAAACTAAAACACCTTAGCCTTTACCTATAACTATAGCCTAGATTTCTGAGATGTTAAGCCTGACCAGCAGAAAACTCTACCTTGGCCTGATCATGAGATAATTTACCAGCGATCAATACCATCATTACCGTATAAAACACCCCTGCATTGTTGATATCCCAGATCACCTCAACTAAACCAAAGTCCATAAAGCCTATAGCCATTAATATACCAGTAACAGCCAGCGCTTTATTTTGTTCAAAGTGCGAGCGGCAATACCACAAAAAACTGCCATAAATTGAATAAACCATGAGAGGACCAAAAATACCTGATTCAAACAGACTATTAAACAACTGGCTATGAGGCCCAAGCAGTTGAGGTGACACATTGGGTATAAGCCCTGCATTAATAAGTGCTAACTTTTCCACATAAAAGGTACCAGGGCCTGTACCGAATAAAGGGTTATCAATAAATATTAATGTTGCCGAATGCCATAAGGCCAGGCGTATGCCAGCAGAGCCATCCGCCACTTTGCCATTAACAAAATATTCGTAGATTGCAGGCACTATAACGCTGACTCGCTCCTGTATAAATGGCACAGAAAACCAAACTAAAGCAGCCACGACAAAAAAACCACCCAGTATGGCAAAGCGCTTAGCGTATGTTGGACGCTCCAACAGGCTTACAGCAACCCAGCATAATATAGGCATAGATATCCAACCACCCTTAGTGCCTGAAGCCAAAGAACCAACAACACCAAAAGCCAGGGCTAACAGCGCCACTGAAGCCCACCGCTTTTGGTTACGCCATAACGGCTGGAATAGGGCTAAAGCCATAACGCCTAAGACCAAACTAATGTCCCCAAAAGCAGCTATCAGCCCAGAAGTGCCGCCGGCAGGCCTGTATACGCCCAATATTTGCTTCTGATATAACGCATAACCACCTGCCACTAATGCTCCCACAAATACTCCCCAGCGAATCGCCGGTTCAGAGAAGCCATAACACCTAACCATTAGGAAGATAGGAAGAACTAATAAAAACCGACTAGGCTCTTGAAAATCAGTCCAGTTCCAACCTGAACGAAACCACAGATCCAGTGCTGTAAATGCTGGGTAAATAACCCACGTGGCCATCATTATTTTTTCAAGTTTAGAAAGAGGGTGCACCTGCGTCTGAATGAGTAAAGAACACAAACCCATAAACATTAAAGCAATTGCAGCGTAATAAAGCATTGAAGGGTAATTAACGCTGGCGGCTGGCACCACAAATGCCAAAACAGAAATAAGCCCTGAAACAAAAAATGTGAAGGTTTGTTGGGGGGGTGAATAAGTTACTCTCTGAGTCATTTTAACTTCCATGTGTAAAAACAGCATCCACGATCCGTGGTGTTAACTGGCTCAAGTTTAAGGCTCGCTTTCGGTTAATATCCATAGCAAACCATTGGTCATTAGGGTCTAGATCTGCGACAACCCCCTCTTTAAGTGCGTTTTGATTTGGCCAGTCTAACGAAGACAGAGGAACTTGAGCCAAGTTAGCCGCGTATCTTAATTCATAGGGTAATATACCAACACGCATTTTAACGACCCATTTGCCAGAACATAAACCTTGATTTGCACCATAATTTAGCACGAAACCAAGAACGACGTAGTTCACGTTTCGCTTTATAGGCAAAAGACAAGCCGTGGCTTCCGCTAATACTAGAACCACCAACGGCTTCACTAATTTCATTAATTTGGTTGGGCGTTGCGACCAAAACATCAACTCCATGTTGCCACACCTGTTGGTAAGCAACATCCACAGGCATCCCAAACTGCTCACTAGCCTGTAACAACTGCTTTGCTGCCTGGCGGTTAATCACCTGTGCTTGAGTCCCTAGGGGCACAAGATGAGGCCGCAGTATAGAGGTGCCATGTGCTTCAACAACAACTAAGCCATTAATAGGTCGACGTTTGTATAACTTCAACATAGTAGCTCTAGGGCCTATAAGCACTTGCTGCCACTGCTCTGCATAAGCCAAAGGGGACGCTAAAAACTCTACATCATCTTCTAGAATAATCGCGTAGGGCTTATCTGAATGGTCAATAAAGCGCTGAAGTACTTTGCGATGGGATAAAAAACAACCAATTTCAGCAGGTTTTAAGCCAATAAAAAATGTGCGCTTATTTAGATATTCATTATAATGTTCCGAAAGCTCCACAGGCGAAAGCTGTCTAGCATCTACTGCTGAAATACGCTGTGCGTACAAGCCCAAGCCGTCTAAGTGCTGGCTGATTCGTTGCCAACGATCTGCAGAACGATCTAAATTAATAACATACAGTTCAAACAGATTTTGTAATTCACTTGTGGTCATAAATAGGCTTCGGAGTTTCTATGTAATTGCTATGCAGTTGAGTTCTTTGCAATAGGGTGCCAACTATGGGGCACTAGATCATTTGCGTTGATGGCCTGCTCATTAAACCAAGGCGTAGGATAAACGACTATTTTATCATAATGTGAGTTTAACCAGGCACCCCACCAGCTAAACGTGCTGTTCGCTATAATTTGATGTTTACATTGGCTAATGAGAATCAGGTCCTGTTCTGGTGTAATGTCTTTAGCAGATACAAAAGTACATTGCCCTGGCATACTGAGGTTATCTACCACCCACTTTGGGTCATCAGAAAAGACATAAAAATGGGGATCCGTTAAGTGCTGAGATAGATGCGCAATGGCTTTTTGGTAGTAACCTACCGAACACAAGCCGTAACGCTTTAAAGCCTTAGCGTTATTAACATAATCCCCTCGACGCACGTGTAAAGCAACGCTTTGCTTTGCTTTTATGGATTGGCTAATGTCTAAAGCCTTGCCAGACAGGGGCTGTTTAAGAACCAAGTCTGTAAGCAATAATTTATTATGGGAAAAGTACTGTTCTGATTGCCAGAAACCCAATAACATCGACCCATTAGGCTGGGCTGCTAACTGTGAATCAACACCAAGGCCTGTTTCGCAGAATATATTAAACATTGGGCGATAATACCGCTTAAGCCACTTTGCCCACTTTATTTTTGTCTCAGAAAACTTGCTTTGGCTGCTTTTCGCTAATATTTTAGCTCTAATGTCAAAAGCCTCTAGCACGAAGCCAGAATGCTGTGCTTTACGAACCACATAGCGGGCATCCAGCACCAAGTCTGTGCCGCGTGCATCTGCTAGAGTGCGCGCAGTTGAATACTGAAATAGTTGATTGCCGAGCCCGCCCATCAAACGAACATAGATGGGGGCCGTGTTAGTCGTTTTAATGCTCATACGTTACTGTTCACACATTTTATTTGTTGCACTCATACGCTGCTCCCACACCCACGCATGGTTTACAATCTCATCTAATTCACTAATGGAAGGCAACCAACCCAATATACCTTTAGCTTTGTCGGCATTAGCCACTAAAGTACTCGGGTCACCTGCGCGCCTAGCAACATAATCTACTTTAAGTTCACAACCAGTCACTTTTTTAACCGTATCAATCACTTGTTGCACAGAAAAACCTAAACCATTACCCAAATTTAACGGTAAAAATAGGCCTTCTTGAGGCTGTACCTTGAGCCACTTTAGGGCGGCTATGTGCGCACTACACAAATCTTTAATGTGTATATAGTCCCGCACACAAGTACCATCTTGGGTCGGATAGTCTGTACCAAATACTTTAATACTGGGTTTACGACCTGATGCAGCTTGCAACACCAGTGGAATTAGGTGAGTTTCTGGGTCATGACGTTCTCCATTAGTACCGTCAGGTTCTGCACCTGCAGCATTAAAATAGCGCAGTGCAACACTCTGCAACCCATATGCCACAGCGTAATCTTGCAGCATCCATTCAATAGCCAGCTTGGTTCTGCCATAAGGGTTAATAGGGTTTAATGCATGTTCTTCGGTAATGAAATCAACTTTGGGCGTGCCGTATACAGCTGCAGTAGAAGAAAACACTAAGTGCTTCACATTGGCAGAGCACATTGCATTTAACAGGTTTTGGGTATTAGCAATATTGTTGTGGTAATACTTAGCTGGTTGTTGAATAGATTCACCCACCTGGCTGAATGCTGCAAAATGCACTACAGCAATAAACTGATGGTCAGTAAACAATGATTGCAAAAGCTGCTTGTCAGCCAAATCACCTATAACAAGTTCAGCATTATTAACTGACTCTGCAAACCCTGTCGATAAGTTGTCTAAAACCACAGGCTCGATGCCATCTTGATACAGCATTTGCACCATATGTGAGCCAATATAACCTGCACCACCCACCACTAAAATCTTGCTCATGTGTTGCCACCATGTAAGTTAGTCACGTCCATACAAGTCCTCAAGCCGTTCAATATCATCCTCACCTAAATAGCTGCCTGATTGCACCTCTACTAACTGCAAAAGGTTTTTAGTATTATTCGCCAAGGAGTGCACCGCACCTACAGGAATATAAATAGAGTCATTGGCTTTTAAGGTATGTTCATCGCCATCTAAATGTACTGTGGCAAAACCACTCACTACTACCCAATGTTCAGCGCGATGTTGATGGCGTTGCAAACTTAATTTAGCACCAGGATTAACACTAATGCGTTTCACTTGGTAGTTATCACCGCTATCAACACTGTCATAACTGCCCCAGGGGCGGAACACCTCTCGCTGAAAAGACAATTCATCACGGCCTTTCAAAAGCCCCACCAACTCTTTAACCTGCTGGGATTGAGCTAAATTAGCCACTAGCACCGCATCTTTAGTTTCTATAATAGCAAGGTTGTCGACACCCAGCGTCGCTACCAGACGGCTTTGGGAACTTATTAAGCAGTTTTGGGTGTCTATCATCACATGGTCACCGGTTACAGCGTTGCCATCAACATCTTTTTTATTTGCATGCCATAATGCCTGTATATCTCCGACGTCACTCCAGCCACATGTAACAGGTACCACAGCAGCATACTGTGTATGCTCCATAATTGCGTAATCTAGGGAAATATCTTGGCAAACGGCAAACTCAGTGCTTGGCAAACGGATAAAGTCTAAATCATGCGCCACATTCTCAACCACTTTCTTACACTGAAGCAGCAGTTCCTCACAGTAGTGCTGGGCTTGGTGTATTAACACACTGGGTTTAGCAATAAAAATGCCACTATTCCACAAATAACGACCACTTTCACAGTAGCCTTTGGCAGCAGATAAGTTAGGCTTTTCTACAAAGGCATCCACCACGAAACCCTGCCCTGTGTCTTGCCCACATTTAATATAGCCATAGCCTGTGCACGCAAATGTTGGCTCAACGCCTAGCGTGACAATAAGGCCACTAAGGGCCAAAGTATGGGCTTTTTTTAGAGCGTCTTGAAACGCACTTACATCTGCAATGGCATGATCTGCAGACAACACCAGCATTGGCTCGTCTTGTTGTTGCTTCTGCAGCCTTAAGGCTGCCACAATAACTGCAGGCGCAGTATTGCGCCCTATAGGTTCCAGTACAATTTGTGTCCCTAAACCCGCATTCCGCATCTGCTCTGCAGCTAAAAAACGGTGATCCTGGTTACAGACTAACTGACTGACACCAAGCTCTAACCCTAGTAAGCGCTCAAACGTTTGTTGCAGCATCGTTTGCCCACTGCCATCATGTACCAGCTCTTGATATTGTTTTGGATAAGCCGCACGCGACAATGGCCATAACCGACTGCCAACACCGCCAGCCATCACTACTGGGTTAAATACTTGGGTAGGCATAGTTAAGTTGCTTCGGCGCAAAGCTGGTTAATGACCACTAATGTATGAGTGATTTCTGCCGTTAAATCAATTTGATGATTGCCGACAAATAAACCATTCTTATCTATGTACTCAGCATTTTTAACATGCCCTGCCACTTCATAGTCAAAGAATTTAAGTGACTCATTAGTTAAAAAATTACCTGATACAATGGGCCTACACTCAATCCCTTCAGCTTGCAGAGCTGCCACTAATTGGCGTCGATTAAAAGTCGCATTTTCCTTAATAACTAATGAGAATCCAAACCAACTACTTTCACCAATTTCTTGCTGAATTTGAATACATGGATGGTCTTTAAAGCACGCTTGAAAATGCTCCCCGTTAGCGCGGCGTTGAGATACAAACCCAGGTAACTTCTTAAGCTGCTCAAGCCCTATAGCACCACTCATTTCTACTGGTCGTAAATTATAGCCGGGCAATACAAACTTAAAAGACTCTTCAAAAGGGTCATCTTGCTTAACACCTGTCACCTTGTTGTGTTTAGGTAAGTTTCGTGTCCAACCATGAGTGCGTAAACACAAGAGCACGTGATAAATCTCTTCGTCATCAGTGACAATGCAACCCCCTTCCATGGTGGCGATATGATGGGAGAAAAATGAGCTATAAGTGCCCATTAAACCGAAGGTGCCACACTCTTTTCCCGCTAACTGAGCACCCATGGATTCTGCATTATCCTCTAACAATAAAATATCTCGGCCTGCAATAATGTCTTTTATAGCATCAAAATCATTTGAATTACCCAGTAAATTTACTGCTAGTATTGCTTTGGTTTGGTGACTAATGGCATGTTTTAATGCACCTAAATCAATATTTAATGTATCTCTGTCTATGTCGACAAATTTAACTTTTAGCCCATACTGTTGTAATGGAAAGTAGGTTGTAGACCAACTTACTGCTGGCACAATAACTTCATCACCTGGTTTTAAATAAGGCACTTTGGTATAAAATAGCGCCGCTATCATTAGCAAATTAGCGGATGAGCCAGAATTCACCATAATGGCATATTCACTGCCAAAGTGATCAGCAAAAGCCTGTTCATAGGCAGCCACTTTTGGCCCCATGGTATACATGCCAGAATCTACAACAGCTTGAATAGCAGCCTCTTCTGCACCGTCCCAAGTGCTGGTTGCTAACGGATACGAAACAGATACTTTGTTGTTTGAAGAAATGTTACTCATTGAAATTATCCAAATAATATTGGTAAGTAGCTGATAGTCCCTGCTCTAATGTAGTGGGTGCTTTCCAGCCAAAGGTATCTAGTAGTTCAGTAGCCACAAGCTTTTGACGCATACCTGTTGGTTTCGATAAATCGTGGGTGAACTCACCTGTGTAACCTACTATGACACTAGCGGCCTGATAATATTCATTGATACTCCAGTCTTGCCCTAATCCTACGTTAATCAAATGAGGCATGGCCTCAAAGTGGCCTATGGCATAAAACAAGAAATCGGCTAAATCTTGTGCATACATAAACTCTCGGCGAGACAACCCATCGCCCCATATAGCAACATTTTTAACACCGGTTGCTTTAGCTTGATGCAGTTTGTGAATAACCGCAGGAATCATGTGTGAGCGATTAGGCTCAAAGTGATCAAAATGGCCATAGAGGTTGCATGGGATCACCGTTTTATAACTTAGCGCTGCGTTTTCTTGGCTAATGTAATCACATAAACGTGCAGCCACAATTTTAGCCAAGGCATAGCCTTCGTTGGTTGGTTCTAGCTCACCCCTAAGCACACTGGCCTCTTTAAGAGGGTTTGCTGCTGCTCGTGGGTACATACAAGAACTGCCTAAGTTAATGACATTAGGCACGCCCACAATTTTGCAGGCCGTTAGCAGATTAACTGCTAACTGCACGTTATCTACCAAAAAACGGACTGGCTCGGCCATGTTTGCCTGAATGCCGCCCACCAAACCAGCAGCATGAATCACTAAATCTGGCTTATGAGTGGCTACATAAGCCAACACTTCCTTTGAGTCAGTGAGGTTTAATTCCGCTCGGCCAGGCGTAAGCCAATCGAACGACTGAGCAGAGGAGTGTGCAACAATGTTGCGGCCAACCATGCCGTTGGCGCCGGTCAGTAATATTTTAAGCATCGATCGAAAGGGACACATTATGGCCATGTTGTTTTAACAGAGCGAGTTGTTTGGCTTTGGCTAAATCGTGCTCAACCATTTCAGCACACATTTCTTCCACAGTAATTTCTGGCACCCAACCCAATAACTCTTTGGCTTTAGTAGGGTCACCCAAAAGGGTTTCCACTTCAGATGGGCGAAAATAACGCTGGTCTACTTTAACAACGGTATCGCCCAACTTAAGGACACAGGGCTTAGATGGGTCTAAAGAGGCAACGATTGCCACTTCATCAACACCACTGCCCTTAAACTCTAGCTCAATCCCCAGCTGCGCAGCAGACAAACGCACAAATTCTCGCACAGAAATTTGTTTACCTGTGGCAATTACAAAATCATCTGGTGTATCTTGCTGTAACATCATCCATTGCATACGCACATAGTCTTTAGCATGGCCCCAGTCTCGCAGCGCATCCATGTTACCTAAATATAAACACTGCTCTAAGCCTTGGGATATGTTTGCCAAAGCACGAGTGATTTTACGAGTAACAAAGGTTTCACCACGGCGCGGCGACTCATGGTTAAACAATATGCCATTACAGGCATACATACCGTATGACTCACGATAATTTACTGTAATCCAATATGCATACATTTTAGCCACAGCATAGGGTGATCGCGGGTAAAATGGGGTTGTTTCTCGCTGTGGCGTTTCTTGCACTAAACCAAAAAGCTCAGAGGTAGACGCTTGGTAAAAGCGAGTTGTTTTTTCTAACCCCAAAAACCGAATAGCCTCTAACAATCGTAAGGTACCCAAACCATCAACATCAGCGGTATATTCAGGTGCCTCAAAAGAAACTGCCACATGAGACTGAGCCGCTAGGTTATAGACCTCATCTGGCTTAATTTCATTAAGTATTCGAGTTAGATTAGAAGAGTCTGACAAATCGCCATAATGTAAGTGAAAACGGGCATTGTCGATATGAGGATCTTGGAAGATGTGATCAACACGCTCGGTATTGAAGGAAGAAGAACGGCGTTTGATCCCGTGAACGTCATAGCCTTTTTCTAATAAAAATTCAGCTAAATAGGAGCCATCTTGGCCAGTAACACCGGTAATTAGCGCAGTTTTCATGTCAATCCGTAATTGAAAGCAGTTCGACCCGAATTATAATTCATTTTCGCTCACTCTGCTGGCAAGCAATACAAACTCAGATAACTTTTCTTTTCGTGCGTCAACTTATGCTCCGAGCTTCTTGCGGTCATATTAAATATCCCGTTTTTCATCCATATGTGAATCAATCAGTCAGACCACCTTAATGCCATTTAAATCTAGAATAAGATCTATCACCTGAAATGCCGTTCGTTTATTTCCATCTTCAAAGCAATGAGCCTGAGAAAAAGCCGCTGCGTAGGATGCTGCCAGCGAATAAATATTTGTCCGCACTCAGCGATTGGTGGGGTTCCGCCTCGACAGCTGCTATAACTGAGAAGCTCCCTAGTTTTTACTGATGTTAAAAGTGGGGGATTACAGACACCCGAGAATGATCAGTTTATTATGGAAATAATACTATTT
>TARA_B110000211_G_scaffold232834_1_pt1 | contig 10298 bp, 13 predicted proteins | sample TARA_B110000211 | Tara Oceans TARA_B110000211 (sample SAMEA4397516) | marine metagenome | biome: Polar Biome; feature: [DCM] deep chlorophyll maximum layer (ENVO:01000326); material: water (ENVO:00002006), including particulate matter (ENVO:01000060) such as... | depth 30 m
ATTTATGCATCTTGCAAAAATAGTTATGCCATCTAATAAAATACATATATACAATAATGAGTTTTTTCAATATAGAATCGCCAATAAATTAAAAAATGTATTGAAAGCAGGCGCAGTTTTAAATTATTCGAGGAACAAATGAAAGTAAATGTAGAAATTAGTATGGGTGAGTATTTCGATAAGATTACTATTCTAAAAATCAAGCAAGCTCACGGAATAGGTGATAATAAAGAACTTGATATGCTATTAAATATTAAACAAGACAAGACTAATTCAAGTACAATAGATTCTCTTGTTGGAATATTGTTAGCTATTAATAGTGAGTTATGGGACATTGAAGATGGTAAAAGACAGTGTGAAAAAATTAAAGATTTCGGAACTAAATTTATTGAGCTCTCTCGATCAGTATATATACTAAATGATATGAGAGCCGATGTTAAAAGAAAAATTAATGAATTGACTAACTCAGATTTTATTGAATATAAATCACACTCAGTGGAGTAATATTATGTTATCAGAATTGAAAATGTTGCTAGCAAATGATGATAAACTTGCAGCAGCACTTAAATATGTAAATCCTAGAAAACCTAAAAATGTATCGTTGAAAAGAATTGGCTCTCCGCATGACGGCGGATATATTATGATTAATGATTGTATTCATACATCAAACCCCGTGTATTCTTTTGGTGTTGGAAGAAATGTTTCGTGGGAATCACATATGTCAAAAGAATATAACTGTGAGATTCATATGTACGATCACACTGTTAATGGACATAATAGTAATGATCCTAATTTAGTTTTTCATAAAGTTGGGATAGGATCTAGTAATACTGATAAATTAAAAACAATAGAACAAATTATAAAAGATAATGGTCATAACGATGTAAAAAATATGGTATTACAATGTGATATTGAAGGAGCTGAGTGGGATATTTTTACGAGTTCTTCTCAGGAAACGTTATGTCAGTTTTCATTGATGACTATTGAATTTCATTGGTTAGGTGATATGTTAACAAATGATGTAAAACATCCAGATGGCTATGATAAAATTGTTAATACATTTAAGACTCTGAGAGAAAATTTTACTCCATATCATATTCATGGAAATAACCATGCTAGGTCATTTTTAATAAATGAAAAAACATGTGCTGAAGTTATTGAAGTTTCTTATGTGCGAAACGATCTAGTAGAATTTACAGATGACGACGTTATATTTCCAACTAAATTAGATAACCCTAATAATGCAAATGGAAAAGAAATACTGTTAGGAAATTTTAAATGGTAGTAGAATAATGAAAATAGCGGTTTGTGTAAGTGGCCAACAAAGAAAAACCACTATAGATAGATCGATTTTACAATGGAGAATGGAAGATGCATTTAGTAGTGTAAATGCTGATTTTTATTATCACACATGGATAGATAGTGTATTATACGATTATCCTAAAATGTATAAACGAATAGAACCAAAACTAGATTACCATCCAATTTTTGATGTAAAACATAAATGTGGCGTAAAACTTGAAAGAAAAAGGAAAAATAATAGTAGAGACTCTGATTTCGGACGCAAATTCCAACATGGGTCTAAACAAATTTTAGCTCATGCTTTTTTGTGTGATAAATTAAATTGTAAATATGACATGATAGTCAGAGCAAGATGGGATTTATATTTTTCAGATAAATTAGATTATAAAAAATTATTAGAAAAATCTTATGAAGAAGGAGTACATGGATATGGAAATCCAGTAGGAACTATAGATTATAATCTTTTAGATAATCCTACAGAAATTCTAAAATCGGATAATTATTATTTAGATGATGGAATGCTAATGGATCAATGTATATTTCATAAACCTGAATGGTTTGATACGTCTTACGTCTATGAATTACATAAGAATAAAGAATTACTTCCAAGTGAATGGGGATTCTATGAAACTATGAGTAAACCATTTAATGATCATCATACTAACTTTTTAGGTGGAGTCATAACTGCTAGAAATGGAGTATTTTACCAGCCAGGCTTTTGTTTTCTTAATTACAGTCTATAAAGACTATGTTCAGCTTCTCTTGCTTTATGTTAGGAAATTTCAAGCTGATATTGAAAGGTATGACAAATGAAAAGATTAAGAAAAATTGCAATTTAGTTTAAGTTATATATGTAATAGCTGGCCACGTATTAAAGAAACATATCAGCGTCTAGAGCCATACTACAATATGAGTCTGCATATGGACTTTATGGATGGACAGTTTGTTCCACGTTTGGGTTGTCACCCTGAAGCTATCGACGAAGCTAGACAGCATTTTGCTGGACATATTGATGTACACGCAATGATACAGTGCAACAGCAATGCGTGGGACGATATATTAAAAAGCAGTGCTAATGTTATCTATGCACACTACGAAAGTTTTCACAGTGAACAACAATGTGCTGACTTTCTGTCAAGAGATGTTAGATTAAAATTAGCGTTCAAGCCTTATCATACTATTTGCCAAATTGACAATATATGTGAAAGACTATTTGTAGATGACTTTTTATTAATGGCATATAATCCTGGCATTAAAGTACAAGATGCATTTTTTGATCTAAATACACTAGCACACACAGACCGCTATGTGACAGTTGATGGTGGAATTACGCCTGCAATGCTAACACGTTTTCGATTACACCCTAAAATAAGACTAGTGGCAGGAAGCAAAATTATATTTAATGATGAGTATGAGGAAAATATGCAGTGGCTAACCTCCTAATACCATGTAGTGGTCCTGGTACTAGAAGTACAGGCTACACTAAGTTTCATAAAGCCCTTATACGTATAGGTAATATGGCAGTTATTGATCATATTATCCAAAGTTATGTTGATATAGATACTATCTATATTACACTAGGCTATAAAGCTGAGATAGTACGAGAGTATATTGAACATGCCGGATATAAAAACGTAGAATTTATTAATATACCAGATTGGAACAATAATCAGATAGCTAGCTTTCAACAGATACAAGAGCACGTATTTCGTGAATCATTATATTATAATGCTTGTGATAACTGGACAACAACAGTACCAGAACCACTAGGTAATACATACTATACATGCATGCCTAGTGATAGTCAACATTACGATTCAAGTAATGGCGCAGTTTATAGTGGTATTGCTTATATTAAAGATGCACAATACTTTTATGAACTACTACAAAATAGTCAACTAACTAGAAACGACTTATTACTTTATCAAAAGTTTGATCAGTTAACTGCAATGCCTCTCAATGATTGGTTTGATGTTGGTAATAAAGATAGTTATATTATCAGTAGCGAGCAATTCAATGATGATTTTAATATACTAGACAAATCAAATCAAGAGTTTTATAAAATAAACAGCCGTGTAGTTAAATTATTTCAAGAAATACCTACAATAAATTTTAACAGTTTGGCGTTTCCGCATCCACAGCCTGTACGTAAAAGTAGTCATGGCATAAGTTATGACTTTGTAGAAGGTGCTGTTAACCCAGTTAATGGTTGTTATACATACTTATTAGATACACTAGTTAGGTTATGGGAGTTTAGTTTAAACAACAACCAACAAATATACGATACTGCATTATGGCGAGACAAAACTTGGGATAGATTTAATCAGATGCTCGAGCAAAATCCTAAGTTTGCTGGTACTATTGAGATAAACGGTAAAACAATAGATCCAGTACGTATTATGGAAACATTACCTTGGTCATTAATATGTAGCGGAATCCAAGGGCCAGCACACGGCGATTTAGTATTGGATAATATAATTGTTGCTGATGATAAAATAGTTTATATTGATCATAGACCAGGTGTCGTAACAGATGTATTTTATGATATGTGTAAATTTTATCACAGTTTGTATCTACATAATACAAATTTAAAATCATCTTGGCGCTTGACAAATACAAATGTCCAGTATACAATAGACTTAGAACTGTTACATAATGACAATGAACGCATTAAAAGTTTTCATGATACTGAATTATATAAGTGGAACAAACGTAAGATTGAATTATGTGTGGGGTGTATATGGTTAAGTATGGCGCCACTAAATGTAGATACAGAACTTAACAAATTTTTGTTCTTGTTAGCAATGGAAAAATTTAATGAACAACTTTGATCGAGTATGGAGTGATTATATCACGCTGTATGACAAACCAAAACAAGATACTATCTTAGTAGAGTTGCAGCGTGCTCGTAATATTGTATTTGTTGCAAAAGGTAGAGTAGGAATAGCATGTAAAATGTTTATGCAACGTCTAAGCCAACAGGGTTTGCGAGCATACCACAGTGAAGACCTACAAGTACCACGACTTGATAGTAGAGACTTGATTATATTTGTAACAGCAAGTGGAAACACTGCTAGTAGTTTTGCCTATATAAGTATAGCTAAGAAAACCGGCGCTCGTACTATGAGTGTTACATTTAATGCTGATGGTAGAATAAGTTTAGCAACAGATGTGTGCATTGAATATAAAGAAAGTGATTTACCCATGTTAATGAAAAGTTATCATGAACTAGGATTCATTTATATATTTGAAAGATTAATCAGTGAGTTTCCACCAGAGGCATTCGTTCATACGAATTTTGAGTAAACTAACTTTCACTATTAAAAATTATAAGGAGAGTCATATAATGTTAGGAAATTTCAAATGGTAACAGCTCTTATAACAGGAATTACTGGTCAAGATGGTGCATACCTTGCAAAATTGTTATTGTCAAAAGATTATGAAGTATATGGATTTGCATCTCGAAGAGTAAATCAGACTTATGAAAACTTAGACTATCTTGGTATTACTGATCAAGTAAAAATTATTTTTGGTGATATGACAGATCATTCAAGCATTGCTAATGCAATTAAAACAAGTAATCCAGATGAAATTTATAATCTTGCTGCAATGAGTTTTGTTGGATTGTCTTGGCAAGAACCTATTCATACTGCGAATGTCGATGCGATGGGACCACTGTATTTACTTGAAGCTGTTCGCACGTATTGTCCTGAAGCTAAAATATATCAAGCATCTACCTCAGAAATGTTTGGTAATAATTGGGAAGAAGATCTAACTCAAAACGAGTTAACAGCATTTAGACCAAGATCACCATACGGTTCTGCTAAAGTATTTGCTCATAATACCATGGTAAACTATAGAGAAAGTTTTGGACTACATACTTCATGCGGAATTTTATTTAATCATGAAAGTCCTATTCGTGGTAAAGAATTTGTTACTCGTAAAATCACAGATGGTATAGCACGTATTCATTACGGTCTACAAGATAGCATTGAGCTAGGCAATTTAGATGCACGAAGAGATTGGGGATATGCTGGTGATTATGTAGAAGCAATGTGGATGATGCTTCAGACAGAACCAGATGATTATGTTATTGCTACTGGCAATACTTGGACTATTAGTGAGTTTATAGAGATTGCATTTAAATACATTGGAATAAATAACCCTTTAGAATATGGATATATAAAACAGAATCCAAAATTTATGAGACCAGCTGAAGTACCCAATTTACTTGGTGATCCAACTAAAGCAAATGAAAAGCTAGGATGGAAAGCTAAAACAAGTTTTGAAGACTTAGTAAATATGATGATGGAAGCAGATATGGAAAGGTATGACAAGTGAAAAGATTAATATATCAGGTATATGTTGGTAAAAAATCTAAACTATATGATCATTGTGTAGCTTCAGTAAAAGCATATTGTAAAAAATATGGTATTGATCATGAGGTTCAAAAGACTCCTATTCTAATGATTAAGCCCGATGTTTTTCAAACAAATAGAAGTAAAGAATCATATGAAAAATATGGTGGATATTTACCAATTTATGAGAAAGAAAATGCGTTTGCATATTTAAAAAGCTATGATCAAGTAGCTATTATCGATGCTGACATATGGATTAGGCCAGACGCTCCAAATATTTTTGAAGACTTAGAGGAAGAATACGCTTTTGGCGGAGTTGTGGAAAGAACCATGCCACTTAATTCGGCATATAAAAATAAAATTTACAATTATTCAAGAATGCAATATGGTAATCTAAAAAGTATAGATTGGAAATGGAATGATTTAGGTGCTGAATTCTTTAACATGGGAATGATGGTAATGAATAAAAAAATATCTAAATATTTAAGAGGTGAAACACCATCACAATTTATTCGTAGGCCAGAATTTAAACCATTTGTTGATGGACTGGGTGCATGGAAATGGTCAACAGATCAGACGCTTCTAAATACTTGGGTAAAAGAAGAAAAGATGCCAGTTAAGAATATGGATTGGAAATGGAACGGACTATTTACAGCTAATACCAAAATTAAAGAATGCCATTTTGTGCACTTCTTTTTAAAAGACAAGTTGCCTAACCGCGGTGAGAATGTAGATGAACTAAGAAAGTTAGTAGAATAATGACAAAAAGAATATTATATACAGGCGGAACTTTTGATTTATTCCATTCAGGTCATGTAAATTTTTTATCACGCTGTAAATTAATTGCTGATATTGTAGTTGTGTCTTTAAATAGCGACAAGTTTATATACGATTACAAAGGATTTAAACCATTTCATTCATTTGAAGAAAGAAAACTTATACTTGATTCATGTATGTACTGCGATAAAGTTGTTTGTAATACTGGTAATGAAGATAGCACAGAAGCCATTGAACGTGTTCAACCACACATTATTGCAATTGGAACAGATTGGGCAAATAAAGATTATTATGGACAGATGGGATTTAGTCAAGAGTGGTTAGATATTAGAAACATAGTTATGGTATATATACCCTATACAAAAGATGTTAGCTCTACTATTATTAAACAAAAGATTGTTGATCAATCGAAAGTTAAAAAATGAAAATAGCAGTTTGCGTAAGTGGTCAACAAAGAAAAACTACTATTGATTTTGAACAATTAAATATTAGGATGAAAACAGCATTTATAAATTTTGATACAGATTATTTTTATCATACATGGGATAATTGTGTTTTAAAAGAATACGAAAATATAGTCATTGAGTCAGAACCTATAATTAACTACAGTCCAGTAAAAGATACTACTATATATGCTGGAGAATATTTTGATTTAAAAAGAAAAAGTAAGGCAATTAATAAATTAAACAGAGGAACAAAACAAATTTTAGCTCATAATTCTCTTGTTGCAAAATTAAATAAAACATATGATGTTATAGTAAGAGTTAGATGGGATTTATATTTTTCAAATACATTAAATTATTCACCCTTTTTAAACAAAGCTAAACATGAAGGACCTGTTGGATTAGGCTTTCCTAGATGGGATCTTAAAATGTTAGAAGAACCAGAAGAATATCTTAAAACAAAAAATAATAAAAGGTGGTGGAAAATGATTAGTCCTGATAATCTTATTATGCACACACCAGAAACATGGAACGTTAATTTGGTTAATAATTTACATGAAAAAAAAGAATTATTGCCAGCAGAATGGGGATGGTATCAAATTTTATGTAGTGATGGGAAAGATATGCACACAGGATATAGAGGTGGTGCCATATCGCTTACCGCTTCTACGAGTCATTAACGATGAAAATATTTTGCATATACACTAATCCATTTCCAGGAAATAGATCATTAAAAAAAGCACAAAGATGTATAGAAAGTGGTAAAAAACTTAATTTAGAAATTAATCTTTGTGAATCGGTATTCTTTAAAAATAATATTTCTGAGATGCAAGATCTTGGTATATTTTCAAAATATAAAGGAATGCCTGGTGGTAATACAGATTTTAAAAATAAAACAGCGCCGGAAACTCGCATAGCAAATGGAATTACACATTATAAACTATACAAATGGTCAGTAGATAATAATGAAGCAGTTTGTATTTTAGAACATGACGCTATTATTATAGATAAATTTCCTGAACCAATTTACGATGGAATAATTCAAATTAGTTCTCATCATAAAGATCAATTTACACCACATACATTGGCGCATTGTGGTAGAGCTAATAAAATGAAAATATACGACCCTATAGGCTATAAAGATATAAACATATCATGGAAAAATACTAAAGGAATTATTCCTCATCCATTAAAAGCTACAAATGGAACATCAGGATATATTGTAGGGCCGAAAGCAGCATCCGAAATGATAGAATATATACAACGTGAAGGTGTAGCTTTTGCAGACAGAGTCAGGCAAGAACATTTTAAGACATGTAAAATATATCTGCAAATACCACAATCAGTGCTATGTTTATCAGATATAACATCAAGTGTAGAATTAAGAGGAATATAATATGTTATCAATGGCACAAATTTTAAATAAACATAACTGCGATAAAGCAAAAAAACCAAATGAAAAAGGTATTGCTCATCATTATTGTATTGAGTACGAAAAAGAAATGAGCAAGCGTAGGAATGATCCTATAAAAATTCTTGAAGTTGGTGTCTGGAAAGGTACTTCACATGCTTCATGGCACGAATACTTTCCAAATGCAGAAATTTACGGCATTGATGTTTTTACGCGGGTTGCCGAAAAAGATGTTAAAATTGGCAAAGAACAACGAGTACACTTTATAAAAGGAAGCAGTACTATTCCTAAAATAAGCGATCAAGTAGAAAAACATTGGGGTTCTGATATTAAATTTGATTTTATCATTGATGATGGTTTACATTTTCCAGAAGCCAATAAATTAACATTTAATAATTTAATAAAATATCTTGCTGATGATGGTATTTTTTACGTTGAAGATGCATGGCCCTTGCATATTATGAATGAAAATGAAATGAAGCATTCGTGGATTGTAAGAAATTTAAATGAATATAATATTTTAAAGATGTATAAATTTTTAGACGCTGTTAAAAAATATAATGTAGAAGAAATTGACCTTCGTAAAATATCTAAACGTCCAGATAGCTATCTTTTTAAAATTACAAAATGAAAATATTTATCACAGGCATATCAGGTTTTATAGGTTATCACCTTGCTAGAAAGCTTTTTTCTCAGGGGCATCATGTATTAGGAGTTGACTCATATAATTCTTATTATGATGTTGCTTTAAAAAGAGCTCGAAGTGGAAAACTTGATGAATTAGGAATTGAAAATAGCTATGGTGATTTGACAGTATTAGCTTTTAAGTCAGATTGGTTTAATAAATTAGAAGGTGTTGATGTTGTTATACATTTAGCAGCATACGCTGGTGTTAGGCATTCTTTAAAACAACCAAAATTATATATTGATAATAATATTACAGGAACTCAAAATTTAATTGATGCTTGTGAAAAATATAAAATTAATACAGTACTTTATGCTTCATCATCAAGTGTTATGGCTAATAATTCTATTCCTTCAAATGAAGATGAAAAGCTTGGTCCAGGGCTTAATCCGTATGCATATTCAAAAATCGCTAATGAGTCACAGTTTAAATCGAGTAATATTCCTATTAATGTTGGATTAAGATTCTTTACTGTTTACGGTCCATGGGGAAGACCTGATATGGCACTGTTTGACTTTACAAAAAATATCATTGCTGGTAATCCTATTCAATTATTTAATAACGGCGACATGGTACGTGATTTTACATATGTAGATGATATTATAAATGGCATTAATATTTTGTTACAGACATCACAAAAAACTCCTGAAAAATTAGAAGATATATACTGTATAGGCCGAGGTGAGAAAGTAATGTTAATGGATTTTGTAGACGAGATTGAAAAAAATCTTGATAGAAAAGCAATAAGAGAATTAGTACCAATGCATCCAGCAGATACTCATATAACATGGTCTGATACTACTAAGCTACAAAAACTGGGGTATGATCCTAAGGTTTCAATTGGTGAAGGCATAGAGAAATTCGTGTCTTGGTACAAAGATTATTACAAAGTCAATTAGGGTACTATCCCTGCCTTAAGAGAATACTCTCTTATTATACAGCATTCCTCTGCACTTGTAAACCATAAAGGTGAAATAAATGAAAGCATTTTGCATTACTGTCAAAAATAATACAATTTCAGAATCAGGATTTAATGCGTGTTGGCAGAGTTGTAGAGAAATTGGAAATAATTTTAATGTAGAAAGATTTCATGCAACAGATCATTATGGAGTTGCATCTGAAATGATAAATTGGGATCTATTTTGGAATTATCCATGGGAAGGCAAAGTCAGCTGTATAGCAACAGGTCTTATTAAATCAGCATATCCTACAGCTGTCAAAACAAAACGTATGGCCGCAGCGGTATCTCATTTTCGTTTATGGACTGAGTGCTTTGAAACAAAAGAACCAATTATAGTTTTAGAGCATGACGCATTTTTTAT
>TARA_B110000211_G_scaffold2160_1_pt1 | contig 10283 bp, 10 predicted proteins | sample TARA_B110000211 | Tara Oceans TARA_B110000211 (sample SAMEA4397516) | marine metagenome | biome: Polar Biome; feature: [DCM] deep chlorophyll maximum layer (ENVO:01000326); material: water (ENVO:00002006), including particulate matter (ENVO:01000060) such as... | depth 30 m
TCATATGGGCCTACAATTATTTCATCGTTCTCTTTTAACCCTCGGGTAATTTGATAAAACTCATCATCCTGCAATCCAAGTTCAACCAAACGAATTTGGGCCTTATTACCAACTTTCACAAATACCAAAGTAAACTCTTCCTCATCTGATCTATCGCCCTCTTTTTTGGGCTTCTCTTTTCCTACAGAGGTTGTATCTGTTCTAGTGGTTACTGAAGTAATAGGGACAGAAAGGGCATTGTTCATATAATCCGTACGAACGTCCACATTGGCGCTCATTCCCGACCTGAAAGGGGAGAAGCTAGAAGGTTTTTCTGCTAACAGATCAGCGTAACTAATTTTAAGAACTCTGATTTTCACAGAGAAATTAGTTACTTGATCCGTACTCATTAAACTAGAGTTACTAGCCGTATTCGCTATTTCTGTTACAATCCCTTTGAATTTTCTATCAGGATAGGCATCTACTTCTATGAGTGCAGTATCTGCTAAGTTTACCCGCACGATATCACTCTCATTTACATCTACATCTACCTCCATAACATTCAAGTCGCTAATTCTCATTAACTCATCTCCTTTAGTCATTCCAGTTCCCAAAATAACATCTCCTTTTTCTATGGTTAAGGCTGTCACTATTCCATTTTGCGGAGCGTAAATAGCAGTTCTACTTAAATTTTCAGTAGCCTCATCTTTCCCTGCTTGGGCACTATTTATAGAAAATCTGGCACTATTTACACTTTCTTTAGCGGCTTCTCTTTCTGCATCAGCCACTTGATATTGAGAAAGGGCGCTTTCATATTCACTGCTACTTATGGCTCCGCTCTCTTTTAGCGAAGTGCTTCGTTTAAATGAATTTTCAGACATTATAAACTGAGCATCAGCCTGTGCTTTTCTGGCCTTAGAGTTGGCTAAGCTAGACCTCGAGGAGCTTAATGCAGCATCTGCGCGCTGTAAGGCTGTTCTATATATTTCTGGATTAACCTTTAATAGCAAGTCCCCACTATTAACTATATCACCTTCTTTAATAAGCAGTTCTGTAACCTGACCATTCACTTCGGAGAAAATTTTCACCTCACTTTCAGGTCTAATTTTACCACTAGCGCTCACGGTAGAAATAATATCTTTAAACGTGGGTCTTTCTGTACTTACAAGAATATCATCATTCTTTTGCGTAAGCAAAACGGCCACTACTATTAGCAGTACTACTCCTAAAAATATCCAGACTTTCCTATTAGACTCTTTATTCGCCATTAATTTAAAGATATTGTTTTACCCTGATAAAATTCTAGAATCTTCAGCTTGAAAACATAGTCATACTGACTTCTTATCTTCTCAGACAAAGCTGCGTCTCTTAGACTCCTGGCCTGAGCATAATCTACTCCGTTTATGACTTGTTCTTCATACCTAATCTTAGCATATTTAAATGCTTCTTTTTGTGCTCTTAACGAATAGTCTGCTGCTTCATACGTCTTATATGCAGCAGTGGCGTCTGCAAATGCTGATTCTACAGTCTGGCGTAATTGATTTCTAACATTTAGCGATTCTAATTTCGCATTCTCCTGACCAATTTCCGCCATTTGAACATTGGTCCTATTAGATAACCCATTAAAAATCGGGATATTTAAACTAAAAAACATACTTCGATTAACATTATCCTTCAATTGATTAAAGAAAGGAACCGTCTCAAAATCATTAAATGATAATTGGTCCAGTGACAGCACTGACTGATTAGAACCGCTTAGCGTTCCTATCGGAAAATTTCCAAAACTGACAAGGTCTCCAATTCCTCTTTGATTAGCCCCAGAAAATCCACTTCCATAATTATAGCTAGCTCCTAATCTAGGGTATCTACCTCCATTGGCTATTTTATACTCTAAATCAGCTCTTGCAATGGTTAGCTCTGCACTCTTAACTTCCGGAAATGTACCTAAAGCATTTAACACAACAGAATTCTTAGAAGGAAGGTTAAACACGGGCTCGTTCAGATAAGGAGTTTCTATTCCGAAATTCGTTTTCTGTTCTTCAGGAAGTTGGATTAGCTGAATCAGATTCAATTTAGCAAGAGAAATAGCATTCTCTGAGTTGATTACTCTAGCCTCGTCTTGTGCAAGTTGCGCCTGAACTTGATATAAGTTAGCCTCAGGAACTTGACCGGCCTCCACTAGTAATTTAACTCTATCTACTTGTTCTTTTGAGGCCAATCTATTCGCTAGATTAGCTGTGTTAATTTCTTGATTAAAGAGCACAGATAAATAAGCGTTTGCTACGGCCAATGCAATGGCATTGATTGAAGACTCCAAACCAAGTTGACTTATTTTTAAATTCAAGTCTGCTTGCTTTATTCTATTCTGAAGAGTGAAACCATTGAAAATCGTTACCCCCGTGTTTAAACCAAAGCTGTTGGACTGAATCCTATTTGTGGCAAATTGATTAGTAAATGGGTCAATTGTTTGTCCCCAGTTATATCCGTGACTAGCGCTGCCGTTAAGCGAAGGAAGCAAGTTGGCCTTACTTTGAATTAGCCCCAACTCATTCTGTTGAACATTAAGCTCACCTTGACTAAGAGAAATATTATTCTCTAGAGCAATCTCCAAACATTTGTTGAGGGAAAATGTATTCTGCCCTATTCCATTTGCAGATGCCAAAATTAACAGAACAAAAATTAAGTACTTCGTCATTACCTTGAATTTAACTATATCAAAACAAACTTACTTAAATAAAAAGTGGTATTACAGAGTGGCTGGAGAACAATTGTTAAATGCCCGTAATAAGAATTTCCACTCTTCTATTGGCTTCATTCTGCCAATCAGTTTTAGGGTCAGGAAATAACATCTGAGTATTCCCTCTTCCTTGGGCTTCTAATCTTAATTCGTCTACGCCTAGCTCTATTAGGTAATTCATTACTGCCTGCCCTCTAGCTTCAGAAGCTTTCTGATAAAACTTAGGACTCTTCCTTTTATCCGGTCCATTTACATGACCCACGATTGCTATTTTAACAGAAGGATTTAAATCAAGAAATTCTTTAATTTCTGCTAAACTCGGTTTTGATTTATGATAGATAGCGGTTTGATCCCCTAGAAATTTAATGTCTCTCACATCAGTAGAAAGCCCAATGGCCAGAGGTATTAATTTCACCTGTTGTAAATGAATCTCATTCTCTGAAGGCCAGAACTTTTCGTTGTAATACATGTACCCTTTTTCTACACAAGAAATAGTATATAATCTGTAATTATTTATTTCAAAGGTTGTATCCATAACATGAGTGAGTATGGTTTGCTTCCGAGTATTTAGTCCATTTACACGAATATCAGCCGGGATGAAATCACCTGACCTTTCATGTGAAACCTGCACATTCATATACTGAATACCGCTGAAACTCTCTCCCTTGGTAATCTTTTTTTCTTTCACAAACTGTCCAAAAGCAACATCTGGAAAAATCGACAGAGTTAGTAAAACTATAAAGTATAAATTTTTCATTGCTCTCAGTTTTACTTGATTTTAGTCTAAAAGGTTCCTGCTAATTGAAGCTATTCTTCTAATCATAGGAAAAACGAAAGAAATAACTTCAATTTTCACATGAACTATCTTATTGCCTTCCTTCTGAAAAACACCAGCATAAAAACACCAAACAAAACATATGGTATAACCAGAAGGTATTTTATTCCATTGTTTAAGCCAAGACCTATAGCATCTCCAGATTGATTAGAGGCATCTTCTGCCACTTGCTTGCACATGGCGCATTGTGCATCAATGTCCGGACAATAAAGACATATAATTATTAAAATTAGCAATAACGAGACCGTTTTTTTCATCTTTTACAAAATTACTGATTAAATGCGTAATAAGGAGATATCATCAAATAGACAACGACACCAGTAAGCGTCACATACAACCATATAGGATAGGCAAATTTTACTATTTTCTTATGCCTTTCAATCTCTCCATTCAATCCTCTTAAATAGCTAATTAAAACCAAAGGAACTACGATGGCACTCAGCACTATGTGAGAAATTAGAATGGTTATATATAAAGGCCTAAACTCTGAATCCAATGGGTAAATGGTATCATCAAAACTAAAGTGATAAGACACATAACTCAAAAGGAAGAGCACACCAAGAGCTATACTTGATGTCATTAACCTACTGTGCAACTGTACTTTTTTAGCCTTTATCGCGACTAAGGCTAAAATCAAGAGAATAAATGTAGTCGCATTGATACAGGCATTGAACATAGGCGAATTCTCTAGAATAGCTTTGATCCCAGGATTCATATTCTCAGGCTTCGGAAGCACATATAATACAGCTACTACCAGCGGTATAACCACACCCAGTAGCATAATAATTTTATTTGTCCCTTTTGAGTTTTTAACTGTCATTCTGATAAAATAATTAAATCCTGTAATAATTTTTGCATTTCATTTTCGTCAACCGCATCATAGGACCCTCTTACATGCCTATTCTCATCTATAAGAATAACCTGTGAGCTATGAATTATTCCATCCTGATAAGCCGCATTTCTATCTACTGCCAAAAAAAAACCTTCTTTACTGAGCTCATCGACATATTCAATTTCTCCTGTACCTAGAGCCCAACTATTTAAGTTACACCCTTTATTCTCTGCGTATGATTTTAATACCTGAGGTGAATCGGTATTTGGGTCTATCGTTACGGATAAGAATTGTATTTCTTCCCCCAATCCTTTTTCATAAAGTCTACCTTGTAATTTAACTAATTCACTAGTCATAATCGGGCAAATCGTAGAGCAGGTAGTGAAGAAAAAATCAACAATAAAAATTCTTTCACTAAATCTAGCATATCCTAAATCTAAAGAATCCTGGTCAAGCAGGGAAAACTTAGGAACCTGATAGAACAGGGTGTCTTGTCCTTCCTTGGTTATAGGTCCATAGAAAGGAAGTTGCTCACCTTCTTTTAAATAGCCATTATTATCCGTTACTGACACTTTATTTTGATCACGCGGATTATGATCCACGAAAAACCCACAGCCAAATTGACCAAAGACACTAATTATTAGAATTAACTTTATTAGCTTCATACCTCTCAATATCTATTTCCTTTCTTAAAAGTGCAATGTCTTCTATCGCATCATTAATTTGTCTCTCAGCATTTAGATTGTACCTTCCTCTAATTTGAGCCCTAGAGTCAATTAAGAGCGTAATCGCGCTATTATTTAGATTAACTATCCCTAGCTCCTTAGTGATGAAATCTTCCATAGCTTCCTTTGACGTAGTACTTAGATAGAAAAAATTATCTGTTTCATCTGCATTTCGGTTAAGATTAACCATGTAATCCTTTAAATGCTCTTCATCCTGTATTACTCCATCTGTATTAAGACCAATGATTTTAATATTATCCTCATCTGTATACTTAAAGTTAGCTGTTAGAAGCCTCTTGGTTATGACCGAGATATACTCAGAACCCAACGAGTAAGGCGCAAGAAGATAAACGTTATCTTTCAAAGACTCTATCGAAACTACGTCACCATTATGGTTTACAAACTCCTTGTTCGGTAAAAAATAAGACTTGCCTAAGTCATTATTGGTAGAGTCCAAAAGGATTTCAGAAGGATGGTAGTAAGGTAGTGTTTTAAATTTATGATCTAACGCTAACCCAAAGAAAAGTAGAAAACCTAACGGAAAAATGAGTACTATAAAAATCAAACCAACCTTCTTCAGCATTTGTAAGTTATTAACTTCCTAAGTAATTTAATAATAGCGCAGACATATCTGTTCCTTCTCTAGCAGCTATAAAAAGTAAGTAAGCTACAAACATTAAGTAAGGCGTGAGAATAGTCCATTTAAGATTTTTTCTTTCATCTCCTAAGTGCATAAATGATAAAACAATGTATGCCGCTTTAAATAATGTCAAGATGATGAACGACCATTTGATGAATGCCCACCAATCACTATTCTGCTTAAAACCAATGCCTAAAACAACCTCTATGAAAGTAATTAAAGTTAACAGACCTGCGACAAACCAGATTTTTTTTCTTTTAGCGACCCCTGCTTCCTCACTATGATGAGCATTCAGTGCATAGCTGTCATTTACAATTAAATCGTCTCTTTCCATTTTATTCTAAATTAAACTAAGTAAAAGAATGTAAATACAAACACCCACACTAGGTCTATAAAGTGCCAGTATAATCCCGTTTTCTCAACCATTTCATAATGTCCTCTCTTATGCATTACTCCTTTAATCACCATAATTAGTACGATCAAGTTAATAAGCACACCTGAAAACACGTGAAAACCATGAAATCCTGTAACGAAGAAAAAGAAATTAGCGTACTGCTGAGGCCCATATTCATTAGAACTTAAATCTGCTCCGCTAGTTTCTGGAAGGTTCTCATTTTTAACTGCCAAAAGCTTCGTTATTGTTCCGGCATCTTCTACAGTGACTATAGAGGTTTGATACTTATTTAAGTACAATACTTTTGGAGTTTGCTCTCCATGCACCTCTTCCTCGGCATGGTCATCATGTCCACCGCCTCCCATTCCTGAGATTTCATTATTAGATGCATGATCATGTCCGTGGTGCTCATCATGACCCTCTTCTTCATGAGAATGTCCGTGCTCTGCTCCATAATAAACTTTTTCTCCAGCTGCTACTGTATAGCTGATGGTTTCACCCGATTGATCTAAACCATCAACTACAAGTTCATTCGCGCTAATATAATAACCACCAGAACCGTGAATAAAGTGATACCACTCCCATGCCTGAGAGCCCAAGAAGAAGAATCCTCCTATTACAGTCCAGACTAACCATTTAGTCACGCTTCTTTTATCATTCCTATGCCCTGCTTCCACGGCTAGCACCATAGTAACAGAACTTACAATCAATAGGAATGTCATGAGCGCTACGTAGATCAACGGGAAGCCTGTTCCCAAGAGTGGTAATGCCTCAAATACTTTCTCCCCCACCGGCCAAAAGCCTTCAAGGTCACCGAAGACACCAGTTCTAAAAAATCCTAGAGAAATCAAGAGGCCGCTAAATGTAAGGGCATCCGATACTAGGAAGAACCACATCATCATTTTACCATAAGTAACGCTGAAAGGAGATCTTCCTCCCCCCCATAAAACGTCTTTTTCAATTTGTTTTGAAGCTTCTCCTGACATCAGTCGTAGTAATTTCTTGCAATTTTAGTAAATAATGAACAAAAAAGCATACAAATAGAGCCACAATATTCCCATAAAGTGCCAGTAAATCCCTTGAGTCCTTAAACTTATTATGTTTCCATTTGAAAAAGTCCCTCTCACGCTCCTTACTATGTTAATTATCAAGTAAATTAACCCTAGAACTAAATGGAATGCATGTACAGAAATAAACAGGAACAGTAAACTGGTAGAATTATCTTTTTGCTTTTGCATCACTTGAGTGACCGGCTCAAGTCTTTCCTTGTCTGTTCCTTTATAAAACTGTCCATTTTCAAAAATCACAGGTAACGAGTTATAGGTTATCATGTAATCAACTCCATATTCTCCTGAAACATCTCCAATTTCATTATGCGAAATAAACAATCCTTTATCATTTAATTGTAGCCAACCATTCCACTGGCTGAGAGTAAACCCGATTCCGGATAGAAAAGTAAGAACAAGTAGTATGGTCGTAGCCTGCCTTTTCCCTTGGCTAGCCATATATCCTGCGCCTATTAAAAACAAACTGGATATAATAATGATGACATTACTTGCAAGCAATCCTGAAACAGGCTCTGGATGCACCCAGTATGCCTGAGGTGCCATTACTATAAATGCTGAAGTAAATCCGCCAAACATCATAAGAACAGCAAATAGAATGAGATACATAAGCATCTTCTTAGTTCTCTCCTTTACTTCAAGTGGATGACCTTCGAACACATCCACCTTCTTTTTTTTTGTTTCTGTATCTGAGGAAAGTGTAGATTCTGACATTTTAAATGGTATTTAAATTTTATCTAGAACGAATAATAACTGTACTACAGGGAGATAGATAAACGAGCCAAACATTACTTGCTTAGCATATTTATCCTCTTTTGATAGTGCAAACCTAAGAGCTACCATGAAATAAAGTATCCCGATAATTAAAGTTGAGACTCCTGCGACATTTCCTATCATAGGACCCTCACTCCCTATGAACCATGGTAAAATACTTACGGGGATTAGAACGAAAGCAGACAAGGCTATATAACACGCGGTAAATGTGGTTTTACCCTTGTTAAATGGGAGCATTTTGAAACCCCCATTATCATAATCCTTTTTAGCTACCCACGCGATAGCCCAAAAATGAGGAAACTGCCACATAAATTGCAACGCAAACAGTAACCCTGGCTCTAGTCCAAAAGATCCACTAGCAGCTACATAGCCTAGCATAGGAGGTATAGCTCCAGGAAAAGCTCCAACAGTAACACCGACACTATTTACTCTTTTTAATGGGGTGTACAGAAAAACATAACTATACAACGCTAGCACACCTAAAATTCCGCAGAAAGGATTTAACAAAAACCAGAGAATAGAAATACCAGCTATAGACACAACCGTACTCCAAACGATAGCGACTTCCACGGAGAGACTTCCTGTCGGAAGAGGTCTATTCATAGTTCGCTTCATCAAGGCGTCCTGGTTTCTTTCCCAAACCTGATTAAAACCGTTAGAACCTCCTGTAAGGAGCATACCTCCTAGTATTACGAAAACAATTTGTAAAATTTCAGGAGAAGATGTCCCCATGAAATAACCCAACACAGCCGACAGCACAACCAAGGCTGACAATTTAAGCTTCATCAACTCGGCTAAGTCTTTAATTTTAATAGACTTAATATAACTTATTTGATTTAATATGGCTGCTGTCAAAATGAACTATTGAACGCACAAAAGTAGTCCAATTCTTAAGACTAAATGTATAGAAATTATCAAAAATCATTCGATAAATTGGGCAAAGCTCCATTAGAATTTTTGGAGCTTATCTTATAGACTGATGAGCTTATTCCGAAGGAAAAAGCATGCTCATCATTTAATTCAAACTGATTTTGTACATGACGCCAATTATAACTTCCGAAAAAGAATACATCCCTATTTTTCAATATCTTTCTAGAAGCGGTTAACTGTGTGATGTATGAATGGTGGGTGTTTCCTTGACCTATTTTGTTGTCATAAACTCTAAAAGGTTGCTCATAAGACCTAAAAATATCTCCTCCATAATTATCTCCATTTAAGTCTCGCCCGTAAAGTGCCCAATTAAACCTTCCCGTGAAGGTCCAATTATTTCTTTCTAGCTGAGCTCCAGAAGACCACTCGTAAAAATTAGTTCCTAAGGGGTGAGCTAGAGACTGATTTCTATGGCCATAATTCTGAAGTACACTTCCGTGTGTATAGGTAAAGGGTCGAGCACTATTAAATTCTGAATAAGCCCAGAATCCTGGCAATAAATTAGCCGCTTGAACGCCTATTTGTATACCTACTTTATTTGCCCACCAGCCTTCGCGCTTTTTCACTTCTGATAGTAAAAACTCATCTAGAAAAAGCTGACCGTAACACATGAAGTTTTTATCCAAACTTAACCGAGCCGCGATTCCTAAAAGAACATTATCGGCAGACCCTTGACTAAACTCTACAGGTCTGTAGAATATTACAGGGTTTAGGTAATTGATATCAAAATTCCTATTGGACAAGGTATCCGAGGATTGCCAAACCACCGATTCAAATACGGTAAACGAGAAGCGATCATTAACTTTAAAGTCTATAGCGTGCAGCGCCACATACTTCTGCCTGGAGTCTTTCCATGACACGTTTGGCTGCAGGTCTCGGAGTTGCATAAATAAATTAGTGTACTTAATTTTCCAAACTTTCGTGGTAAGTTTTAAATATGGATATGGCGTTGTATTCTCACCTAGAACCATAGACCTATACCCATTCCCCCAAAAATTAGTGTGATTTCCTATCTCTGTATTAAAATGCTTGGATAATTGCCAATTAAATCTTCCTCGTATTCTATTAGCCAAATAGCCAAATTTTTCTTGCGTTGCAACGCCAAACCCTGACAGAACTCCTGTGCTATCCACAAATTCAGACATGTAATTACCTAAACCTAAGCTAGCCAACGAGTAATCTAGGCTTAAGGTTTTATTTCGGCTTTTCAATACTACTCCAGTATTAACATAGCCCGCGTAAACAGGGGATACTTCGTTAACAAAAGAACCTCCTGTGTTAAGGAGGAAATCTAAATTAGCTTTTACTTTAATAGGGAGTTTAATCTCACTTCCTTGATATTCGGAAAAAGAAACTGGCGTATAAAACTCCTG
>TARA_B110000211_G_scaffold158153_1_pt1 | contig 10268 bp, 8 predicted proteins | sample TARA_B110000211 | Tara Oceans TARA_B110000211 (sample SAMEA4397516) | marine metagenome | biome: Polar Biome; feature: [DCM] deep chlorophyll maximum layer (ENVO:01000326); material: water (ENVO:00002006), including particulate matter (ENVO:01000060) such as... | depth 30 m
TATACCACCAATACAAAAAAGACTTGTAATGGCATGTAGGCATGTAGCAAAACCTGTAATTGTTGCAACACAAATGTTAGATAGTATGGTTGATTCTCCAATGCCCACTAGAGCAGAAGTAAGCGATGTAGCGACTGCGATATATGAAGGCGCTGATGCTGTAATGTTATCAGCAGAAAGTGCGGCCGGTAATTTCCCAATAGATGCAGTAAAAACAATGAATAACATAGCCATAGAAATTGAAAATGATCCCGCCTACAGGGAATTAATCGATAGCACCCGCTCAGGTCAGAGAAAAACCGTAGCTGATGCTATCACTGTTGCAGCACGTGAAATCGCGGAAACAACAGAAGTTACAGCCATTTGCTGCTTTACTCACTCCGGCACAACAGCATCGCTAGTATCAAGAGAACGACCCCGAGTTCCAATAATAGCTCTTACGCCTCTTATAAAAACTGCGCGGCGACTGTGTTTACACTGGGGTGCTCATTGCGTAATCACAGGACACGTCGATAGATTTAAGAAGGCAGTAATTAGTGCAGCTAGAGCTGCAAAAAAATATAACTTTGCAACTATAGACAAACAAATTATTGTAACAGCTGGTGTCCCATTTAACAAACCAGGTACAACAAATATTATACGAGTTTCACCAGTCGACGAAAAATTAATTTTCAGTGGTGATCACGAATAAATACTTAAACTAATCCATTTTTAGTGCAGATATAAATGCTTCCTGAGGAATATCTACACGACCAAATTGGCGCATTTTCTTTTTGCCAGCCTTTTGTTTATCTAATAATTTTTTCTTCCGTGAAATATCACCACCATAGCATTTTGCAGTCACATCTTTGCGCATCGCAGACAAAGTTTCTCTTGCTATTATTCGCCCTCCTATCGCAGCCTGAATAGGGATCTTAAACATATGCCTAGGAATTAAGTCTTTTAGCTTTTCACACATCGCACGACCTCTTGCGTCAGCACGATCTCGGTGAACCATTGTAGAAAGAGCATCGACTGGCTCATCATTAACCATGATTTGCATCTTTACTAAGAAGTCTTGGCGATAACCTTCAATCTGATAATCAAAACTCGCATATCCTTTAGTGACTGATTTTAATCTATCATAAAAATCAAATACAACTTCATTTAATGGAAGGTCGTAAACCACCATTGCTCGAGCACCGGCATAAGTTAGATCTATTTGAATTCCGCGACGATCCTGACATAACTTCAATACATCACCCAAATATTCGTCAGGGACTAAAATAGTTGCCTTAATTCTTGGCTCTTCAATATGCTCAACATAAGTTAAATCTGGCATATCAGCCGGGTTATGTAACTCAATAGTGCTCTGATCCTTCATAAAGATATGATAAATAACTGACGGTGCCGTTGTTATTAACGCTATATCATATTCTCTTTCTATCCTATCTCTAACAACCTCTAAATGCAGAAGACCTAAGAACCCACATCGAAAACCAAACCCGAGAGCGGCAGAGGTTTCCATTTCATAAGTAAATGAAGCATCATTGAGGGATAATTTTTCAATTGCCTCTCGCAAATCCTCAAACTCCGAATTATCAACTGGAAAAAGACCGCAAAAAACTACAGGTTGTGATGGTTTAAAACCAGGTAATGCTATGGTTGTTCCTTTTTTTTCATGCGTGATGGTATCTCCAACGCGAGTGTCACGGACTTGTTTTATACTCGCAGTTAAAAAACCCATCTCTCCTGGACCCAAGCTATCAATAGGTTCCATTTGAGGCTTAAAAACACCTACGCGATCAACTTGATAGGTTGCGTTGGTATTCAACATTTTAATCTTATCACCTTTTGTTAAAAAGCCATCATGAATCCGGATCAAAACAACAACTCCAAGATAAGCATCATACCAGCTATCTACCAGCATTGCTTTTAATGGAGCGTCAGGGTTACCAATTGGTGCAGGTAAGCTTGTAACAATCCGCTCCAACACATCTGGGATTCCCAATCCCGTTTTTGCAGAAATTCTAACGGCATCTGTTGCATCTATACCAATCACATCTTCAATTTGTTGTGCTACGCGTTCAGGTTCAGCAGCAGGTAAATCAATTTTATTCAAAACAGTCACTATTTCGTGATCAGCTTCTATTGCATGGTACACATTAGCTAAGGTTTGAGCTTCAACTCCTTGCGATGCATCAACTACAAGCAAGGAACCCTCTACTGCACGCATTGAACGTGATACTTCGTAAGCGAAATCCACATGCCCTGGAGTATCAATTAAATTTAATATGTATAACTCACCATCATTTGCCTTATATTCAATCCTTACGGAATTGGCTTTTATGGTTATTCCTCGCTCTCGTTCAATATCCATTGTGTCAAGCATCTGCTCTTCCATATCTCGCTCAGCAACAGTACCAGTCTGTTGAATTAATCTATCAGCTAAGGTTGATTTCCCGTGGTCAATATGTGCCACAATGCTAAAGTTACGTATGTGCGAAATTTTAATCATGATAATTGCATATGCGGTTCTTTTTTATAAGGGTCAAGAAGATTTAATAATAATTGCATAAGATAGCGATAAATACGATTCCTCTTGCATAAGTTGTTAATGATGCGTAACACCCAATTTCTATCAAGCGCATACGGCTATTAGGGCTGCCTAAAACGCTTAAATCTCAATAGATAGGAGAAAAAAATGCCCAAGATGAAAACAAAGTCAAGCGCGAAAAAGCGCTTTAAGGTTACCGCTTCAGGCAGAGTTAAGGCCGCTCAAGCTGGCAAACAACACGGTATGATTAAGCGTTCAAATAAATTCCTTCGCAATGCTAGGGGTACAAGTGTACTTTGCAAAGCTGATGAACACACTGTTAAATCATACATGCCATACGCACGTTAAGGAGAACTTGAGATGTCTAGAGTAAAAAGTGGTACAGTAACTCACGCCCGTCATAAAAAAGTCATAAAAGCTGCAAAAGGCTACTATGGTAGAAGAAGCAATACTTTCAGAACTGCTACGCAAGCAGTTGATAAAGCAAACCAATACGCTACGCGAGATCGCAAAGCCCGTAAACGAACATTTAGAGCATTGTGGATTCAACGGATCAATGCAGCAGTAAGATCACACGACGAAGAACTAACATACTCCCGTTTTATCAATGGTTTGGATAAAGCTGGGATAGAAGTAGATCGTAAGGTTTTAGCAGATATTGCTGTAAATGAGCCAGACGCTTTCAGTTCTATTGTAGATCAAGTAAAAGCTGCGTTAGCATAATTACAATTATAAATTTAAGAAGATCTGCTAACTAGTAGATTTTGTTATCTTGTTGTGTATTTATGGTGAAAATAAGAGATAACTTATTACAATTTTAAATATTACAAATTAATATTGTTTAAGAACTTTAACAATGCTTGAATTTAACCAACTCTATGATAGCAGTAAATCAAACGAGATGGAGTAGAGAACATGGATGGGCTAGAAAAACTACGAATTAAGTATTTAGATTTGATAAATAAAGATAATGATCAAAATTCGTTAGAGAACTTGCGCGTTGAAATTCTTGGAAAAAAGGGAGAGTTGAGCCTTAAAATGCGTGAATTGGGGAGCATGACACCCGAAGAACGTCAATCTACTGGCCCAGTCCTTAACTCATTGAGAGATGAGGTAACTAAAGCTTTTGTTGAAAAAAAATCCAAATTAGAAGATTTAGTTCTTAATGAAAGGCTAAAAGAAGAGTGGATAGATTTAAGTCTACCAGCTCGGAAAAAACCTAATGGCTCCATCCATCCCATAAGTCAAGTTACTGAGGAAGTAAGTGCTATTTTTGCAGAAATGGGTTTTTCTGTAGCAGAGGGCCCACAAATAGAAAGCGATTGGTACAACTTTGATGCACTAAACATTCCTCCAGAACATCCAGCACGGCAGGAACATGATACTTTTTTCTTAAATCGAGATGATGGAGACGATAGAGCGCCAAATGTTCTACGAACTCATACTAGTCCAGTTCAAATAAGGCACATGCTAACCAATGGAGCTCCTTGTAGAATAATCGCTCCAGGTAGAGTTTATCGCTGCGATTATGATCAAACACATACCCCGATGTTTCATCAACTAGAAGGTTTAGCTATAGGTAAAAATATATCAATGGCAAATTTAAAAGGAACCCTAGAAGAATTTTGCAAAAAGTTCTTTGAGGTCGATGAGTTAGAATTACGTTTTCGAGCATCACATTTTCCATTCACTGAACCTTCTGCTGAAGTTGATCTGCGTTGTTCTTGGAATAATGGGAAATTAGAAGTTGGGAAGGGTGAAAGTTGGATGGAAATTCTTGGTAGTGGGATGGTACATCCAAAAGTATTAAAAGCTGGCGGTATTGATCCAGATCAGTGGCAAGGGTTTGCATTTGGAATGGGGATAGATAGACTAGCAATGCTTAAATATGGAATACCAGATTTGAGGGCTTTTTTTGATAGCGATCTGCGTTGGCTTCGTCATTATGGGTTTTCTTCTTTAGATCAACCAAATTTACATAGCGGCTTAAGTCGATAATTTTCTATTGAGGTAATCATCTGATGAAATTTACATTAAATTGGCTTAAAACACATTTAGAAACAGATGCTTCTGTTGAAGATATTTTATATAATTTAACCGATTTAGGGCTGGAAGTTGAAGAGGTCATCAACCCTATAGAAACACTTAAGGACTTCACTGTCGGGTATGTTGCAAAATCACAAAAACACCCTGATGCCGATAAATTAAAAATATGTGAAGTTGAAACTGATGAAGGTAAATTGAATATAATTTGTGGGGCACCAAACGCCAGAGAGGGGATTTACGTAGTAATAGCAAAGCCAGGAACTTATGTACCTGGTATAGATACAACTATCGGTGTGGGAAAAATTCGAGGCGTTGAAAGTTATGGAATGATGTGCTCCGAGCGCGAAATGGGATTATCTAATGAGCACGATGGTATTATTGAACTAAAGGGTAAGCCAGTCATTGGTTCTAAATTCACAGAGTATCTCTCAAATCACAACCCAGGCGCTGTTGATCCAATTATCGACATTGCTATCACACCCAATCGTCCTGATGCGTTAGGTGTACGGGGAATAGCACGAGATTTAGCCGCGCGTGGAATTGGCGTACTAAAACCTGCAGATACCCCTCTAATTTCTGAAAAGCATAAAAATACCATAGAAATTAAAATTAATGATGATGTACTAGAAAATGGTTGTCCTGTTTTTTTTAGTTGTATGATCAGAGGCGTAAAAAATGGACCCTCTCCAAAATGGTTGAGAGATCAAATTGAATCTATTGGCTTGCGTTCTATTTCTTCGTTAGTAGATATTACAAACTTTTTTACCATGGATCGTGCTAGACCCCTTCATGTGTTTGACTCTGACAAGATTGAGGGAGGCTTGCGAGTAAGTTTTGCAAAAGGTAATGAAAGCATCGATGCGTTAGACGAAAAAAATTATAGTCTACCAAAAGACGCAATGATAATATCAGATGCGTCAGGAATTATAAGTATTGCAGGGATAATGGGTGGTGTTTCAACAGGTTGTTCTGAAAATACTGTAAATGTTTTACTCGAAAGTGCTTACTGGGATCCAATTACAATTGCAAAGGCTGGGCGAGCCCTAAAAATAAATTCTGATGCACGATATCGTTTTGAGCGAGGTGTAGATCCAGATTTTACAAAAGATGGGATTCTGTTAGGGGCGCAGATGATAATGAATTTGTGCGGTGGCACAGCTTCAAATATTGTTGAAACTGGAAAGATTCCAAATTTTTATAGAGAATATAAGTTAAATCCAAATAAGGTCCAATCACTTGTTGGAATGGAAATTGATCAAAATACTCAAATAAATATTTTAAACTCTTTGGGCTTTAATTATAATAAAGGCATTGTTTCGCCTCCACCTTGGCGCCCTGATATCTTGGGAGAAGCCGATCTTGTTGAGGAAATTGCCCGGGTTTCATCCTTGACAAAACTACGTGGTGTGCCGCTACCTAAATTGAAACAAAATAAAACTAGCAGTACGCTAACCCCAATCCAAAAAAGAGAATCTGTTATTAGAAGAGAGATAGCATCATTAGGGTACAATGAATGCGTTACATATTCTTTTGTGGACAAAAAATCAGCTCTAATATTTGGTGGAGGGTCTGATCAAACTAAATTAGAAAACCCCATCTCTTCTGATATGAGCCATATGAGGCCCTCACTACTTCCAGGTTTACTTCAGGCAGCTAGTCGAAATCAAGCCAGGGGTGTATTAGATATGTCTCTTTTTGAAATTGGTCCAGTTTTCCATGGTGGAGAGCCTGATGATCAGGAAATGTTAGCTACTGGAATATTGATAGGTCATACCAATTCTAGAGACGTTCACGGTGAACGAAGGCCAGTCGACCCTTTTGATTCCAAAGCAGATGTTGAGGCTGTCTTAAAATCAATCGGTTGCCCAACTAAATTAATGATATTACGAGATGTAAACACTTGGTGGCACCCAGGACGTTCTGGAAAGTTATCATTGGGGCCAAAAAATGTTCTTGCTGGCTTTGGTGAAATACATCCAAAGATTTTAAAGGAAATGAATATTAAAGGCCCAGTTATGGCTTTTGCAATTCATATCCAAAAACCTCCATTTTCAAAACTTAAAGCAAAGACACGTTCAGCATTAAATGTAAGTGACTTCCAATCTGTGCAGAGGGATTTTTCTTTTATTGTAGATAAAAATATTGAGGCAACAGTTTTGGTAAATGCTGCAAAAGGTGCAGATAAATCGTTAATTAAAGACGCTTATATTTTTGACCAATTCATTAATTTAAATGATAATGAGCCCAAAATGCAAGGAAAGAAGTCATTAGCAATTACAGTTCATATACAATCTTCTGAAAAAACACTTATCGATAGTGAAATAGAAAATGTGAGTAAAAAAATTATTGCTAATATTGAAAAAGCTAGTGGTGGTATTTTACGCAGTTAACAGCAAATCTATATAAAATTGAAATTTAAAAAACACCACTAAATGGGATATACTTAACTAAATCTCCCAGATTTACTTTACTAGTCTCTTCTCGTAATTCCACTAGACCATCAGCCCAACTTAAGCCTGAAATTCTACCAGAACCTTCAGAATGGAATATTTCTACTTTCCCATTTTTCACTCGTGCACGAAGATATTCTCGTCGACCAATTTTCTTATTTTTTGAGAAAGCGGCTGGTACTTGAAACGAATTTGGTTTTAACCAACCCTCACCACTTAACAAACCACAAATTGGCCGACCAAAAACTATAGTACATACAAAAGCTGCTACAGGATTTCCAGGCAATCCAATTACTGGTGTTTCATTCCACTTTGCTAATGCAAGAGGTCGACCCGGCTTCATTGCAATACGCCAATTATATAAATTACCATCTGACTTTAATAATCTTCCCACATAATCTTCGTCACCAGTTGATGCACCACCAGATGTAAAGATGATATCACAAATTTTAGATGCGATATTTAACTTTGTTTTAATTTCTGTTTTATTATCATTTACATTGCCCAAATCAATAGCCTGATAACCCCATTTTTTCACAATATTCATTAACATTGGTCTATTAGCATCAAGCGTTTTATTTGAATCCTTATTAGAAACTTTATGAATTAATTCATTACCTGTTGACAGAATTCCAATTTTTAAAAGTAAATAGACTTTGATTTGATTAATCCCAGTGGCGATCAATAAGGCAATATCTTGAGCTCTAATTCTTGAACCTTTAGTTAAAACACATTTTCCTTTTTCAATATCTTCTCCCACCTTTCTTGTATTTTCACCTCTTTTTAAATCAGTATTTAATATAATATTATCATTTTCTATGGTTACTTCTTCCTGCAAAACTACTGTATCAACACCTCTTGGTAATTCCGCTCCCGTTAATATTTTAATTGCGCTACCTTGAGGAACGATGCCTTGGTAGCTATCTCCAGCAGCAATCCGATCTACACATAAGTTCAATTTTTTATTTTGATTTTTTATTGATTGGTATGCAAAACCAAAACCGTCAACTGCTGTATTTCCAACTGGTGGATTGGAGCGGTTGGCAAGAATATCTTCATACAAAATATAATCTAAAGAATCACTCACATTAATGAGCTCAAAATCTAAAATGGGTTTTAAAGATAACCTTAAATGCTCTAAAGCTTCATCTACTGGTGTCCAGGACACAACATTAGGAAAAACAGCCAAGCCTTTGTGAGGTTGTTTCGTCATAATAACCTTACAGTTTTTAAAATAAAATCTGCTATATTGTTTGTATCATCAAGATCAAAAATAGGAAGTAATATGTCGACTTTATCCTTTGTCGCAATAGCCCTTATTTGTTTATCAGTCTCCGCTAAAGGATTTTGTTTAGTAACAGCGCGATAGGTTTCAATTTTTGGATGATCATTTGCCTTAAAGCCCTCTACCAAAACTAAATCAACAGGATTCATTTTTCTTAGCAACGCATCCATTTCCAACTCTAAATTTTTTTCCAGCTCTGTCATTAAAACCCATCTAGAATCAGAGCTTAGAAGAACCTGATGAGCTCCTGCTTTTCTATGCCGATAGCTGTCTTTTCCTTTATGGTCTATATCAAAGTTATGATGTGCATGCTTCATAGTTGAAACAGAAAACCCACGACTTGTTATGTTTTCAACTAATCTTTCTAGCAGTCCCGTCTTTCCAGAATTTTTCCAACCTATTATACCAAAAACTCTCATACCCAACCCTTATCTATAATATTTTTTGCTTTCTTTAAATCCTCTGGATTATTTATATTAAAAAAACAATCAAAGTTATCTGATGGAAATTTACTATAACAAAAAGAATGCCTATCAGTCCAAGCAACCATTTTTCTAACGCCCTCATTTAAACTTTTGCGTAAATCTTCTCTTAAATTAACTTTCCATAGTCCAAATGTAGGATGAATGTTTTGCTTATTTTGGCAATCAATCGTTGAAGCCATAACTATAGAATAATTATCTTTTTTCATTACTTGTCTTAAGTTTTCAACCAAGTTTAGTGGAAAAAATGGAGTATCAGCCGCTGCTGTCACAATATATTCATAATCATTGTTAAACGCCCAATCCATGCCAGCTAAAACACCTCCTAACGGACCCACAAAATTATTCAAACTATCCTTAACTAAAGGAAGTTCAAATTTTGTAAAAGACTCTTCGTGAGTATTAACATTTAAAATGACCGAGCCAACTTGAGGTGTTAACCTATCAATAACATGCAAACATAAGGGTTTTTTTTGTAATTCAATTAGGCCTTTATGACCACCACCCATTCTTTTTGACTGGCCCCCCGCCAAAATAACGCCAAGTATATTCAATTAACAATGTCCATTTTAATTAAAGAAATTTCTCATTTTCAGTTAAGCTCGCATCCCACTCCAAACGATCTTCACCAGACAAGCAAATAAACCGCTTTCCTCTTAGCCGCCCAATTAGGGTCATACCTACTTGTTTTGCAATCTCCACGCCCCAGGCTGTAAAACCAGATCTAGACACCAATACAGGGATACCCATTAACGCAGTCTTAATTACCATCTCTGAAGTGAGCCTACCCGTAGTATATAATATCTTATCATTTGAATTGGTACCCGTTTCAAAAATCCAGCCCGCAATTTTATCAACAGCATTATGCCGACCCACATCTTCCATATAAACTAATGGGTTGTCTCTATAACATAATATTGTCCCATGAATTGCTCCAGCATTTAAATATAGGCTAGGTGTTTGATTGATTTTTTTCGACAAACTATAAAGGTAAGATGTTTTTATAACTAATGGGTCAAGAATTAAATCTTCCATCCCCTCCATCATATCGCCAAAAACTGTACCTACAGCGCATCCTGAGGTTTGTGTTTTCTTTTTTAGCTTGTCTTCAAAGTTAGTTTTATTTTCTGTTCTTACAACAATAGTATTTAACTCTAGATCAAAATCAATGCCCTTCACTTTATCATCACTTAAAAGCATTCTTTGATTCTTAAGAAAACCTAATGCCAAATATTCAGGGTAATCACCAATAGTCATAGCAGTTACAATTTCTTGCTCATTTAAAAAAATGGTTAAAGGACGCTCTTCAATGACTGGAAGCTCAATAATATTTCCTAATTGATCTGTCCCGTTTATCGATCTCGTTAAATCACTTCTAACCAAATTAGGTGCTATAATATATGTATTAGGGTTTTTTTCTTGTTCCACTTTTATATCGCATTTCTTGATAAAATTAAGTATTCTTCTTT
>TARA_B110000211_G_scaffold79363_1_pt1 | contig 10225 bp, 12 predicted proteins | sample TARA_B110000211 | Tara Oceans TARA_B110000211 (sample SAMEA4397516) | marine metagenome | biome: Polar Biome; feature: [DCM] deep chlorophyll maximum layer (ENVO:01000326); material: water (ENVO:00002006), including particulate matter (ENVO:01000060) such as... | depth 30 m
CTTCAGCAGAAAGCTCTTCAGTAAAAAGCTCTTCAATAGAAGGCTCTGAAGAAAAAATCGCGGGCCTCTAAATTCTCTTTTCATCAATCATATGCCTCAATTATTGTGCTTTTCCAGTGTCGTTTGCAGAATCGAACGAGCCCCCTGTGAACGACCGCTACCTAGAGCCGAGACTCGGTAATAGAACACACCGGTGAGTGTCGCCAGGGTGTCGGGGTCATTGTCTGAAGGCTCAAAGCCTGACTCCTCGATAACATATCGCGGCATGGTAAAGAGATCGTCAAACAGGCTGGTCGCGCTACCCGAGCTACTGCCATAAACCAGCCCACTGCTCGACCAGTCAAAGCTCGACGAGCCGATCGCATCTGAAACAGTACCGGTCTGCCAGACACCACTGGTACCATCAGCGCTTGCTTCAATTAGATCCGGCTGAAATAAAAACCACTGTGATGCGTCGATTAATGCCGATTCAGCGGCCTGAAAGGCGCGGGATTGCTCCCATGCATTGGAGGCCATGCGCTCCTCCATTGCGGTACCGCGCATGGACGAGATACCCAGCATCGACAGCACCAGCATATAAATCATCACAGAGATCAGCACTGCACCTTTTTGCTGTGAAATCATAGTTGGCCTCATTTAGTTAATCCGATTGCGCAGAGCGGCATAGCTCCAAAATGCTTTGCGCAGGCGCATATCATTCCCTGTATTAGCCTCGGCGCCATCAAAACTAAATGATCTCGCCTCACTGGCAACGCCATTCGATGAGCGCAGTAACAAACCAACCCGAACACCAATCACTGCTTCCCAATCCACTACCGCAGTGGCATCCACATAGCCATCCGGCTGCTGATCACCATCGTTATCTTCGGCGAGCATAAACTGTAGATTTTCAATGCCCTCGGTTAGTAGCGAAGCGCTGTTGCTGTTGAGTGAATATTGGTAGAGACCGGGTTCGCCAGCAGCATCCTGAGCGACAAAATAGCTGTGTGAATCAAAGGATAAAATTTGTGCATCAGACTGATAGGCTTTAGAAAGGCGATTGGTTGTATTGCTGCTGTTGGCGTGGGCAATGGTGACGGTAGCGCCATTGGAGACCGATGTGGCACGAAACAGATCGGCGTTGGAGCAGTCGGAAATCAAAATCAAATCGTTGGCCACTAGCCCATCGGGGTTGGAGGTAATTTGAATATTGGCATTGTCCGCGGCCATATTGCCGGATAAGGAAATACCGCTGCCGCGAGTCGATTGCAGGGTAATCACATCAGTGCCAGCGACCCTTGTCAGAGCGGTGGGGTTGGTCCAGCCAGTACCGTTGTCAAAAACCGTTAAGCCATCGCTAAGGCTGACAAATGTTGGTGGAGAATTGGCAATTATATTCGGCGTGATATCTTCCATGCTGCGACAACCAACATAGCCAGACATGCGAATATCATAGAGCAGCGCATCGGTGGCATGACGACCGTTTTCCTGTACCCGGGCCATCTGTTCATTGACGGTAAACATCTGCTTGCTGCCGCCATAAACGTAGATCATCGCAGCCAATAAAATAAACTGGATGGCCATGGCCACCAGCAACTCAACCATGCTTAGGCCAGTCTGATGAGCGAATGAGGTTTTTAACTGTCGATGGCGCATTATTGCAACCTCAGAGTCAGGCTAAACTGCTGGGTGCCGCCGCCAGCCAATCCACGACTGTCATCCCACTGCACCACTAAATTACAGATTTGGGTTGCCGAGACACAGGCAACGGAGCCGACACCTGAGGGCAGTATCACCGCCAGATCAGATCGCCACTGGGTCAGATCAGCCACCTCAAGACCACCGCTTGTGGGTGCTGAGGCCGTCAGCGCCAAATCATAATCACCGCTTATAGCTGCGCTTGAGTTGGCGCGCAACTGATCAACCATCGCATTGGCGGATACTGCAGCTTGACTGCGCAAATAGGCACTGTGGGTATTAGACACTGCGCTGAGCTGCATTTTCGTGACACTGAACAGCCCAATCACCGAGATCAGGATGGCAATCAGTACCTCAATCATACTGACCCCCGACTGATGATAGCCCGGTCCTTTAAAATTCTTCATTCTGCACAATCTCCATGACTGACCGCACTCCGACCACTGGGCTGCAGAGCAATAATTCGTGAGTCAATGGCATCGCAGTCCCCCGGTTCTAGGGTCAAAATAAATGAGGCATTACTGGGAGATAGGGACCCGCGAGAGGAGAAGGCTATATAAGTATTAGTCGGAGCGTTAGTTGCTGCGATCGCCAAGCTACCATCGCCACTCAGCGCTTCCCACTGCATTAAAATATCTGCGGCATCGACAAAGTCTGAGTCATTATTAGTATCGGCAACCAGATTCCAGCCGCCGCTCCAGTCACTGCCGGTAACCGATACTAAGCGCACCTCAGCGCCGCGCTTAATGGCTTCACTGCGCGCCATATTTAAGCCATAGATCAGATCATTGGCCTGAGAGGTGACGCGATTGTTGTCGATAAAGGTGACATATGAGGGTACGCCGACGGCGAGAAGAATCGCAGTGATTGATACCGTGACAAGTAGCTCCAACAATGTGAAACCCTTGCTATTAGCAACACTTACCTGTGTATTCATTGATCTAGACCTACATCCGATGTACTTACAGTTGTGACTTCCTACATACCAACTGTCGGTCACATATCAAGTCCCATCCCGAGACAAAAGTGGCCTGAATAATAACAACTGCTTAAGAGTATGGATGTGATAGCACTCACAACTACTTTGGATTCAGTCGATTTTTTTAGAAACTTAACCAATAACTAGAAGGTAGTCTAGTCCACAGGCGTAACGAACGCACTGTAACTGGATGTACTCAGTGTCACAGAAGAATTTATACTGATTTGTTACCGGGAGGGGGAGTAGGATTCACAAAAACATCAGACACATCATTGAGGCCAAGTCAGCAAATTGCTAAAGCAGCTCAGCAAAGGTATTGGGGTTACTGACTTTATAGTGGATATTCCCGACAGCTAGAAACAGAGCGGCATATCTCTCCAAGCGCGACTCAACTCGGTTAATTACCACCTTGCTCATCAAACAACAGCCCAACTTCTTCTTTCGGCTCATCCATCTCCGAAACGGTCCCTGAACCCAGCAATACACCAATCCAGCGTGTTTCTTCCTGACTTTCCAGAGCAATTTTAATCATAATCGTCAGGGGAATCGACAGCAGCATGCCCACCGGACCCAGCACCCAACCCCAGAGTACCAAAGAGACAAAGACCACTAGTGGCGAGAGATTTAAGCCCTTTCCCATCCAGCGCGGTTCGACAGCATTGCCCATCACTAGATTGACGACGACAAATCCGGCGAGGGTTAAGCCAGCGGGAAACAGCCCCAGCTGGACAGTAGCTAAAAGTACCGCTGGCACTGCGGCGATAAATGAACCCACGGTGGGAACAAAGTTAAGTAAAAAAGCTAGCAGAGCCCAGAGCACCGGATAGTCGACACCCAAAATAGTCAGCCAAATAAAGATCAGCAGGCCGGTGATTAAACTGATGCCGGTTTTAATCGCCAGATAACTCTGCACACTTTCTGAAAAGCGGTTGAGCCATTCCTCTGAAACATCTTTACCACGGGCCAAGCGCAACTTCTCGCCGAAACCAACATTTTCTGTGAGGATAAAAATCACTGTCAGCAAGATCATTACGGCATTGGTCATCACACTGCCAAAGGAGGCCAGAGTGCTACCGGCAAAGGACATCACCACACTGGGATCAAAGCTGTCTTGCCACTGCTGAGGGTCTATATTTACACCGCGCTGGCTCAGCCAAGACTGCATACTGACACTCAAGGCGGATAATTTTTCCGTATACAGAGGAATGTCCTGACGAAAGTTTTCCACTGAGGAGCCAATCACGGCGGTCAGCACTAAGCCCACCAACATAATCAGCACGACGATCAGCAGGATCGCTATGGCGCTGGGAATATTACGGTGTTTCAGCCAGCTAAGCAGCGGCGAGACAATCATGGCGATAAACACCGCCAACAGGAACGGCACCAACAGTTCGCCGGCCATTTTTAGGCCGGTGACAACCACCACAAAGGCGGCGGCAATAACCAAAAACCTTGCGATGGGTGAGGTCTTTTCAATCATGGTGATGTTCCCTGTCTGGCAATAATTCATTATTAATACCGGCTAATATGGCGGTCAATTCACCGCGGCCCGCTGAGGAAAAGTGCACCCGGCCGTCGCGCAGGCTCATTTCCCGCTCGGCTAAGATAGCACATTGCAGGCGGATCTCATCGAGGTCGGGATTATGCCGGATGGTCATGCCAATAAACACATCCCAGTCGGCTTCAGTGGCCTGCCCTTCTAGTACCGATTCGAGCAAGACTTTGACATTGATGGGTTCAACTCTATAGATCGGCAGGCCGATATAGCGAAACACTAGCAGCGCCGTCAGGATCAGTGCAAAGGAGAGTATTAGGGTGATGATAAAGTTCATCTCGCCAGCTTAAGCAAGACTTAGGCAAAGAACAATAACTTGATCGCCATCAGCAGGGTAACGGTGGTGATAATCGGTTGTACAAAACCGCTTCCTCGTTTCATAACCAGATTAGAACCGAGGCGTGCGCCAATCATTTGGGCGATAGACATGGCGATTGCCAGGCCCCACAACACATGACCACCGGCAATAAATATCAGCGCTGAGGTGCCATTGACCACCAAGATCATCAGCTTGGTTTCAGCTGTGGCGGTGACTAGATTGCGCGCCACTAACCAGACCAGTAGAAAGGGAAATATCGACCCCATGGCGGGACCAAAGAAGCCGCCGTAAAAACCCATTCCCAATCCAGCGGTGCAGGCAAACCAGGCCTGACTGATTTTTGGCTGAGTATCTGCTGCGGAGACTTTTGGCATTAAGAGAAAATAGACGGCTATGGCGATCAATAAAAACGGGATAAGCTTGAGAAGAATGTCACTGTCGAGCTGCTGCACCGCCAGAGTGCCTATCACTGAGCCAACAAATCCCATCAGCAGGACAGGTATCAATGGCTTGATATCGATATGGCCGTGACGAAAGAAATTCCATGCTGAGGACAGTGTGCCAATGGAACTCTGGACTTTATTAGTGGCTAGAGCGTTAAGCGGTGGCAATCCTGCCCAGAGTAGCGCGGGCAGTGTGAGGATGCCGCCAGAGCCGGCAATCGATGAGATCAGTCCGGCAAAAAAGGCGACGCCAACCAAGCTGGCTTGAGTAACAGTTGATAAGTCCATTTAACAAAGCCTTTCTAACATAAGCCAAACATAAGCTAAGGTCTAAAATTGATCCGGGTACTTACCTTCGTAGCGGCTGTAAAATTCCTGCAGCGTGGCAATATCGGCATCGTGATCGCCGGTGGGTTCAAACATCTGATCCAGCACAATACGCTTGTTGGGGAAATCCAGGCCGATCAGAAAAATCTTACAATCGATGGCGTCGGCAATGCGCAAAAATCCGGTTTTCCATGTCGTAACTTTTTTACGGGTTCCTTCAGGGGCTAAGCCAATAACAATGCCCTTATCCTTTGCCACTAGGCGAGCAACACTATCAACTATTGATTCAGGTTGACCGCGGTTAACTGGAATACCACCGAGCCATTCCATGAACCATCTCACACCGGGTATAAAAATGGTGTGCTTGCCGAGCCAGCGCAGCTTGATATTGAGCCCAAGAATCGCCGCCATGGCATAGACAAAGTCCCAGTTGGAGGTGTGGGGTGCGCCAATAATCAGTAACCGCTCATGATTAGGGATTTCGCCCTCCACATGCCAGCCAAATACACGCAACACTGTCCGTCCAAACCACATAGCAAAGGCCGAACGATTGGCGCGCAGATGAACTGGCGTCATATCCTGGCTTACGGGTTCTGCTTTACTGCTCATGGCGGCCTCTCTTAATTCTTATTATTTTTGTAGGTGCTTTTAAATCGTTCTTAATCCGTAGCTCTGACAAATAAAGAGCCCAATCAATGTTCTCTGGTGGAGCGAAATGCTATTTCAGGGTAACGCTCTTCGGTCAGCGACAGATTGACTCTAGTAGGTGCCAGATAGGTCAGATGACCACCCCCATCCACTGCCAGATTATCCTGGGTTTTATTCTTAAATGACTCAAGCTGCTTATTGTCATCGCACTCAGTCCAGCGCGCAGAATGCACATTGACCGCTTCATAGATCGCTTCAACACCGTACTCTTCGCGCAGTCGATAGGCCACCACTTCAAACTGCAACTGACCCACAGCGCCAACAATAATGTCATTGTTGCGGAACGGGAAGAACACCTGGGTGCTGCCCTCTTCGGAAAGCTGGCGAATACCATTCTGTAACTGCTTGGCTCTGAGAGGATCTTTTAGGCGGATGCGCTTAAACAGTTCCGGGGCGAAATGCGGAATACCGCTAAATTTCAGATCTTCGCCCTCGGTAAAGGCATCACCAATCTGAATCGAACCATGGTTGTGTAAACCAATAATATCTCCAGCATGGGCTTCTTCAAGAGAGACCCGCTCGCCCGCTTTAAAGCTAAAGGCATCGGCAATGCGCACAGTCTTGCCGGTGCGCACATGCTTCATCTTCATACCCTTCTTGTATTTGCCTGAGCAGATACGCAGAAAGGCAATACGGTCACGGTGTTTGGGGTCCATATTAGCCTGAATCTTAAACACAAAGCCGCTAAAAGCACCCTCTTCGGCAACCACTTCACGCTTGTCCGTGGCGCGGGGCTGGGGCATCGGCGCCCAGCGCACAAAGTCATTGAGCATCTCACGAACGCCAAAGTTACCCAGAGCAGTACCGAAAAATACCGGAGTCATGCGGCCAGCGAGAAAATCATCCATATCAAAAATATTGGTCGCGCCCTTAACCAGCTCCAGCTCTTCGAGCACGTCATCGGCATAATCACCCAAGGCTTCGCGAGCTTCAGGGGAATCCAAACCTTTGATCTGAATATCGTCTGCCAGCGTGTGGCCCTTGCCCTGAACATAGACATGGATGGTATCGGTGTAGAGGTTGTAGACGCCGCGAAAGCCGCGGCCCATGCCGATTGGCCAGTTGATCGGTGCGGCTCTAATTTTCAGCACGCTCTCGATCTCATCCAACAGTTCGATGGGCTCGCGGATCTCGCGATCCATTTTGTTAACAAAGGCAAAGATTGGCGTATCGCGCAGACGGCAGACATCCATTAACTTAATCGTTCGAGCTTCCACGCCCTTGGCGCCGTCGATCACCATCAACGATGAATCCACCGCGGTCAGAGTGCGGTAGGTGTCTTCAGAAAAATCTTCGTGACCCGGCGTATCGAGCAGATTGACCATGCAATCGCGATAGGGAAACTGCATCACTGAGGAGGTTACCGAGATACCCCGCTCTTTCTCCATGGCCATCCAGTCGGATGTGGCATGGCGATCGCTCTTGCGGCCCTTAACCGTGCCCGCGACCTGAATCAGATTGCCGAGCAGCAAGAGCTTTTCGGTGATCGTGGTCTTGCCCGCATCCGGGTGGGAGATAATGGCAAAGGTACGGCGCTTGGTGACAGATTCAGTCATTTGGGTTTCTGGGTTTGTTGAAAGGCGCGCATTATAGCGCCGTGGGGATTAATGGTCAGCTATTAATACATGGCTGCTGGTAATGCCCTAGATCCAAACTACTGTTACTAACACGAGATATCTCAATAACAATAATTTGGAGGGCAAAATATGACTACAGTACTCGCACAATCCCAAGCCGACATAGATGACATAAGTAACCTGCTTAAAAATAAGCTCCCGGCCTACCGCAAAGCCTACAGTGATAGAACGAGCTGGCTTATGTCATGTATTGCTGAACTCTCCTATCTGCGCTTTAACCCCCTGTTCCCAGATGAGTCACAGAAGGACTATTTTCTGAAGGCCATAAAAAAACTGACCGGTCAGAACAGTCAGTCGGCGCTAACAAAACTGATCGACCTTGTTGGCTATGACCATAAAAAAGAAGCTGCGGATCTGGCTAACAACCTAACATTACTCAGCTTAGAGTTAATCGAAACCTTTGATAGCAATGGTACTCAGGCCATTATCGTGGCCAATAGTGACTTTGCAGTCCTAGCCTTTAGGGGTACAGAATCTACTAGCATCAAAGATATAAAAGCTGACATTTCAGCCATAACAGTAACCTGCCCCAGCGGTGGTAAAATCCACTCGGGATTTAATGATGCCTACAACGAAGTAGCACTGGATATCCAGAACCGCTTAGATAAAGATGACCTGAAAGAGCTACCACTGTTTATTACTGGGCACAGTCTTGGTGGCGCACTCGCTACTATTGCAGCGAAAAAAATGACCCATCCTTTGGGAGGCATTGCCGCCTGCTATACCTTCGGATCACCTCGCGTGGGCAATGAACGCTGGATAGCTGATTTCAAGACGCCCATATATAGACTGGTCAATGCCGTAGATTGCGTAACAATGTTGCCACACGGCGGTGAACTCACACCGATATTGTCGTGGCTCGCTAAATTGATACCCTATGCAGGAAAATCCATTAACGCGTTTTTGCTCAACAAAGTTAACGGTTACTTACATGCCGGTAACATGCGTTACATGACCAACTGCGTGACATCAGATTACAGTAATGTCGAACTACTTTATTCCGTAAGTATGCTCTATCGCGTACAGGGGCTTTTCGCTAAAACCTTCGCGTGGAAAAAGCTATTCGCAGACCACTCTATAAAGACCTACCGCAAAAAATTATTAGTGATTGCATCGAGACGCAATGCGTAACACTTAATACTAATAAAAACGCCAACAACAGATAACCGCGTTATTCACTCAAGGAATGAGGAATCACCCATGCAACTGCTTAAAAAAATCCGCCAACTTAGCCTTATAGGCCTTAGCCTATTGATCATGGGCTGCGTTTCCATCCCACCTGAGGCGCCTGAATTGTCTGCACAGCTTGGCAATCGAATCGCAGCAATCGAACAGTCCAACCTCACATTGCTACAGCGTTACTTCGATCGCAAAAAGCTGGATGTTGACGAGTTTATTCAAAATGAATGGGTACCCGAATTTGCCAATCAGTTTTTTGCAGAACCGGCGATTGCCAATGTATGGGATCAGATCGTCGCCAGCGGTAATAAGCAGGATCGGCTTAAGTTCATTCTTAAAACTAGTCCCAAACTGCAGCAGCAGATCAATCAAAAACGCGTGGAATTAATTCAGCCTCTAGAAGTGTTGGAGCAGCGCATAGAAACCAAGCTAACCGCTGATTACGCTCAAGCAAAGGCGATTAACAACAGTATCACAGGCTTTTTACTCTCAGCCTCCAAGGTGGTCGAAAATCGTGATCGATACCTTGAAATGGTCGGAGTAAGCAGTGATGAGATTACTCAACTTATAGACACAACAGACGTCATCGTCGGCGATCTCCTAAAAACGTCACAGAATATTGAAGGTAAAGTCGCTAAGGGCGAAAAGTATCTGCGGAAAATCAATGAACTGCGCAGTTCCATATAGAGCTTTTCAACACAGAACTCTCCAGTACAGAGCTCTTCAGTAGAGTGTTCTCCAACAAAAAGTTCTCCAACAAAAAGCTCTCTAACAAAAAGCTATTCAACAAAAACGCATATAACAAGGAACAATAAAATGGCTATAGACTGGGATCAATTCGACATAGACGTAGACCAGGCCGCGGAGCGCAGCGCCGACGCAACAGACGAGATACTGGCATCCAAAGTCTCCTCTCTCACCAGCATGACCGATGTAGAGGTGAAAGAACTTTTACCCCTGCCCGCCGATGTCAAAGCATTGGGCAACCTCTTAAAAATCGTGCAGTCAGCAGAGAACAGAAATACTAAGATCAACCAGATCGTCAACAATGCAGAACAATTTTCCGGAGTGGTATTGGCCCTAACTAAGAAGCTTATCTAACCCAAAAGCACCTGAATAGAGTTCATCCAGCCGCCCCTGCGGCCCGTATACTGGCGGTCTTTATAGGAATAATATTTGTCGATCCGATGCGCTTGCCGTATGGTCTCGGCTTTAGCGTAACCACCGCATTCAGGAGCGATCAATGAAATATCAGGGCCAGACCGACTACGACCACCAGGGGCCTTCCCCACGTCGTGGTGTGTTGCTGTGTAATTTGGGTACGCCGGATGCGCCCAAAACTGCTGAGTTGCGTCGCTATCTGAAAGAATTCTTGAGTGATCCCCGGGTTGTAGAAGTACC
>TARA_B110000211_G_scaffold219707_1_pt1 | contig 10216 bp, 7 predicted proteins | sample TARA_B110000211 | Tara Oceans TARA_B110000211 (sample SAMEA4397516) | marine metagenome | biome: Polar Biome; feature: [DCM] deep chlorophyll maximum layer (ENVO:01000326); material: water (ENVO:00002006), including particulate matter (ENVO:01000060) such as... | depth 30 m
CAGAGTACAACAATACCGACACCGGTATCTGGGAGTCCTGGTATTTTATTGCCGCCCGTGGCAAACTGGGATACCCTTATTTACGAAAAAAAAGGGCTCATGAAGATACGCGGAGGCTTTTGTGGAAGTATAACCTATCATGGATTTAATACGAATGATATTAAAAGTTGCTTACAAAAATATATTAGGCGCGGGGAAACGGACAAAGCGATCCGTGCGCTCTTAGAATTGGATCGATTTTATATACTTCGTAGAGCCGAAGCTATTAAAAAATCGAAACTAGCCGCCGATGGGAGCATACCTACCTCCGTAAAATTAGGGCTCCGGACGAATATGGTAAATAGGCTGCGTATTTTAAGTTGTGAAGATTTCGGAGAGAGCAATATACATTTGATAGTAAAGGTGGATGAATATTTAACATTATGGGAGAAACATAGATGTTCGAATTTTATTGAATCGCAGCGAGCAATAATGGAGCTAATTAGTATATTCGAACAAGTCCCAAAATCTAGAATGATGAGTTATATCCGCGCCGCATATAAGACCGCAGTATCCAGCACTGAACTACGTCAAAAATACAATATTTTATATAATCAAGCATTTCCAAATACACACACGATGCCTGCTATAAAAAAGCAAAAGAAAATAAAGGGGCAACGGCGGAAAAAAACAACATGCGTTGGTTGGAATAATAAAAGTTGCGAGTATATATTGTGGGATTTTATCAAGCGCTATTCATCAAGTAATTTAACCACATTGGAGCAGAGAACCGTGCTTATTAATTATAAATGGTTCAAGGGTGCGACTCAAAAAGAGTATTGGATTTTCCTGATCCAGGCAATTAAAATCTCTATGCAAAAATTTAACGGGACATCTCGAATTCAGCCCCTAGCTGCCGTTATAAAAACAGATAGTGAAATTCGCCACGAGATTGTATCCCATCTAGTTAAACCGATAATTTTAGATGATTATTGTTTTGATCAGCACACCAAGCGGGGCCGTGCAAATGGTCGGTCGCATGTATATTTTTCTGAAACGGGCGCGGACGTCGTCAATGAGAGCGAAAGTGTAATACACTTATACAAGGATATTTATAATGATTTAAAAATATTGGCTGAAAACAAGGGCCGAACTGGACCACCTGTCGCTATTGATAAAACGTTAGACGATGTCCATATTGCCCAATGGAGTGCATATTTATCTTCTACGGGTGTGGTGGCGCACTATATAGAAGAGGTCGTTGCGGGATTACCCATATCCCACCCATGTATGGTCGACCCGAGTATAGAGGATATCGGCGACGATGAACTGCATTATATATTAGCGCTCCCCCGTGGACAACAACTTACAAGTACAAATAAAAGAAGCGTGTATATCGGCGCGGATTTAGTCTATAAGGGGCCGTTTAAATCAATCGGCGATGTTAAATTTGCAAATAATATCAAATTTACGAAGGCGTTGTGTATTTTAGAGTCAGTAAGCACTGTACCCGATAAATATAAAACGTGCCTACAATTCAAATTTAAACGCTATAAGAGCGCGGTGGGCAGCTATTATTTCATAGTGTATAAAAATGTGGGCAACATCAGTGCAACTGAGCCGACTAAAAATGTACCTCGGGCACTTATTAGTAAAACAATTAAGGAATTAATGCCCGAATTGAACGGAATTGATCGTGAGAGTATCGAAATATACGACAGAGGCGTTATTAAGCGGATTTCTGATTTAATAGGAACGCAATATTCAGATTTGCTAACGAGTGATATAAAACTTGCGACGTTACAGCATTTGTATATACGTTACCTTTTAGATATTGGCGATTCCGGAACACAAAATGTTTTATTTAGAGAAGATGGGGGTGAGCAGCTTGTTGTTGGGGTTGATATGGAAGAGAGCCGCACTAAAGACCAGGGGGAAACAAAATTAGAATTTTTATTTAATAAATTTTCAAAGCCAGTCTATAGAACATTTAAAGATTCTATACAGGGTGTCGTCCGATTGACCGATGCTCAAATTGATGAAATTTCACACCTTCTTATTGAATTAGGGTTCGATTGTGATAGAATCAAGGGGAAAATTGCTATGTACGAAGCCGCGGCGGATAGTCGATCCCCGCCTGTTAAAAAGAAAAAGAAGGAGAAAGCGTAAAACTACGGGTATATTGAGATACGATAGAATGCGGGTGGACGCCCCGTTCCATACACGGGTAGAGCTCCAAATGTAATACGTAGGGGTCTCGATATGTTTCATACTTTAAAAAACCGGAGAAAAACAATAATATGTAAGATATATAGGATATTTGAATGTCTATAAAAAATATAATTGATCGGATATTTGAAAATATTAATATTACAACTAAAGCTGGTATCATTGTCGCGTCTCCATCTGATGAACCAGATTATAAATATCATTGGATACGAGATTCGGCACTCGTAATGCGCCCTATTATACATCAATATAAGCTCACAAACGAGGCGAAATATTTTCAAACGATTTTAAATTATCTAGAGATCGAGACAGAGATTCAAAAATTACCAGGGATTGCTGGATTGGGCGAGCCTAAAATAAATATAGATGGTTCGTCCTTTACGGGTGACTGGGGCAGACCACAGAACGACGGCCCGGCTCTCAGAGGCATTATGCTGTTAAAAATAATCAGCATGTTTGAAGGAAAATATAACACTATCATTAATAGTATCATAATACCAATACTAAACAAAGATATGTGCTATATTATTGAAAATTATAATAAACCCTCATATGATTTATGGGAAGAAAATTACGGATGGCATTGGTATACTCGGATGGTTCAATGTAAATTTTTAAAAGAGTGCGTTGAACATTATGCATACGTCGGAGATTCTTTTGATAAAAGTACAATAGACTCTGTATATCACATTCTATTAAATAGTTTAACAGACCATGTAAATGGTGATTCTATTATATCGTCATTTAATGTTGAGGGGGGCATAGTTAGATATGAGGACGCGGCTAATATATTAGCATATAGTCATATAGATTTTGACCAAGAGATTATGAAACAGTTTCCCATACAGTTGCTACAACACACGTCCGTTAATTTAGTAGATTATTTTAGGAAAAAATATAATAATCCGACTATCAATCTGATTGGTAGATATCAAGACGACCAGTACTACAACGGTCAAATTTGGATTATATGTTCATTGGCGCTAGCTCAATATTATGTACACTTATTTAATAACAACTCAGTAGACCGTCATTATTATACTTTAGCAAATTCTATTATGGAAAAAATTATTAGCTTAGACGCTAATTTAATTCTTCCAGAACAATTTGACCCAAATACAAATGAATATTTTTCCGCTAGAAAATTAACTTGGAATTATTCGGAGTTATATGAATTGAAAATAAATTTGAATAACAGGAAGTGCTGATACACATCTTAGTTATGATGATACTTGAAAATTTAATTAAGTTTTCAATTATCGCGTCTGTTATTGCCCTTATTGGGGCATTTATAGATTTTATGATACGGTATAATTTTGAGACCACGAGCTCATTACTTAAGAATATATTTAATCGTAAAAAAAAGGCGCCGACCAATAACAAAATTAATATAGCACTCTTGACCAATGAGATACCGCCAATTGTGTACGGCGGTGTTGCTACTTGGATTATTAATTTTATTAATATGATGGAGAATAGTGAAAAATATAACGTTATTCCAGTGTTTCTGGCGTACAATGATACATTACCGGAAGAATATATAAAGAAGTACAGGGGTATTCGGATTATTAATAGTCCGGGCGATATTCAGACGCATTTTAAAGATATCGATATTTGCGTCAATAATTTGTGGGTATCGTTAGAAACAATTATTGAAATAAAAACATTATTTCCAAAAACGCATATCATAACAGTTTGCCATTCACTTATTAGGATGGAACATATTACTAATTTAGGCTCTCAATATACAAATAATTTTAACGATCAAGAAACAACTTTTCAACATTCAGATTCCGTCGTACTAATTAGTAATGCGGAGGAGGAGTACTATAAACTATTTGGCTACGATAAATTCCGTGCAAACACGCGAGTTATTTATAATAGTTATATTCCTAAATATGATGATATCCCATTTTCAGCCGATTATACGTGCAATGATGTCGGGTATCTCGGCAGACATGTGCCTAGGAAACGCCCCGAAATACCAATTAAAGCAGTCGAATATCTAAAACAAAAAACGATTAAAGTATTTAATATGGGCGTTGATTATGATAAGTACGATAATGCCTATTGGAGGGAGTTGGATAAGTTGCATGGTGATCAGCTAAATATTATACCATTTACGTCTGATGAAAAGATTAAGGATTCTTATTGGAAGAATATAGGCGTTAATAGTATTATTGGCATATACGAACCCTTTGGCTATACGTGCGCAGAAGCCATAGATAGGGGCATCCCAATCATTTGTCAAAATATCGATGGACCTAAAGAAATTGTAGAGGAAGTGAAAGCCTATATCTATTCATATGAGGTCGATAAAGACGACTATGCGCGTGATATAGTGAATTTCAGTGATACATTGGAAAAATTCTGGAATACACCACCCGAAGTCAGGCGGACAAATGCGATTAAAGCTCGAAAAGCATTGGATAAATTACGTCCTGAAATTATAAAAAAGGAGTGGGAAGACCTCATGGACGAAATCATCCACTAATATAGACCAGCGAGGGTCATAAAATAGCACGCGGTGCCCAGAGGTGTAAAATAGTCGTGTCATAATAAAAACTATCATTATTATAATGAGTTGTATTGAAAAATCTTTTTTTTTAGATAATTGCCAGAGCGGCGACCTTTTATTATATAATTCCAAGAACATTTTTGCCCGCATCATTGAGTACTTTACACAGTCTAAATACTCGCATGTCGCGATAATATTAAAGAGTCCAACTAATATTCATCCATCGTTAACCGGCACATATATCATAGAATCCGGTGCGGAGCAAATACCCGACGTATTGAGTGGGAAAAAAGTCAGCGGCGTTCAACTGATACCCTTGGAATATGTTCTAGATTGCTATCTCGATAACTATATCGGCTCTCTATACTACCGAAAACTGAATTGCTCACGCGACATTATTTTCCGAAAGCAGCTATCTGAACTTATAATGAAAAACGACCAAAAAGGCTACGACTTATCGGTATTTGATTGGGTGCGGGCAAAATTGAAACTAGATATAGGGAATTGTCAAAATACTAAAAAGTACTGGTGCTCCGCACTGGTTGCATATATATATACTGAGTTGGGATTTTTAGAACAATCCACGCCGTGGTCGCTTATTTCACCGGCTCAGTTCGGATTTGGCGACATCGACGAACTACCCTTTATAGATTGCTCATTGGAACCTGATCAAAAAATTATTATTATTAAATAGACGAGTACGTCATATGTCTGCGCCAGCGTTCAGTTATTGTGTGTGCGCCTTAATTAAAAAGATTGTTTAATCCGCCCCCCCGTTGTACGTGTCCCCTAGAGACAGCCGGTGTGGTGGCTGTAGCCCGCGCATATCCTTCTATCCGGTTCTTATCGAGTTGGAGTACATATAACTCAAACGTATATTCGCGGTCCAATATATAGTCATACGGCACCATAATATAGCCATCCTCCCCCATCGCCGTACCGAATGTTTGAGCCATTATAAACATTCTTCGGTCCTCGATGTATCCAACTAACACACCCGAAAGACCACCTTCGACACGTTCGATAGCTGTGTCGGGTATCCAAAGCTTTGATGTAATTCGATTTAGATCGACATATACTGAAAATCCGACTAAAACGGGGTGTTCATATTGGATGAGTCGCTTAATTATCATAAGTTCATACGGAACTCGCATGATTTGAATAAAGGTATACGCTTTTGCGGCTTCATATAATGTATCGGATGGTGTGTGTATACACTTGACGTCGGTCGGGTATTTTAATTCACTACATATGCCATATTGTTTAATCGTATTAAAGATGGACTCGAAGCTAAACAGATTCTCAATGCCAGAGAACATACTACAGTGCGCATATAGAAATCCAATGGATGGGGTAAATACCGCCAATTCTTGCTTGATCAGTAAATAGTGGATTAAATAACATATCGATGCGATTGGATTAACTGGATATGTGCCGATATTTGTAATTCGAGGACAATCTACGCGGAGATCAATATAATTCGACGCAATGCTATTGCTATTAATTCCAAACTGAGTTTTAAGAGAGGCGGCGTCGACCAAGCTATATTTTTTGCTCGGCAGCGATGGAACTACGTTGTATATACTATTATATTGGCTATTCGATGATCCGCCACCACAGTGAATTGACTCTGAGCTGTATGTAATCCCCATTTATAGTATAGAGTTGTCTTAGTATTAAATAAAAATTATGTAAACTAAAAACGCGCTATGATAAACAACCCGAACCAAATTATATTAGCATAGTGTATTAAATATAATTTGATTAAATATTTTAACTACCGAGCTTGAATAATTAATATGGACGATATTTGGGATTGTTTTGAACTTTTTGATGCTCAGAGTGATTCGGTCAAACCGCCTGTCGAAAAAAAACCTGCCGATAGTTCCACATATATATACGAGTGCCAAGATTGCGGAAAGTGTGAATTATTATATAACGAGGGGCAATATTGTTGTGGCGAATGCGGTGTATTTCAAGAAAAGCGCTTGTCAACAGAGGCCGAATATCGCTTTTATGGGGCGAACGATTCACGTTCGGTTAATCCAGAACGAGTCGGAATGCCGACTAATTCTTTACTACCTCAATCCTCCATGGGATCAATGATTCAATCAAGACGAAGTGATAGTTATTCAATTAGACGAATGGTTCAGTATAATTCTTGGAATCAAATGCCGTACAAAGAGCGCAGCTTGTATAAAATTTGCTGCAAAATCGCGACGAAAAGCAGGCAAGCCGGCATACCTAAAATAATTATTGAGCGAGCGAAGGAGCTATATAGTATTGTGAAGAAGGTCAATACGTCGCGTGGCGATAATAAAGAAGGTCTCATTGCTGCATGCGTGTGGGTCGCGTGTAAAGATTTAGACGTACCGAGAAGCACTAAAGAAGTTGCTGATATTTTTGGTATTAAACTGCAAGATATGACTCGTGGAATTAAATTTTTCAGAGAGAACTGGAGGCTCGTCGATAATAATGACGAGGTCCTCGTGTTAGATTCCAGTAATCCTATTAATTTTATCGAGCGATATTGTTCCCCCCTGGGAGTTGCCGATGAAATAAAATACATTGCGGAATTTATCGCGGTGAAGGCGATATTTAATAATCTAGTCGACGATAATACGGCGCCTTCGATTGCGGCGGGTGCGATATACATGGCGTGTACAATTTGCGATATAGATGTAAATAAGGCATCTGTTGCGAGTGCTTGTAAAATATCGGCAGTAACCATTTCAAAATGTTTCAAAAAGTTAAATAAGCACCACACGTCTCTTGTTCCCCGAAGTGTACTAAAAAAATATAATATTACTTAACCACTGTGTCGCTTTGAAATTAAGCAGAGAGTCTAATATTTTGTAAAATACATAGGATTATTTCTTTTTGAGATATTCTGATAGGAAACGCTGAGTTTACTTTCAATTAGTCGAAGCTGCTTCTTTGAATAATGCTCCAATTCGGAATTATTATAGACCATATTATTGGTGTCCATTATAAATTTAATATTCTTTAAACATTCCGCACGGGAACGTTTTTTAAAGTGAGCATGCATGATGTATTATGGCGTAGACATCATAATATCTTTATCAAATTTTGTTTAATATAATGTAGTAAGACAATGATGTAGTTTAACGTGTGAACTTAATAAATTTGAAATGTAGCGTGTACATATTTCAGTGAATAAATGCCTACTATTTACGATGTTATTCATGGGGATATCCGTATTAATGATGAAGATTTAAAATTTATTGATAACATATGGATGAAGCGCTTAAAGAGGGTGAAGCAACTTGGAGTACTTGACCACGTGTTCCCATGTGCCTCGCATTCTAGGTTTGAACACTCGCTCGGCGTCTATCATCTAGCAGGTATATACATTGACTTATTAGAGAAGCATAATAGTTCGGATTGTATGTTATTCACACCTATGGAGGTCCGGTGCGTTAAGCTAGCGGCGCTCTTCCATGATTTAGGACATGGTCCGTTTTCGCATTTATTTGATACTTCGATAATAAATAGTTTAAATGTTCCTGAAATATACAAGCACCACGAGGGGCGATCGCAAATGATTGTTGATAAAATATTTGAGGGATGTGCGCCTCACGAATTTTCGGAAGTTGACATTACTCTAATCAAGACAATAATTAACCCTCCCCCGGAAATGGTGATAATAGATAATGGTATTAAAAAATATGTCGGGGTCGAGAAGCCATATCTATATCAAATTGTAAATAATAAAATTACAGGATTAGATGTCGATAAATTGGACTATATTCAGCGCGATACATATCATATTGGCTTGGATTGTACGTTTTCTCCTAGTCGAATATTCAACAAAAGCAAAATATGCCCCACACTAAAGCATATTATCTATAGGGATTCGCTAGAATATAATATATTCAACTTATATCATATTCGATATAGATTACATCGAAATATTTATAACCACCCCGCTGTAAAATTAATTGAATTAATGCTGGCAGATGCGTTAAAACTTTCGGATGTAGATTTTGCGGATATGGATACCTTTGTGTCGTTGGATGATAGTATATATAATAAGATATTGTTCGATGTGAAAGGTGGGCATTCTAAAGATATATTGACGCGCATCGAAAATAGAGATCTCTATACGATGTTATTTATTAAATCCCATAATTATAACGCCATTTTGCGAAGCGAGGGCACGTCCTATAACGAATCACTACATAAAGATATAGAAATTACCCTTGGAAAAACAGGGGCAAAGCGGGTGTATCAGGCGTTAGAGACCAGACAAGCATTTATGATCGACTTAAAATTCGACCTTTGTAATAATTATGAATCGCCATTAAAAAACTTTATATTTTACAATTCATCCACTTCAAATATACAAAAAAATCTCGTTCGAAGATTGGAAACACAAGTATATTCTGAAAATATAGTGATGATATACGAACATTAAGCCCTGATTATAATTGCGTACTATGTTATTCTGATTATTTTTTTGACGAGAGCCAACCGCCGTTTAAGGTCCCTACAATATTCTATATGATATATAGTAGATGCGAGAAAAGAAATACGAGACGATTCTGTATTTATTGGAAGAGTACATGGGAGAGCATATTGGTCAAGATATGAAAGATATTATTAAACAGTTAGAAATTTTGTCGATTTATGTAAATACCTATATAGATATAGTCAGTTCAAATTTGACGACTGCTGAAAAAAAAGAGGTTATTCAAAATTTGGGATACCATAATACAGAGCTCTCTCAAGATGACGTCGCCGAAATATATAAGCACCTTAATATAAATGATTCACAGCGCGGTGGTGGTGGGGAGGGATTTTGCGTAAACAGTCTAAGTGATTTATTTACTGGCGATGTATTGTCTACATTTATCGAAACGAAGCTTAATGAAATTTTTTCAGCAACAATGGTTTCAGATGATTTTAAAATTCCAATAGGATGCGATTGGATCTATTTTCTATTATTTGTCGGCGCGGCAGTACCATTTTTGGGTTTAGGGGCGGATATATTAATTATTATAAAAGCATTACTGGAACGGAAATTTATGCTTGCTATTATTACAACATGTACGTGTTTTGCCTCGGTATTGACGAATATGCATATTATAGATTTAGGAGCGCTATTTAAAATGTTTTTTTATTTAGATTCACAGTCGTATCAATCCGAGGGTACCGGAACCGAAAGTAAAGGAATCGTATCAATGCTGCCGTCGAGCCCTATGGACTTAATTAGCAAATTAACACCAACCAGTGAAAATATACAGAGATTTAATACTCTTAAAGACTTATTATCAAATAGTTCAAGCACTTCGGTTGGTCCTAGTCCTAGTTCCGCATTACTTGGGGAAACTAGTAAAGAATCCCGCGATATTACTACCATTTCAAAAAATATTAAACAGCTGGTTCGTTCAAAAATTGAACGCGAGGCGAGAGAAACGGATAAAATTATCGAACCTATCGAGAGCGAAAGCAACGCAGTCGCAGCAC
>TARA_B110000211_G_scaffold46386_1_pt1 | contig 10198 bp, 10 predicted proteins | sample TARA_B110000211 | Tara Oceans TARA_B110000211 (sample SAMEA4397516) | marine metagenome | biome: Polar Biome; feature: [DCM] deep chlorophyll maximum layer (ENVO:01000326); material: water (ENVO:00002006), including particulate matter (ENVO:01000060) such as... | depth 30 m
TTGACTTTCATCAATGCCTGTTGAAATCATAAAATAATCTGGATTTAGTGTCATATTTTTTTCATTTCTTTGAGAAAAGTCTTTTACAGTATAAAATTTATTTAAACATGTAATCATTTTATGCTTACTTAAAACATCATATATTTCAAATGTACCTGTTGTATCCATATTTGCCGCGATAATAGGTACGCCTTTCCATTTCAAAGTTGAATGGACGAATGTGAATTCTCTTTCCAAATCAACTTCGCTTCTTGATGAAATAGTAGTTCTTTTAGGACGAATTAAAACATTATGAAAGTCTAATTGGGGGGTTGTTTCTATCTTCATTATGGATAATTAATTACTGAAATTTTAAGTTATTTATTATATTTAATTTATATATATATGCCAGGATTATTAGATAAAATGTATGAAGATGGTAAATACTCAGCAAAAAAGAGACAAAAAAAAAACGAAGAAGAGGCAAAAAAGGCTGAAAGAGAAAAAAAAAGAGTAGAATCCGAAAATAGTAGGAAAAAAAAAGCACAGAAGGCGGGAAAAAATAAAAAGGGGAAAAAGCCATTAACAACAAAACAAAAATTATCTTATTCTTGTTTAGCTATAATAATTGCCCCCCTATTACAATTATTTTTTATTTATCATCAAGGTAGTTGGTTGGATATTGTTTTAAAATCAACAAAAAATTCCACATTTTTAAAGGAATCGTTACCTGATGGTGAAGGAGCGCCATATGGAAAAGGCGAACAGGGTTCGGGAATTACTTGTAAGAAAATAAAAAAAATTTACAATCAAAATAACCCACAACAACCTATAGATGGAGTTACCAAACCAAATCCACAAGAGGGTGGTGGTAAAAAGAAGAGATATAAACAAAAAGGTGGCTTCAATAAGGATGTTAATGAAAGGAAAGAATTCTTTGATTCTACTAAATATGGAATGCCTTATAATTTGGTAGAAAATGATAATTTCTTAATGAGTGGTATTGGAGAATATTTCAAAACATTTTGGCAGTATCAACGTATGGCTCTTAAAATGCTTCTAGAAACTGTAAATGAATCTATTTTTAAAGATCATAAAGAACCTACAAGTTTAGGAGAACAAGCCTATGATGTTCTTAAATTTGTTGTAGTACTTCCTATTGTAAATATATTAGCAATAATTGGTCAAAATATAGCAAGTACGGGATTATTATTTTGGGCTGCTTTCAATAATCAAACCTTTTTAATAATTCCGTTATTTATGTTTGCACTGGGTTGTATATTTTTTGGATGGATGGGTGGATTTTTCTGGCCCTGGGGTTTATTTACAATATATTTAACAATATTCAATCTTAACCCTAATCCTCAAAAATTAGATAATTTTAGAAACTATGGTAAAAAATATAAATGGTTGTGGTGTTTTTCAATAGCAGCTATGTGGGCTATTTCTATAGGAGCTATTTGGGACTGGCATAGAGATGCGATGATATTTATAGGTATAGTTTGTGCTTTATTTGGTCTTGGTATGCTTGGTATTTCAACTTTAGTTTAAATTTATATAATTAAATATAAAATTATATAAAACAATTATGTTAAATTTTAATATAAATTCGATGGGTAAAAAAAATAGAAAAAAGAAAATAGTAAGTCCTAATGGAAAACCATTCGTTAGTGTATGTACTCCAACATATAATAGAAGAAAATTTATACCACAATTAATAAGATGTTTCAAAGCACAAACATATCCAAAACAATTAATGGAATGGATCGTAATAGATGATGGTGAAGATAGCGTTGAAGATTTGTTTAAAGGGGTTGAGTGTGTGAAATATACACGAGTAGAAAAGAAAATGAAATTAGGCAGAAAGAGAAATTATATGCACGAAAAATCAAAGGGTGAGATAATTGTTTATATGGATGATGATGATTACTATCCTCCAGAAAGGGTAAATCACGCTGTAAATAGATTAAGAGCTGTACCTAGAGCATTAGCAGTAGGAAGTAGTATTGTTTATATTTATTTTAACGATTTAGATAAAATATATCAATTCGGTCCATATGGACCTATGCACGCTACAGCTGGTACATTTGCATTTAAACGAGAACTTTTAAACCAAACTAAATATGATGATGATGCTGAACTTGCGGAGGAAAAGGCATTTTTGAAAAATTATACAATACCTTTGGTTCAGTTAGACCCTTTGAAATCCATTTTAGTTTGTGCCCACCAATATAATACATTTGATAAAAGAAGACTATTAGTAAATCCCCACCCTAACTTTGTTAGAGAAACAAAATTAAGACCAAAATTATTTATACGTGACAAGACAATGAGAGAATTTTATACTACTATTTAAAATATAATATTTATAAATATTATATGTTAGGTTGGATAAAAACGTTGACAAAAAAGTTTGGCACATTACCTGCTATAGGACAATTTGCTATTGCTATTGTTATTATGCTTGTAATTAGGTATCTTTTACATCTTGTAATTTATTCTAATTATTTGTCTAGTTATTTAGAAAATTTTGGAAATCCCAAGGAGCTAGTTTATTTTCACATGAATGGTTGCGGACATTGTAAAAGATTTACACCTATATGGGATGAGTTTTCTGGAAAATATAATGGAGAGGTTAAACTTAAAAAGTTGGAGAGAAATGAAGCTGGGGATATGCTTGATAAATATGAAATTCAGGGATTTCCAACTATATTACTTTTAGACGAGCAAGGCAATAAAAGGGTTTTTGAAGGAGAACGTTCCATTTCTGGATTAGAATCTTTTATTAATCAATAGGTACAATACAATTCAAAAATCTATAAATTCTATTTATATCTAATTTATTGATTTCATAATTATTACTTTCAAATAATTCAATTATTTCATCAATCTGGTATTTTGATTTCAAATAACAAAAATAAGATAACATATCTTTAATATCCATATTTAATTGTTTGCATAGATTTTGAATAAATAAAGAATTATTATATTCGGTAGAATATTTTGTTAAAACCTTTGTAAATCTTACCTTTTCTGGGTCAAATGTAATATTTTTATCACCATATTTTTCGTGATACAAATGATTGTTATAAAATGTTTTAACCAACGAACTCATTTCGTTAAAAATCCAAATTTGTTTTTGAAATGTAATTCTATCAATATAATCAGCAAAGGAGACATTTTTAAGTATATTAGTATAAAAAGGTATTGTATCTTTTTTTGGCAAGTCTTCTAATACATCAATTATATTTTCATGGTATAATAGACCAACACTAGTCCTATCAGTTTCGTTCATTAACTCTGTATGTTGATTTAATTTATATTCATTATTTAATAATTTTTTGATTATGTCTTTTACGTCTTCGTTGTAATTTTTTTTTTGAAACATATTTTGAATAAGTTGATTTTTTAAAATACTTTCTTGATTTTTATAAATATCAAATGTTGATTTTAATTTTCGTAGATCTCCTTGTATAAAACCTGTCATTTTCTCTCCTAATTTTTTTTCGAAGGTTGGCATCAAAATATTAATAATATTTTGAATTTGGCTTTGAGTTGGTGTTTTTAATTCAATTGTTTCGCAAATTTTTATCATTTCTTTTATTTTTTTATCAATATGATAATTACCGATACAAATAATTGGTATCATTGTGGTATCTTCTTTTTTTTGTTTTTTTGTTTTTTTAGGTCTTATTAATTTTATTAATGTATTAATACCACCTTTGTCTCCACTGTTCATTCCATCTAATTCATCCATCATAATGGCAATTTTTTGACTCTTTTTCTGCATTAAACTTAAAACATTTTTATCACTCATATTATGTTTTGTAATTTGGTCTACAATTGTTTTATTTCTTACATCTCCAGCATCATATTTTATGATATCATAATTTAATTTTTTTAATATTCTCTCTACAAATATTGTTTTGCCTGTTCCGGGAGACCCATATATATACATTCCTCTTTTTGTCAAAACATTTTTCTTATTCTCTTCAAAATAGTTAAGACATTCTATTAGTTTTTTTTCATTTTCTTCACGACCTAATAATAAATTTAAATTTAATTGGTCCATTTATTAAATCTAATCTTTATCCTTTTAAATACTAATCCATTTTTTTTCATATATATATCAATAACTTCCTTACATTTTTGAGAATCAAAAACAAAAGTGGAGAGATATTTTAATAATTCTATCTTTCTTGGAAATATTTTATCTTGATAAATTAATTTTTTATTTTTAATAAAAAAAGGAAAGTAGATATCAAGGTAATTATTAAATATATATGAATAATCATATCGTAAAAGGTATCTATAATAAGAAGAAATCTTGATATTTGATTTTGATTTATAGTGTTTTTTCCAATAATATTTGTTTGTAAGTGACAAAGATTTAATAGGTATAAATGAATAAATCTCTCCAACCATATCTTCTGGAAGTTTATTTATTTTAAAAAAAGACATTTGATATATAGTATTATTTTCTTTATATCAAATTAACAATATCTGGGACGCCCTTCTGTTTCAGCATTGGTAATACCATCCCATCCAATTTGACAGTCTTTAGCGAATTTACATTTTTGTTTCATTGTCATTTTAGAAAAATCGGAAGGAGAAGCACACTTATTTCCTAAATTGTTAGTATTATAACATTTTACACCTGCTGCTCCCAAAGACCAAAAATCAGGACATTGACCTGTTTGTGGGGGGAATACCATATTTTTTTTAGCACCTGACATCATCGTTGCTATTACTATCATTATAAAAATAAATAAAACTATAGAAACTATTAAAACATTATCTTGGAAACTCATTATATAATTAATTAGATATAATATTTTTTTTTATTCATTTAATATAAATGAACGCAAATGGTAGAGTAAATATATTGGATCCTATAAATAATAGTGTTTTTCAATTATATGATAAAATCCCTATTGACGAGAAAACAACAAATTATAGAAATGCTTTGACAGGCAATTTAGAACCTAACAATTTGTCTAAAACCTTTTTTTCAGCTGGAAATATTCTTATACTACAACACGGTCTAATATCGGGAGTGTACAAAAGTTCTGGAGGAAGCTTTCAAATTGGTTATCAAAATGAAGATACTTTAAAAATAATAATGAGAAGTATTTACTTACAACATTCAGCAAATCTACCAACAAATATTACTAGTCAAGTAGAACAGTTAAACAGTCTTGTATTAGATTACGCAATACCACAAATATGTGGCGAAGCTAAAGGTTATGTAAAGTATAAAAATGATGTTAGTACTTTACCAATCCCCCTACAAAGAGGCAAGTCAACATATTCTAATAATATTTTAGAACTTAAAAACTTTTTTTAAAATTTCTTTTAATGAATTATGATACATTAAAAGAAAAATATGATTATATAATTGTTTAGAATGTTTAAAAAAATATTTAATCTTTTATAATAATTATACTTATCTATGAATTAACTATTTTTTCTTTTTTTTAATATTTTTCTTTTTAATTTTAATTTTCGCACCAACACCTTTACTTCTACCAATTCTATCTGTTTGATATTTATTATATTCTTTCTCTAAATCTTTTAATTCACTTAGCCACATTTGTTCGATAGTAGTTACTTTAATTTTTTCTAACTCACCTTCCTTTTCTCCCTTTTGTTTTAATAATTTCTCATAATTTTCTTCTTCAACGCTATCAATTGTCATATTTCTTAAATATTTATATTCTTCATCGTCTCCAATAATAGCATATTCTTTTTCTTTTAACATTTCAATAACCTCTGACTTTTTCTTTTTACGCATTATTAGAGTAGGTGGTTCAACGATTTGTTCTTGAATAAATCTTGCCTTATTGCTTAATATTTTTACATCTTTTTCTAAAGACATAATCATATGGGCCTTTCTTGATTCATATGCTTTATATCTCACAGGATAATACTTTTCAATAATTTCATAAATATTTTGATATTTTTTTAATTTTTGTTCTTCATCAAACAAATACATATTTGAAGTTGATTTTGTGGTGGTTAATCCAAATACCTTTTCTAATTTTGAAATGTTTTTTGAAAATTTTTTAGAAACTAAATTTGGTAATACACCCATATGTAACTTTACACTAAAATCAATACTTGTATCAGTACAAGAATCTGTATACGATTTTACAATAGGAGTCTTCTTTTTCCCTTTAGCATCCTTTTCTTCCATTAAACTCTCTAGGTAAGCTTTATAGGTAGTCGTCCATGTCCCAATAGGAAGTTCTGTGATTTTAATAGAATTATAACTTGTTACTTCAAATTTACCCTTCACCAAATATTTCTTATATTGAATTCCATCCTTGGCTTTATCCATATATTCAATAATTTCTCCTGTAAATCCTTCATAATAAGGCTTGATATCACCTGTGTATTTTTTTACTTTTAATTTACATTTCAAATAATCAATAATATGAATAGGGTTATAACATAATCCCTCATAACTGAAACCAGTTCCAATTCCTTTACCTCCATTTACAAGAATCATAGGAATGATAGGAGTGTAATATTCGGGCTCAACTGGAGTTCCATCATCATCTAAATAATTCAATATTGGTTCATCCGCTTTAGGGAATATATATCTTGTAATTGGAGACAATGCTGTGAAAATATATCTTTCACTGGCATGATCTTTACCACCATTCAATCTTGTTCCAAATTGTCCTAAAGGTAATAATGCGTTAATATTATTTGATCCCATAAATTCATGAGCCATCCCAATAATACCTTTATTCAAACTCATCTCACCGTGATGATAAGCTGAATGTTCGCTGACATATCCTGAAAATTGGGCTACTTTAATTTCATTCACTAGATTTTTTTTAAAAGCAGCAAACAAAACTTTTCTTAAACTAGTCTTCCATCCGTCAACTAAATTGGGAATACTTCTTTCACAATCATATTTTGAGAAATGAATCATTTCTCTGTCCGTAAATTCTTCAAATTTTACTAGATTATTTTCTGGATCTAAAACTAGGTCTTTGTCATAATTTCCCAACCACTCTTTTCTATCATCTGCTCTTGTCTTGTTGAAAACCTTATCAATAGCGTCGTCACTTGTTTCTCCATTATATTCAAACATTACGATTTTCTTTTTCGCAAAATATTCCTTAAACTCTTTAGCGGTGCTTGTGCCTAAACCTTTATAATATTTTACTTTCCATCCCTTAGCCTCGTTGTTGGCTTTTTTCCATACTTGATAAGCACTTTCACTATAAAATGGTTTTGCTTTTTTTCCCTTAGTTGCCTTTAAAATTGGAGTATTCATAAATCCTAGGAAATTAGGGAGTTTAATTAAATCGTGCCATTGAGAATGAAACATATTAATACACAAACCTTTGATATGACTTCCATCTAAATCCTGATCTGTCATAAATAATAGTTTGCCGTATCGCAAAAGTTTTTTGGCTTCTTCTTTTGTATAAGTTTTACCAGTAGTTAATCCTAAAATTTTTTTAATATTTGTAATCTCAGCATTTGCATTAATTTTATATTGCGCCGCATCTAAGGTATTCATTAGCTTACCTTTCAACGGGAATACACCATAATTATTTCTATCTTCTTTGCTTAATCCTGAAACAATACCAGCCTTGGCTGAATCTCCCTCACACAATATTAAAGTACATTGTTCTGATTTTGTTCCACCAGCCCAGTTGGCTCCCATATATTTTGGAATGCCCCTGATATTTTTTGTTTTTCTTCCATCTGTTTTTTTAGCAGCTTTTGTTTCCTTGATTTCATTAGAAGCAATCGCATTATCCATTACACCCATTTTAGCCAATTTATCAATAAATTTATCACTAATCTCACATTTAGAACCCCATTTAGATAATGGGGTATTCATACAATCTTTTGTTTGACTGTCAAATGATGGATTTTCAATCACACAATTAACAAACAACATTAGCTGTTCTTTAATCGTGGCTGATTTTACTTTAACTTTTTTCTTTTTCTCAATATAAATAATCATTTTCTTTACAATCTGGTTTAAAATATTATCTATATGCTTTCCACCCTTACTTGTATTTACACCATTTACATAAGATACTTGTGTAAATTCATCTAATGGACTCAAACAAGCACCGACCTCCCATCTATCATGGGTTATCTCATATACACGCTCTGTTTCTGCCTTTGACCCGATATAAATATCCATATACTGTTCAAAATTCTTATTTGGCACTGCTTCTCCATTAAATGTTACCCTTACAGATTTATCGGTGACTACACCAATATCATATGACCTTTTCTTGAATAAATTAAACATATCGTCTGTAAGGTTAGTGATACCAAATCTCTCATAATCCGGTAACCAACTAACCTTAGTATAAGGCTTAGAACTGCTTTTTTTGACAGTGGGGGTTAAGATGTCAGTTAGATTATTTTCAAAGCGTTGTGTATATTTTTTTTTACGAATATGATCCACCGTTTCAACTTCGCCCCACTTTGAATAAATAAGAACAAGTTTAAAACCAAATCCGTTTTTACCACCGACAATTTTTTTTTCATCTTTTTTATAATTTGTGGAAGTTCTTAAATGACCGAAAATCATCTCGGGAATCCATAAATCATTTTCAGGATGTTTCGCAATATCAACACCATTACCATCATTTCTCATAGTAATAATACCTGTCTCTTTATCAACCGTGATATCAATATTACGAACCGGTATGACATTTTTTTCTTTGTTTCCTAATTTTTGCATTAGCCTAACAACATGGTCGCGACAATTAACAATACCTTCATCAAAACATTTATATAAACCACCAATAAAATCGTATTCTTTGTGTTTCATATTATCTTCTCCGTCTAACACCCAGTTTCCTACTTTATCTGATTCAATGGAACCAATATAAGTATCAGGGGCATCTAGGATATGTTCGATATCTGTTTTTTCTTGGTAAGTAATAGCTAAGTCTGCTGCTTTTGTGGACATGATGATTAATAATATCAATAATTATTATTTAAACCATTTTCAATTTTGATTAATATAAATTATTAAGTAATTAAAATTAATCATAACTCCACCCTATCATATATAACGTCCATTGAAACCACGATCTTCCCCCTATATTTAAATATTCTCTATTAAGTCTTTCTTGTGCTTCGATTAGAAGTCTTTCTAAATCTTTTACTTCTTCCTTGGCATACCATAATTTATCCTTGTAACTTAATCTTTTACGCTTCATACATTTAATATATAATTAAATTAAATATTAAATTAAATATTAAATTATTTCTTGCACTTCTTGTATTTACCCTTTTTTCTACCAGATTTATGACGGCATCTTTTAGTCTTGTTTTTTCGTGTCTTGCGTCTAGTTTTCTTTCTTACACTTCTTCCTTTTTTCGATGTTTTAACAGCACCAAATTTACCCTTTTGGGTAGTATAACCCGCATCACGAAGCTGTTTAAGAAGAGCTGGACCCTTGGCACTTTTGGTTTTAGAAACAATTCTTCCGTTTTTGTTATATTTAAGATTTGTTTTTGTAAGTGAGTTACCACCATTACTTTTAACTTTACCATATCCAGTCTTGTATGCGGTTCCGTGCATAACTTCAGCACGAGTTCCTACTAAATTTTTGAATGTACGACCTGTTTTTCCCCCACTACGCTTGCGTCTGCTTGCTCTATTTCTTCTAACCATTATATATTTACACAAGAAAAAATATAAACGCAAATATTTCTAAAGTTTATTCATTATTCCAATAGTCTAATAAAATACAGCAATTTTTAATATATTGGGTCGGTATAACTTTATTAATATATTTAAAATAATATTTCTTACTAACTGTCAATAATTTTCCTTTATTATTAATATATTTGCAAAATAATACATAGGAATCATATATTGTTATATCTTTTTCTATATTTTTATTGAATTTATTTTGAAATGCGTCTAATATATCACCCTGTTTATCCCATAAATTACATTTAACACCAATAAGAAATTTATCATTTTCTATTTGTATATCATCATAAAAGTGTTTTATAATATCTTGTAATTTGTTTTCATCAAAGTCCGTACAATTAATATTTTCATCATTAGTCCATTTCACAATTAAAGCATATAATTCGCTTATTTCCAATTCATCCTCTACATCCTTGCTAATTGTTTGATTCCAAAAATTTTGGACCATTTTAGTATTATTTAAATAATTACTTTTGATATTCAAAAATAAATTATTATTAATAA
>TARA_B110000211_G_scaffold83741_1_pt1 | contig 10171 bp, 8 predicted proteins | sample TARA_B110000211 | Tara Oceans TARA_B110000211 (sample SAMEA4397516) | marine metagenome | biome: Polar Biome; feature: [DCM] deep chlorophyll maximum layer (ENVO:01000326); material: water (ENVO:00002006), including particulate matter (ENVO:01000060) such as... | depth 30 m
AGACTCACGTCTGTCCCAATTCGGGATATCAATCTCTTTCACCATAACACGAAGATAATACCAAACACCAGTTAATAATTGGTCATACACGTTCACCGGCGTACATTTCAAAATATGAATCATGAGCTCATTAGAGAACTAGCCTTAAGCCTTCCACATGTTACAGAAGGCCTTCCATTTGACCAGCACAGCCTCGCGTTTAAAGTCCATGGAAAGCTCTTTGCTATATTGAGCCTGGACAGCTATCCACCACGTATTAACTTGAAGAACGATCCTGACCTGAACCTTGAACTTCGAGATCAGCACCCATATATTATCCCCGGCTACCATATGAACAAGCAGCATTGGAACACGATTATTGCTGAAGAATACGCAGATTGGGATCTAATACAAGGCCTCATAAAAACAAGCTACCAACTTGTATGGCAAAAGCTTCCAAAGAAAGTACGAGAAGACCTCAGATAGCGTATTTTTGCAACCTATGAAAAACATTCGCAACTTCTGTATCATCGCCCATATTGACCATGGAAAGTCAACGTTAGCGGATCGATTATTAGACGCAACGCAATCTGTGACCGTTCGCGAAAAGCAAGACCAGCTTTTAGATACCATGGATCTTGAACGCGAGCGCGGGATTACGATTAAATCACATGCTATTCAGATGTATCATGAAAGAGATGGTGAGAAGTATACCATCAACTTGATAGATACACCTGGCCATGTTGATTTTTCATACGAAGTATCCCGTTCAATAGCTGCCTGTGAAGGAGCTTTGCTGATCGTGGATGCAGCCCAAGGAATACAAGCTCAGACTATTTCGAACCTTTATTTGGCCTTAGAGCATGATCTTGAAATTATTCCTATTCTAAATAAAATTGATCTTCCAAGTGCGAATCCTGAAGAGATAGGAGATCAGATTATAGACTTGATTGGCTGTAAGCGAGAAGATATTTTACTTGCCTCAGCTAAAACCGGAAAAGGTGTCCCTGAAATTTTAGATGCTATTATAGATCGTGTTCCAGCTCCACAAGGTGATCCCAACGCGCCACTACAGGCATTGATATTTGACAGTCATTACAATCCATTTAGAGGTATCGAAGCTATTTTCAAAGTAGTCAACGGCACCATAAAGAAAGGGCAGCGTGTAAAGTTCATGTCCACCGGCAAGGAATATGAGGCAGACGAGATTGGGGTTAATCTCATCAAACAATTTCCTGTGAATTCAATTAGTACGGGAGATGTAGGCTATATTATTTCGGGTATCAAAGAAGCCAAAGAGGTGAAAGTTGGTGACACTATTACCGGGATGGACAACCCAGCAACCATCGGAATAGATGGCTTTGAAGAAGTAAAACCCATGGTTTTCGCTGGTATTTACCCCGTAGAAACTGAGGAATTTGAGGAGCTTCGTGCGTCATTAGAGAAATTACAACTCAACGATGCCTCACTCACTTTTGAAGCAGAAACCTCTGTGGCACTTGGGTTTGGATTCCGATGTGGATTCCTCGGGATGCTGCATATGGAAATCATCCAAGAGCGTCTAGAACGAGAGTTCAACATGACCGTCATTACAACTGTTCCTAACGTAAGCTATAAGGCTTATTTAAAAAACGATCCTGAAACTGCTGTTTGGGTGCAAAATCCGAGTCATTTCCCGGATCCTACTAAGATGGAACGCATGGAAGAACCTTTCATACGCGCACAAATCATTACCAGTTCTGATTTCGTAGGTCCCGTAATGAGCTTATGTATCAATAAAAGAGGGGTTATCACAAACCAAACGTACCTCACTAGTGATCGAGTGGAGCTCAGTTTCGACATGCCCCTAGCTGAGATTGTTTTTGATTTTTATGACCGACTTAAGACCATATCAAAAGGATATGCTTCTTTTGACTACCATCCTATAGGATACCGTGAAAGTCACCTTGTTAAAGTCGATGTAATGCTAAATGGAGATCCAATTGACGCGTTATCTGCATTGATTCACAGGGACAATGCGCACGACATAGGAAAGAAAATGTGTCTTAAACTCAAAGAGCTTATTCCACGTCAACAATTTATGATTGCTATACAGGCAGGTATTGGCAATAAGATTGTTGCTCGAGAGACGCTGAGCCCCTTGCGCAAGGATGTAACTGCAAGATGTTACGGTGGTGACATTTCTCGTAAACGTAAACTCTTAGAGAAGCAGAAAAAAGGAAAGAAACGTATGCGTCAACTAGGTAATGTTGAAATCCCTCAAAGTGCCTTCTTAGCAGTGTTAAGACTAGATGACTAAACGATGATCCCAGCTCTGAAGAGGAAATCTGGATTCCAATAACTGAAAAGACTAGTGTTTCAACTAAAAAAAGCCCCAAAGCTTAACGCTTCAGGGCTTTATATAAGAGCATCCGCCCTAAGGCGATGTTTGTTTTATTTGTTACTGCTTAAAGAAGCGAATAAGTAGTCTCTATTCATACGAGCAATATTCTCCAAAGAAATTCCCTTAGGACATTCCACTTCACAAGCACCTGTATTCGTACAGTTACCAAAGCCCTCTAGGTCCATCTGGTTTACCATGCTTAACACACGGTCTCTAGCCTCAGGTTGTCCTTGTGGCAATAGTGAGAACTGACTAACCTTTGCAGAAACAAACAGCATGGCTGAAGAGTTTTTACAGGTTGCTACACATGCACCACAACCTATACAGGTCGCAGCATCAAATGCTCTGTCAGCATCATGTTTAGGCACAGGAATTGCATTCGCATCAATCGTGTTACCAGAGGTGTTCACGGAAATATATCCTCCTGCACGTTGTATTCGATCAAACGAAGTGCGGTCTACCATCAAGTCCTTAATGACTGGAAATGCTTTTGCACGAAACGGTTCAATATAAATAGTATCGCCTGAGCTGAACTCACGCATATGTAACTGACAAGTAGTCACTTTACGACCGGGGCCATGTGCTTCTCCATTAATAAACAAGGAACACATACCGCAAATACCTTCACGACAGTCATGATCAAAAACAACGGGCTCTACACCTTTTTCGATGAGCTCCTCATTTAAAAAATCCAACATTTCAAGGAAGCTCATGTCATCCTCCACTCCTGAAATTGGATATGTTTTCATTTCACCCTTAGCTTCAGGGCCTGCTTGACGCCAGATTTTCAACGTTAAATCCATAGGATATTATTTGTAAGAACGAGTCTTCAATTCAACATTATCAAATACCAAGTTTTCTTCATGCAACTTGGCTTCTGCAGGCACACCAGTGTATTCCCAAGCAGAAACGAATGTGAAGTTTTCGTCATCTCGAAGCGCTTCACCTTCCTCACTACGGTATTCCTCACGGAAGTGACCACCACAACTTTCATTGCGTTCTAACGCATCCTTCGCCATTAACTCTCCTAACTCTAGGAAATCAGCAACTCGGCCAGCTTTGTCTAATTCTGGATTCATTCCTTTGGCAGAACCCAACACACGCACGTTGGAGTAGAACTCTTCACGCAATGCTTGAATATCCTTAATGGCTTGTTCAAGACCTTCTTTATTACGTGCCATTCCTACTTCGTTCCACATGATTTTACCTAGACGCTTATGGAAAAAGTCAACAGATTTTGTACCATTAACACTCATGAATTTATCAGTACGGTCACGACAAATCATTTCGGCGTCCTCAAATTCTTTTGTGTCCGTAGGAATAGTGCCTGTGCGGATGTCCTTAGATAAAAACTCTCCAACAGTATACGGAGCTACGAAGTATCCATCAGCTAAGCCTTGCATTAAAGCAGATGCGCCTAGTCTGTTTGCACCGTGGTCAGAGAAATTTGCCTCACCCAACGCAAAACAACCAGGAATTGACGTCATTAAATTATAATCTACCCAGAGGCCGCCCATCGTATAATGAACTGCAGGATAAATCATCATAGGTGACTTGTAAGGGTTAGATGCCGTGATTTTCTCGTACATCTGGAAAAGGTTACCATACTTTCCTTCAACCACTTTCTCTCCTAATGCTTTAATTTCAGCATCAGAAGGATTAGTCAAACCTTTAACATGAGACTCTTCACGTCCGAAACGCATGATCGCTGCAGCAAAATCCAAGTATACTGCTTCACCAGTTTTGTTCACGCCATAACCTTCATCACAACGCTCCTTAGCTGCACGAGATGCCACATCACGTGGAACCAGGTTACCAAAAGCTGGATAGCGACGTTCTAAATAGTAATCGCGGTCTTCTTCTTTAAGATCTGTTGGATGCAGTTCACCGGCTCTGATTGCCGCTGCATCCTCTTTTTTCGCTGGCACCCAAATTCTACCATCATTTCGAAGTGACTCAGACATAAGTGTCAACTTACTCTGGTTTTCACCACTAACGGGAATACAGGTTGGGTGTATTTGTGTAAAACATGGATTAGCAACATACGCTCCCTTACGGTGAGCTTTCCATGCTGCGGTAACGTTCGATCCCATTGCATTTGTAGAAAGGAAAAATACATTTCCATAACCACCTGTACACAAAAGAACTGCATGGGCACTATGTCGTTCAAACTCTCCTGTTACCAAGTTTTTTGCGATGATACCTCGGGCCTTACCGTCAACCTTTACCAATTCCTGCATCTCATGACGAGCATACATTTTAACACGGCCTTTAGCGATCTGACGATTCAAAGCAGAGTATGCTCCCAATAACAATTGTTGACCAGTCTGTCCTTTAGCGTAAAACGTACGGCTTACCTGAACACCACCGAAAGAACGGTTATCAAGCATACCGCCATAGTCACGAGCGAATGGAACACCCTGCGCCACACACTGGTCGATAATGTTTCTACTTACCTCAGCCAAACGATGAACGTTAGCTTCTCGAGAGCGGTAATCACCTCCTTTAATGGTGTCGTAGAACAAGCGGTGCACTGAATCACCATCATTCTGGTAATTCTTTGCCGCATTAATTCCACCTTGAGCTGCAATAGAGTGTGCACGACGTGGTGAATCTTGAAAGCAAAACGCCTTCACATTGTACCCCATCTCTGCTAGAGATGCAGCAGCTGAAGAGCCAGCGAGTCCGGTTCCAACGACAATAACGTCCATTAAACGCTTATTGGCTGGGGAAACTAAAGGAATCTCGCCTTTGTGAGTTGTCCATTTATCGGCCAATGGGCCTGCTGGAATTTTTGAATCTAATGCCATAATGATTCTCGGATTATATGGATTGACCTGGTTGAACTACAAACAAGAAAATCGCCACTGCGATGAAACCTGCAGGAACAACCCATGCAAATGCACCCATCGCCTTCTTAATGATCGGAGTATATTTTGGGTGGTTAACGCCTAGGGTTTGGAACGCACTTTGTGCTCCATGACTCAAGTGAAAGGCCAACCCTAAAAGGGCTACCACATAAAAAGCAGTGTACCACCAATTCTCAAAAGCTGCTACAGTGATTGTCCATAAATCCTTGTACTCAACGCCATCCAACATATAGGTCGGAACATACCCGAAGTGCATCTCATACCAAAAGCTTCTCATGTGTATGACAATGAAGAATAAAGTCAATGTACCGAGTAAAGCCATTTTACGAGATGCCCATGATGCATTCGCCGATTGCTTTTCTTTTACATATTTAACAGGACGTGCAGCACGGTTTTGACGAGCAAGCATTAAACCATCTACCGTATGCAACAGTACCGCTAGGTAGGTAACATAAGACAAGATTTTCACTAAAGGGAACGTAGTCATGAATAAGCCATAAGCATTGAATGCCTGTCTTCCTTCTTCACCGGTTACAAATAACTGAAGGTTTCCAAGTAGATGACCTACAAGGAATGTACACAAGAATAAACCAGATACTGCCATCCAGTACTTGCGTGCGAGAGAAGAGCCAAAAAGCCCTTTTGATGTTGTTGCCATAAGCGAACTTAAAGTTTAATAGCCTAATTTTAGCAAGTCAAATTTACGGCACAGACTTTTGTAATGGCTGTATCTGCGACAAAAATCACTATAGAACTATTCTAAATTAAATTAGCTTCCGTGCATTATGAGATATCACAAACTTAACGGCGAATTATTTACAGAAAATCGAAGAAAATTCACTGACCTACTAAAGCCTAAATCTTTAGCTATATTCACGTCAAACGATGCCTACCCTACTAGTGCAGATGGACATTTACCATTTAAGCAACACAGTGATATCCTTTACTTAAGTGGGGCCGACCAAGAAGAAAGTATACTGGTATTATTTCCAGATGCACACAAAAAAGAACTCCGTGAGGTACTCTTTTTAAAAGAAACTAATGATCTGATTGCAGTCTGGGAAGGCGCGAAGTACTCCAAAGAAGAGGCCTTCGAAATAAGTGGAATACAAACCGTTTTCTGGTTGACCGATTTCGATCGTGTGTTCCATGAAATGGTAGTCAACTCGGAGCGTATCTACATGAACGGCAATGAACATTTAAGGGCCCACGTAGATACTGAATTACGTCATGATCGCATGAATAAGTGGATAAAAGAGACCTATCCAGCCCATGAGTTTGAGCGGAGTCAGCCACTTCTTCATAGAGTTCGTGGTACGAAGAGTGAAAAAGAGATTGAGGTCTTACGAATGGCAGCAGCGGTCACTAAAAAAGGCTACGAGCGTGTACTTAAGTTTTTGAAACCAGGGGTGTGGGAATATGAACTCGAGGCAGAATTCATGCATGAGTTCTTAGTGAATAGAAGTCGTGGTTTTGCTTATACTCCAATCATTGCTGCGGGAGGTAATGCCAACGTACTGCACTATATCGAGAACAATGAACAGTGCAATGATGGTGACTTAGTACTGTTTGACGTAGGTGCTGAATATGGCAACTACACCTGTGATGTAACCCGCTGTTTCCCTGTCAACGGAAAATTCACAGCACGACAGAAAGAAGTTTATAATGCAGTTTTACGCGTTCATGATGGCGCCATTTCTATGCTGCGTCCAGGAATTATGCTTGATGTATTTCACCAACAAGTTGGGGATTTGATGACCCAAGAGTTATTGGCATTAGGATTGATTAGCGCTAAAGATGTCGAAAATCAAGATCCATCTTGGCCAGCCTATAAGAAATACTTCATGCATGGCACCAGCCACTACTTGGGTCTAGATGTTCATGACTATGGATTGTGGACTGTCCCTGTTGAAGAAGGCATGGTCTTTACCGTTGAGCCTGGCATCTATCTTCCTGAAGAGGGTATAGGTATCCGTATTGAAGACGATATCGTAATTACGGCAGATGGACACGAAAATCTAACTCGTTCTATTCCGAAAACAGTAAATGAAATTGAAGCCTTTATGGCGAGCTAATGCCTTTACTAGAATACCATCAATCCCATATTAATTATGAGTTCCGTGACCATCCTAAGGGAAATCACGGAACTCTTGTTTTATTGCATGGGTTCCTGGAAGATTCACGCATGTGGAAGGAACTTACCCCAAACCTGGAACATATAGGGTCGATCCTCATGATTGACCTACCCGGACATGGAAAAACACCAAGTTTTGGATATGAGCACACCATGGATTTTATGGCCGGATGTGTTCGAGCTGTTTTAGATCATTTAGATGTAACAAAATGTGTTTTACTTGGTCATAGTATGGGTGGTTACGCTGCTTTGGCTTTTACTCATTTGTATCCCACTTACTTAACGGGATTAGGGTTGTTTTTTTCAACACCAGAAGCAGATTCACCTGAGCGAGTTGAAATGCGATTTCGTGCGGCTGAATTAGTTAAGAAGAACAAAAATGCCTTTATACGCGCGGCGATTCCCCAGCTTTTTGACCTTGACACTAGAAACTCCTATAAGGATGAAATCTCTTCTCAAATTCAGGAGAGCTTAACGCTCGAGACCCAGGGCATACTAGCTTCCTTAATGGGAATGAGGTCTCGCCCCGACAGAACCAGTGTGTTGTATGATCCTCCCTCACAACTTGTGCCTAGTCGCATTGCCGTATTCGCGGGGGAAAAAGACACCGTCATTCCTTTTCAAGGGGTTCAAGGCTGGTGGAATGCAGAAAGTGTTGGATTCAGATACCTCAGTGATCACGGTCATATGGGCCATATTTCCGATTCAAAAAGATGCGGAATGGCTATAGCAGAATGGTGGCAAACATTATTACCATAAAAAAGGCGCCCTTTGAGGCGCCTTTTTTATGATATTGAAACAGATGTTAAACGATTCCTTGATCCAACATTGCATCGGCTACTTTTACAAAGCCGGCGACATTTGCACCACTCACGTAATCAACGTTTCCGTCTTCTTGCATACCATACTTCACACATGATGCATGTATGTCTTTCATTATCTTATGAAGATGACCATCAACCTCCTCACGAGTCCAACTCATTCGAAGACTATTCTGACTCATCTCCAAACCAGAAGTAGCCACACCACCTGCATTCGACGCTTTTCCTGGAGAGAAAAGGACACCGCTGGATTGGAAAGCTTCAACTGCCTCTGGAGTACATGGCATATTCGCTCCTTCACCCAATGCCACCAGGCCATTGCTTATAAGAAGTTTCGCATCGTCTCCATTTAATTCGTTTTGAGTAGCACAAGGGAGCGCTACATCACAGGAAACATTCCAGGGAGTACCTGCTACAAACGATATATTATCAAAGTTATCTGCCGCTTCGTGTATACGACCGCGACGAACATTTTTAAGCTCCATGACAAAAGCCAACTGCTCAGCATTCAGACCATCGTTACAAACAATATGACCCGAAGAATCGGATAATGTAATCACTTTAGCGCCTAATTCTATGCATTTCTCTGCCGCATACTGCGCAACATTTCCTGATCCAGAAACAACGACACGCTTGCCTTTGAAAATCTCACCCTTTACAGCTAACATTTCTTGTGCAAAATACACTATTCCATAGCCCGTTGCTTCCGGGCGAATCAAAGAACCGCCCCAGCTCAAACTCTTTCCTGTTAGCACACCAGTAAACTCATTGCGAATTCTCTTGTATTGACCAAACATATATCCAATCTCACGGCCACCTACACCAATATCCCCAGCAGGAACATCTGTATTAGGACCGATGTGACGAGAAAGCTCTGTCATAAAGCTTTGACAGAAACGCATTACCTCGGCATCTGACTTTCCTTTGGGATCAAAATTAGCGCCGCCCTTACCGCCTCCTAATGGAAGCGTCGTGAGGGAGTTTTTAAAGATCTGTTCAAATCCTAAAAACTTCAAAACACTGAGATTCACAGTCGGGTGAAAACGAAGGCCTCCTTTGTAAGGGCCAATCGCACTGTTGAATTCAACACGATAGCCTTTGTTCACATGTATATTGCCTTTGTCATCTGTCCATGGTATTCTGAACATGATGGTTCTCTCGGGCTCAACAATGCGCTCTAGTAAGCTCTTGCCTTGATATTTAGGATTGTTTTCAATGAACGGAATCACAGATTCCGCCACTTCTTGTACCGCCTGCTTAAATTCAGGCTCGTTTGGGTTTGCCGCCTCGACTTTCGTGATAAACGCGTCGATTTGCGCTTGGTACTTAATGGACATAATGTCAGTTTCTATTGATAGGTTTACAAGACAAATGTAGAATAAATAGTCACCTCTACACGCTAGTTGCTTACAGTTTTCCTGCAGTACCTATGCGGCCCAACTCTGTCTAACAAACCCAAGTCCACAAGTATTTTTAATCCTTTGAAAATCTGAGTATTAGATGAATTAAGCTTCGTTTTTAAATAGGAGGAATCGACTATTCTTCCATGAGGAAACTCTCGAATTAAGCGACCTTCAATAGACGTTGAGAGATCTATCTTTTGCGTATTTTCAATCCAAAGAGGGTAAAATGTTGAAGGAAATGTTTCTAACTGAACCACCGGACGCGCAATAAGCTGCTCAATAAGTAAATTCGGACCCAAACTATTAGGCTGAAAAAGAGCTCCAGGGAGCGCATAAACCTCTCGGTTATATGTAAAAGCTTGGTTTGCAGTGATCAATGCACCGCTTTTGGCTGCTGCCTCTATCACTAAGGTCGAGAGCGCTGCCCCAGCTATTAAACGGTTTCGAACAGGAAAGAAATTTCTTAGACTCTCTTTATAAAACGATTGTTCTGTAAAAAAGCCCCCTCCATTGTTCACCATGGAAATTGCCAGTTTTTCATTGCGTTTAGGACTAAGCTTGTGAAGACCTCCAGCTACAAA
>TARA_B110000211_G_scaffold44928_1_pt1 | contig 10165 bp, 9 predicted proteins | sample TARA_B110000211 | Tara Oceans TARA_B110000211 (sample SAMEA4397516) | marine metagenome | biome: Polar Biome; feature: [DCM] deep chlorophyll maximum layer (ENVO:01000326); material: water (ENVO:00002006), including particulate matter (ENVO:01000060) such as... | depth 30 m
TACAGAAGTGATGATGGAGGCGAGACATGGACGAATATCAATAGCGAAAGAAAACTGAGACAAAGGGCTTGGTATTATACCCGCATTTATGCAGACCCTCAAGATGAAGATATTGTGTACGTGTTGAATGTTCGTTATCACAAAAGCACTGATGGTGGTAAAACGTATGAAACCTTCAATGCGCCACATGGAGATCATCACGATTTATGGATAGCACCTGAAGATCCAAATAGGATGGTTATTGGAGATGATGGGGGAGCGCAAACGACCTATGATGGTGGAGAAACTTGGAGCACCTACCACAACCAGCCAACGGCACAGTTTTATCGCGTTACCACAGACAACTCCTTTCCCTATAAGATATATGCGGCACAACAGGATAATTCTACCATTCGTATAACGCATAGAAATGAAGGGGGAAGTATCAATGAAGATGATTGGGAAGAAACTGCAGGAGGAGAAAGTGCACACATCGCTATAGATCCATTGAACAATGATATTGTTTATGGAGGAAGTTATGACGGCTTTTTAACCCGTTATAACCATAAAAAACAGACGGTTAGAAGCATTAGTGTTTGGCCCGATAATCCGATGGGTCACGGAGCCGAGGATATGAAATATCGATTTCAGTGGAACTTCCCGATTTTCTTTTCTCCTCACAATCCGAAGAAGTTGTACACCGCCTCTAATCATTTACACGCTACGACTAATGAGGGTGAAAGTTGGGAGCTATTGAGTCCCGATTTAACACGCAACGATCCAACAAAATTAAAGTCCTCAGGCGGTCCAATTACGCAAGACAACACCTCGGTTGAGTATTACTGTACAATTTTTGCTGCTGCAGAATCACCTGTTCAAGAGGGGGTCATATGGACTGGAAGCGACGATGGATTGATTCATATTACAAAAGATGGAGGTGCTAACTGGGAGGATGTTACCCCAAAAGGAATGCCCGAATGGATGATGATTAATAGCATAGAGCCTTCCGTATTTGACGCAGGAACCTGCTATGTTGCAGGAACAAAATACAAGACAGGAGATTTTGCGCCTTATTTATATAAGACGAATGACTTCGGAAAGACCTGGAAAAAAATCACCGATGGAATTCCGTCAGAACATTTTACCAGGGTTCTTCGTGAAGACCCAAAACAAAAAGGCATTCTTTATGCCGGAACCGAAACGGGAATGTATATCTCGTTTGATGATGGTAACAATTGGAAAGCATTTCAGTTAAACCTACCCATAGTTCCAATTACAGATTTAGCGGTAAAAGACAACAATCTAATCGTGGCTACGCAAGGAAGAAGCCTGTGGATACTTGACGACTTGAGTCTGCTCCACCAACTTTCAGAAGCAAAGAATAAAGATAACTTTATCTACAAACCCAAAGATGCGTATCGCATGGGAGGTAGATCTAACAGTAAATCTTTAACCACTGGCACGAATCATCCAAGCGGAGTTTTGACATATTTTAATGTCGCGAATTCTGATGCGAAGGAAATCACACTTAGTTATTTGACAAAGCAGGGAGATACAATCAAATCCTTTACAACCAAAGGGACAAAAGAAAAAAACAACAAACTTGAAGTTGAGAATGGTTCAAATGTTCATAGTTGGAACATGCGTGGGGATGGTGCTGAAAGATTGAAAGGGATGATTTTATGGTGGGGAAGTACTGCAGCTCCTATGGCTGTGCCTGGAGAATACGAGGTAGTACTAACCGTTGACGATGAAAGCTATGCGAAGCCTTTTACGATAATCCCTGATGGGAATTCGGAGACGGATTTGGCAGGAATGCAGCGGCAATTTGATTTTATCACAGACGTGAATAGCACCGTGGACAAAGCGCATAAGTCGATTAAAAAGATTCGTAAAATTAACAGTCAGTTGGAAGCCTTTCAGAAACAATATAAAGAAGATGAGGGAATAAAAGATTTGGTCGAAAAAGCAAAGAAGTTACAGGAGTCTTTCTCAGAAATTGAAAAGGCCTTGTATCAAACTAAAAATAAGAGTGGTCAAGACCCTTTAAACTTCCCCATCCGATTGACTAATAAACTAGCACATTTAAACAGTTTGGTTGGCATGGACGACTTTCCACCCACACAGCAAGATGTGGCGGTAAAAGATGAGTTGTCTCGTCAAATAAATGTGGAGTTGATTAAGTTTGACCAATTAATATCTGAAGAGATTTCGGCCTTTAATACCGCTTTTAATCAGAAGAAATTAAAGTATCTTTTTGTTGGTGACGACAAAAAATAATGGGACGAAAACATAGAAAAACTAAAACAATAGATCCCTGCATAAGCAGGGGATGCGCATGGAATATAACTACATCAAAGCACTTCACTTAATATTTGTTATTACCTGGTTTGCGGGCTTATTTTATATAGTACGCCTTTTTGTTTACCAAATTGAAGCCTCGCAAAAGAGGTCTCCAGATAAAGAAATACTAGGGGAGCAGTTTAACATAATGGCGAAACGCCTTTGGTTAATTATTACTTGGCCCTCTATGGTATTGGCTGTGTTATTCGCAATTTGGCTCATGGCATTGCGCCCCTTTTATTTGTCAGAACCTTGGATGCAGGTCAAATTAGGGTTTGTGGTATTGTTGATTATCTACCATTTAAAATGTCATACGATCTATAAGCAATTGCAGGCAGGTGTTATAAAATACTCTTCAAACTTTATGCGACTGTTCAATGAGGGGGCAACAATAATCCTTTTTTCTGTAGTGTTTTTGGTGATACTGAGAAATGCAGTGAATTGGATTTATGGCGTTATTGGAATCATTTTATTTTCGGTCCTAATAATGCTGGGGTATAAGTTTTACAAAAAGATGAGAGAAGGGAAAGAAAGCCATCAGTAACACCCAGTTTCAAATTCTCAAAAGTTGGTGCAATTATTGTTATCTTCCCGAATAAATATCATTAGATGACTTTTTATAGATCGCTTCGGTTTAGAATATTTTCAGCCATGTTGCTACTGCTGCTAGGTGCCTCTGTACTTATTGCAATAGTTACCATCTATCAATACAGAGAGGAGGCAGAAGACTATCATAAAGAGCGTTTATCACGAAAGGAAGAAAATATAAGAAAGAACATCGATTTTGTCCTCAAAAACACGACCTACCCCGTGGAGACAGATCAAATTCCACTCATATTTAAAGAAAAAATATACGAGCTAAAGGCGATACACAATCTAGAAATATACCTCTACGGTTTGAGTGGCAACCTACTAAAGTCCTCTAAAGCTTCTTTTATTATTGACACCTCTGCCACAAGGATGAAACAGTACGCCTTAGACGCTTTAAAAAAATCGGCCACCAAGAATTTTACCGAAGAATTTGAAGAGAACGGGCTCGAGTATAGGTCCTCTTATACGTATATTACAGATGCACACTTTAAGCCTTTGGCAATTCTAAACCTTCCCTATATTGAAGATGACGGCTTCATTAAAAAGGAACTAAAAGAAAACTTATCACGCCTTGGCCTTGCTTACTTTTTCATGTTGCTTATAGCTGTGGTACTGGCTTACTTTCTTTCAAAGTACATTACAAGATCCTTGAATGAAGTAAGTGAAAAGATCACAGAAACACGGCTAAATAAAAGAAATAAGAAGATAACAATCAAAGACACTTCAGAAGAAATTTCGACCTTAGTTAATGCTTATAATGGGATGATTGACGAGTTAGAAAATAGTGCAGCTCAGCTAGCAGCAAGCGAGCGAGAAGCTGCTTGGAGAGAAATGGCAAAGCAAGTAGCACATGAAATTAAAAACCCATTGACGCCTATGCGCTTAACAGTACAAAGTTTTCAAAGGAAGTTTGACCCAAGCAGTCCAAATATACGCGAGAAACTCGATGAATACAGCAGTACAATTATTCAACAAATCGATACGATGAGTTCAATAGCATCTGCTTTCTCCACCTATGCGACCATGCCTGCTCAAAAGAATGAGACGCTAAATATTGTAAAAATCACGAAACTGGCACTTGATATTTTCAATGAAGATTATATCTATTTCACTTCGGAAGAGGATGAAATTATTATAAAATTTGATAGGACGCAGTTGATTAGAGTTGTGACCAACCTTATTAAAAATAGCGTTCATGCCATTGCTCAAAAGCAACCTGCTGAACCTAGAATTTCCGTTAGAGTGTTATCTGAAGATGAGTCTGTTTCTATATCGGTTACGGATAATGGTGTGGGTGTTTCAGAAGAACATAAACATAAGATATTTGAACCAAAATTCACTACAAAATCTAGCGGAATGGGCCTTGGTCTTGCCATGGTGAAAAATATTGTAGAAACATATAACGGCCATATTATTCTAGATTCTTCTTTAGGAAAAGGAACTACATTTATAGTTACTTTCCCAAAAGTGGTTTGAGGATTTTGTAATTTTGTTTTAGACGCAAACTAATTTATTTTGATAAACCGAACCCATGAGCTACGAAAATATTCTATCCAAATACGATAAAGGGATTACGACAATTACCATTGAACGCCCATCAAAACTAAATGCACTAAACAGTGCCACTATCAGAGAATTGCACGAGGCATTTAAAGAAGCCGACGAGTCGAAACATACAAAAGCGATCATTGTCACTGGGAGTGGAGAAAAAGCCTTCATAGCAGGAGCGGATATCAGTGAATTTGCAGATTTCTCAGTGTCTGAGGGAAGACAATTGTCAGCAGATGGACAAGCGATGTTATTCGATTACGTGGCAAACCTATCCACGCCGGTGATTGCAGCTGTAAATGGTTTTGCTTTGGGAGGTGGGCTAGAGCTAGCAATGGCTGCACATTTTAGGATAGCAAGTGATACTGCGAAACTGGGTCTCCCAGAAGTGTCTTTAGGAGTTATTCCGGGGTATGGTGGAACACAGCGTTTGCCTCAGTTAGTTGGAAAAGGCCGCGCTATGGAAATGATTATGACTGCTGGAATGATTGATGCAAATCTGGCGCTACAATACGGACTTGTAAATCACGTGACCACACAAGAAGACTTAATCGAGTTTACCGAAAAAATAGCCACTAAGATCATTAGGAATTCGTCTGTTGCAATCGCAGGCGCTATCGCTGCGGTTAACGCAAATTTTGAGGATGGTGAAAATGGTTTTGACACTGAGATTTCAGAATTTGGCAGATGTTTCGGTACTGCCGATTTTAAAGAAGGGACGCAGGCATTCTTAGAGAAAAGGAGAGCAGTATTTCCGGGAAAATAAAACAAGAATCGCTCAGGCCGGCTTCTTTATTTGTAATGTAAAGACAAGGAACAGAGCCTTGCACACTTAAATTAACACTAATTATATTTAATAAGTTTTCTGGTTTGACCTTCGATAAGCAGGTAATACATACCTGCCGGAAATTTTGACAAGTCAATTTGTTTGTTGTCTCCACTCAGAAACCCTTGCAACACCCTTTGCCCTAAAGGTGAAATAAGTTCGAATTGAACGTCTTCAAGAATTTCTAAATTAACAATGCTATTTGTTGGATTCGGATAAAGTCCGATGGTTAATTCCTGTTTTTCGACTCCCAATAGTTCACATTCAAAATCTTGCTCTACCTTCGATGCAACTGAAGGATTCAATAAGAGATCGTCTTTTAATAATGGGCAATAACAATCATTTTCTTCTACATATAGTTTGAGCCAAGACAGCGCTATTTTACCAACAGAGCCGCCTCCCCCATTTGGGGTGTTTGCCACAGAGTGATTGCCATTTGCAACCTCGAATAGCACTTTGTCTGTGGTAATTGGTGTTGCGTTATAATGAATATCTGCATGCTCGACTGGAGGTGCCACAGTATCATCCTCTCCACTAAAAATAAGAACAGGACTTTGGTGGCTAAGTTGAGGGTTGGGTAGCCAAGGGCATAAGGCGACAACTCCAGCAATGGTATTGTCAAGTACAGCTGCTCTTTGCGCACCACCTCCACCCATAGAATGTCCGCTGACAGCCAATTGGTCTAAGTTGAGAGCTCCCTCTAGCGGTGATGTGACTCTGGTGTTTTCCTGCTTGATGGTTTCCAAAGCATCTATAAGGCCAAAGGCCCTTGCCTCCGGAAAATCAAAAATAGAATTCGTGCCTATTATAATGGTTACAATGCCGTGAGAAGCATAAAATGGACCCCATGCTGCAACAGTTGGAGGAAGGGCTGTAAACCCCGGTACAATTGCAATACTAGCAAAGGGGGGCGAAGCGTTTGTAGGGTAGTAAATGGTGGCTCCTAAATAGTCGGGGCCGTTGCGTATGCCATCTGCTTCGGTGAGCGTTTCTACATTAAAAGGCCCTGGATTTGAAAGGCTTTCAATTGTTATACCCTCACATTGGGCAAGCGCACTATTAGTGTTTAGTGATACAAGAAACGTGAGCAGGAAGAAAAGACATGTATTTTTCATATGTTTTATAAAAATAATAAATCAAGTCTAATTCAACAGCTTTTTAATTAACTTCTGTTTAGTCCAACGCCAAATAAAAAGCTTTTTTTATTTTTCTCCCTCCCATTCAGCATAAAATTGAGCTAAGAAATTTTCCATAAAAAGATGTCTTTCAGAGGCAATACGGGTCCCGGTCTCCGTGTTCATGATCTCTTTAAGAAGCAACAGTTTTTCGTAAAAGTGATTAATTGTTGGTGCTTTTGACGCCTTATATTCGGCAGGCGTCATGGTTAAATTAGGGGGTATGTCTGGATCGTAAAGCAGGCGATTTTTGAATCCACCATAGTTAAAAGCACGTGCGATACCAATGGCGCCAATCGCATCCAGTCGATCTGCATCTTGAACAACGGCTAATTCTTTTGAGTGGAATTTTTGCAATTGATTTCCTCCTTTGAAAGAGATATTTTCAATAATTTTGATAACATGGATGATCGTTTCTTCTGAAATCTCCTGTGTTTCAAGAAACTTACGAGCTAGGGCGGGCCCAACAGTTTCGTCTCCTTCGTGAAACTTAGAGTCTGCGATGTCATGCAAAAGAGCGCCTAAAGAAACGATGAGTAAATCGACGTTTTCTTCTGAAGCAATTAAAAGTGAATTTTTGTAAACGCGTTCAATATGGAACCAATCGTGCCCTCCTTCAGCTCCTTCCAATTGTTTTTTTACAAATGAAATGGTTTTGGCGATTACGAGCTGTGATTTTTCAGAAGTCATTAAAGAACAATCTTGGATTTAACAGTTTCTTCGACAAGATCTATAAGCTCTTCAGAAGAAAAGTCGGATATTTTTAATGCGGGATGAATGGTATGTTTTAGTCGAATTCCAAGTGGCATTGGGAAGTGTCCATTGCGTTGTAATTTCCAACTATTATTCACCGTTATTGGTAAAATATAGGCTTCAGGGGCATATTTAAATAAGGTGATTAATCCCTTGCGATGAAATGTTTTTGGCTGCCCATTTTTACTTCGGGTGCCTTCAGGGAAAATAACACCACTGTAGTTGTTTTGAACGAGATATTTACCAAACTCCATCATCTCCCTCAGGGCTTGCCTCGGGTTTTTTCTATCAATTAGGATGGATCCTCCGTGACGTAGGTTATACGAAATACCCGGGATGCCTTTTCCTAATTCTATTTTTGAAACGAACTTCGGATGAAATTTACGCAAGTGCCAAATAATAGGTGGAATATCCCACATACTTTGATGGTTAGCCACTATGATGATAGGGACATTTTCAGGGATGTTTTTCAGATAGTCCATTTCGAACCGGGTTCCTAGCAAATTTAAACAGCGAAGGATGGTCCAGTTAAAATAATCCACACTTTTTTTGAGGGCTTGATATCCAAACACATTATAACAAATTACTTCTACAGCGTGAAAAAAAAGCATGCTGAGCCCGAAGGTCAGGTAGAATAAACCTGTTAAAGGGTAACTTAAAAAATGTAAAATTTGTTTCATTGTTTCCCAAAAGTAAAAAAACCGCCTTCAATTTTAGATGAAACCGGTTTTCTTATTTATTTAAAAATTCGTCTGTCGTGTTTTTAAACGTTCAAAAAGGCTTAACAAAATTCGTCAAAAGCACCTTTTAAGTTTTCAGCGATCATGTCTGCATGGCGGCCTTCAATATGGTGGCGCTCTAACATATGTACCAATTCACCATTTTTAAACAAGCCCATAGATGGAGAGCTTGGGGGGAACGGAATCATTTGTTCGCGGGCAGCATCAACCGCATCACGGTCAACTCCTGCAAAAACAGTCACTAAGTGATCTGGGGTCTTCGTATTTTGTAAAGACATACGAGCTCCTGGCCGCGCATTTGCCGCTGCACAACCGCAAACGGAATTCACAACTACCAAAGTTGTTCCTTCATTTTTAAGTGCATTATTTACATCATCTGCTGTGTGTAACTCTTTGAAACCTATGCTTGTAAGGTCTTCTCGCATTGGTTTTACTAATTCCGGTGGGTACATAATATTTTGTGTTTAATTTTCGTAACAATTTGACCACAAAGGTAACTAATCTGAAGGATTTTATTGTCACCTTAACTAAAATACAACATTTTTAGAAAGTGGGATAAGAGGATAAAAAAAAGGATCTCGAAGATTGTACACGCTTGTTTCTTGCATAAAACCCTATCTTTGGTCGCAATTTAATTTTTGAAATTTCACAGCATATGATTCGATGGGTGGCAGCTATTATTGGGTATTCTCTTTTCAGATTTCCTGGAGCGATAGCAGGGTATGTGTTAGCGGGTCTCTTTGAAAACATGAGGGGTAAAAAAGGAGGTGGACGCTCTTTTCAAGACGTGTTTCAACAAAACACAAGGGAACGCGTAACACCAGCCGATTTTGAGCTTCATTTACTGTCTTTGGCGACACTCGTTATCAAAGCAGATGGGAAAGTGAGTCAAAGTGAGTTGGATTTTGTTCGACAGTACTTTGTTCAATCGTACGGAAAGGATCGAGCGAACGCGACGTTTAAAGTTTTTAATGAAGTAATAAAGAAAAAAGAGATTTCTGCATCAAGAATTTGTGAATTATTGCGATCTAGAACACGGTACGAGTCAAGGTTGCAAATTCTCCATTTCTTATTCAGTATTAGCAATGCCGACGGTCATGTTTCTGAGGCTGAAACAGATGAAATAAATAGAATCTCTGGTTTCTTGGGCGTACAATTTAGAGACTTTGAAAGCATAAAGGCGATGTTCTTCAAAAACCCTGACAGCGCCTATAAGATTCTTGAAATTGATAATACCGCGTCTGATGCTGAGGTTAAAAAGGCGTATCGAACCATGGCGAAGAAATACCATCCAGACAAGCTACAACATATGGATGAGGCCTATCAAAAAGGCGCCGAAGAGAAGTTTAGAAAGGTGCAAGAGGCTTACGAACAGTTACAAAACGAACGAGGTTTTTAAGGGTTACTGCAAGATTTATGGAGTTATCTTTTTATACCCTAATTTTTAGTCTAGTCTAAAAATAGTATTCAATAGGTGTAAAAATATGTTTACCTTTGACGAATGTTTACATTAGCGGAAGAGAATTACCTGAAGGCAATATACCATCTGGAGTTTAAGTTTCAGGGAGAGGTAAGTACAAATGCCATAGCAGAAAAGCTGGAAGCCAAAGCTTCATCAGTGACCGACATGGTTCAAAAGTTAGCCGAGAAGAGCCTTGTCTCTTATACGAAATACAAGGGGACGCATCTTACCCCAGAGGGCAGAAAAATTGCCGCTAAGGTGGTTAGAAAACATCGTTTATGGGAAGTCTTTTTAGTTGATAAGCTTGACTTTCAGTGGGACGAAGTACACGAAATTGCAGAGCAGCTCGAACATATCAAGTCTGACGAATTGATTGTTCGTCTGGATAAATTCTTGGGTTCTCCAAAATTTGACCCGCATGGCGATCCTATTCCGGATCAGCAAGGAAATATAAAAAACACCAAAAAGAGATTGCTGGCTGAAGTTGAAAATAAGCAACGCGGTATCTGCGTGGGGGTGAAAGAATCAAGTGCTGAGTATTTGCGTTACTTGGATAAAAAGAAAATAGGTATTGGTTCTAAAATTACGGTGGTTAGTAAAGAATATTTTGATGGATCCATGATTATTGAGGTGGGACCAAAACAGTTCTCGATTTCCAAGAAAATAGCCGAAAATTTATATGTACAAGTGAACTAAATTATGGTTGGATTAAAAATGAAAAATATCTTATACCTACTAATATCACTCG
>TARA_B110000211_G_scaffold57524_1_pt1 | contig 10156 bp, 8 predicted proteins | sample TARA_B110000211 | Tara Oceans TARA_B110000211 (sample SAMEA4397516) | marine metagenome | biome: Polar Biome; feature: [DCM] deep chlorophyll maximum layer (ENVO:01000326); material: water (ENVO:00002006), including particulate matter (ENVO:01000060) such as... | depth 30 m
CTGACAGAAAACCAGTATTTAAACAATCGGATACCACTATTAACCAACATGCGTTCGAGTTGTGGCGTTTGACGCAAGAATTCGAGGTAGTCGTCTTCCGAACAGAAACCCATCACTCTTTCTACCCCTGCACGGTTGTACCAAGAACGGTCAAACAAAACGATTTCTCCCTTCGTAGGCAGGTTGTTGATGTAGCGTTGAAAATACCATTCGCCACGTTCCCGGTCAGTGGGCTTCTCAAGCGCAACAACCCTTGCTCCTCGTGGATTCAGGTGTTCTGTAAACCTCTTGATCGCACCGCCCTTGCCAGCAGCATCTCTTCCTTCGAACAAAATGACAATCTGTTGCCCGCTGCTTCTGACCCAATTTTGCGCCTTCAGTAACTCTGTTTGAAGAAGCGCCAGCTGTTTCTCGTACTTTTGTTGCGAGAGCTTCTTACGGTAGGGGTAGGATTCTTCATGAATTTTACGCTTCGACGATTTCGCTGGATTGCCCGCGGGCAAGGCCACTTGAGCGCTTTCACCCGCAAGCTTAAGGGCTTCTAGCGTACTGCCAATGTAGGTTTTTTTATGCATAATTACGAGCCTTCAGGTCCGACTCATTTGACGCAACAGGAGCCAAATCTTAATAAGTCAAAGAACAACACAGCAACTCAACAACTCAACATCAGTCGTCGTCCTTATCTTCCTCTCGCTGACTAGCCTTCTTTTTACCTTGCTGCTTCTTTTGATCTTTCAACTCCTTTCTTCTTCCTTCATGGTGCGATTCCAGCCCATCTCCCGTCAAATAGATGTAAAGCGTTGAGTAGCAAAAGAACAACGTCATTACTGTCGAAATCTCTAAGGCGCCGACACCCGCGGAGAGTCCCGTGCCGATAGCAACCAAAATAAACAACGCATCGAAGGTATCCTGCAACGCTCTTCTGAACTGAACCCCGGCGACGATTCCAGCTAAACTGAAAGCCAAGGCCAAGGAATGCTGAACTACCATGACTATGGTCGCAACAATACCCGGCAGTATCAGCACCGTCTCGTCAAGTGAACGGTCATGGGCACTACCCTCGTGAATTCCTTTATGAACCCAAGAGACTGGCAACACCAACAGCCAGACCCCGATCAACACTATTACCAAATCTGCACCATAACCAAGGCGATCAAAACTCTTCGTCGCCTTAAAAACCGAGCTGCCCAAGTGATCATCAGCTTGATCTTTGTCCCCTGTGACTAGGGCTGCACTGGCATCTGCCTCCCCAGCGAGTTCGCTTACCCCGCCCACCGGCAGGTAATCCATGACCCCAGGATACATTGTGATCGACACAAGCAATACTGCGCCAAGTGTCAAATGATAGGCGAGTATTTTGCGGAGAAGCTTAAATCCTCTATGGCGAGACGGCCGAAAGTGGTTTTCTTTTTCATCGAATGGAGCACCCGCTTGCCTGTCTTGGATAAGTTCGTTCATAACGCTCTGTTTCTAACCTAATTGCGGAAGCCCTTACCTATAGGTTACTAGAACGCAGAGGCCATCGCTATCAGGATCTGTCCTGCAGAATTTCTACAGCCCCGGGCGCCAAAAAGTTCTCCCTGGGATTACCCCTTTCTGGCCTGTCTTTTCCCTTGCTGGAGCCCGGGCGCCCTAAGCCTGAAACCATCCCAACCGATGCACACCGTCTGCCCTTTCGCCCAAAGCCACAAAGGCTCGCTGTATTTTAACAAGATAGGAAAACGTCGTACCGCTATTAAACGATCTCTACCACGCTTGTGTCGCTTGGGAAACGGCGCGAGTTTCTACTGGGCGTTTTAGCGCCCGCACAGCCCTTTAATGAAGCGGTGATTATCTTCCCCCATTCCCTGACTACCCCTCACCGATAACGCTTCATCTAAGTCAGGGGATTGCCGCTGCGATTTGGGGAAGGGGGTTACCTCTTGCTACAGCACTTGGTATTGACTCTTAACTAACCAGCTCGCCCTCCTACACCACCAATTTTAGCTGATCGTGCTATTTTTCTAGGTATCTTGCCCAGGGCCGTCGTCCAAATGGACGGATTACCTTCCTGCATCAGGCTTTGCGTTTTGCTTGTTAGCCTCATCTTGCCGCTTTGGCTCACCAAAACGGAATTCCAGCACAGTGAGCCCCAGCCCGATAGCCATTAGGACAAAAACACTCATGGCGTACAGGATCAAATCATCCGCAATCACGATTGTTCTCTCCTGGCAGATAGGCTCGACAACTTGAAGTAGATCCCGAAAGCAAGAATAGATGGCACCCAGATAGCGGTGAACAATCCCTCATTTTGAAACCCTTGAAACCATAGCAATCCTGAGACTGCGAAAGACACTCCGACCGCAAGTAATATAAATAAGTCTGACAATTTGAACATGCTGAATTCCTTAGCTAATAGTTAGCACTTGTCCGGACAGAGGGCCGGACATTCCCCTCTAAATTTCGTGGAATCCGACCGCTGCGAGCAACAGCCCCCCTATCGTGACCGCCGCGGGGAAGCGAAGCCCAACGACACCGAAAACATCTATCATCGAGGGTGTCAGCCCTATCAACCCCAGCGGAACCCATAGAAAAAACGGTGCGGCCATGACTACCCCCAGGCAGCCCGTGATGAGCAGCAAACGTGCCTTCAACTTGCGCTGCCTCTCTCCTACCAGACCCGCCTCGTCGTCGTTTAAGGTTTCTGTATTATTTGTCATTTTGCTCCGATCCAATTCATTAATTATCCGCCACCTCGGAACCTTTCTTTCGGTCTAAGCCTGGCTGGTCAGACCTGATTTACAATGTTTTAATCTTCATTGGTGTGCAACATCAATTTATACGCCGGCCATCAACTATTGGCTCACAACAACTGCTTCTGCTTTAGAAGAACGCAGTTACCCGTGTCAATGACCATAGGTGCTAAGAAAATGAGCTCCAGACAAGCGCCTTCAATTGCTTCCCGAACAAAGCAGAAGTTCTTGCACAGGGCTCTGTGATCAGGAACTTTTTTACACTAAAACTACGCCCGCTTGCCCTACTAAGAGCAGAGAAAACACTCACGGCGCACAACTTCACCACTGTCTTTACGGCAAGAACCGCGGGTATCTCATTACGGACATAACCCGCTATGTCGTCGGTCACATGATACCGGCTTAGTCTCTTTTATCGCTTGCAGCGTAATAACGAGCAAACTTCGGAACGCGGAGGAAAGATATACATGGAGCATCAATCGAGGCTGAACTTAAAGCACGCAGCCATTTCAAAAAGACAATTGTGATATCTTTGCGCGAAACTACTTGCTTACAAGGAAAGCTTTAAAAAAATGAAAAAGACAGCCGTTCTACTGATCCAATTAGGCACGCCCGATAGCCCAAAAACCAGTGACGTTAGGCGCTACTTAGGCGAGTTTCTAAATGATCCCAGAGTGATTGATTTACCGTGGCTGGCCAGGAAGTTACTAGTGAATGGTATTATCGTCCCATTTAGGGCACCAAAATCAGCTAAGATTTATAAAGCGCTCTGGGAACTGGGAAAGGGCCAGTCACCGTTATTAGTGCACACCAAAAAGGTTCAGCAAAAGCTTAAAACGCGTTTTGCATCATCAAATGTTGATGTCTATATGGCAATGCGTTACCAAAACCCATCCATGGCCGAGATAATGGAAGAAATCCGTGCACTTCACTACGACCATGTAATTATTCTGCCTTTGTTTCCACAATATGCAAGTGCATCAAGTGGCTCCGCCATTGCGCTGGCCATGAAAATAATGAGTAAGTGGTGGGCGACCCCGGAGATTAGTATCGTAAATCAGTTCTGGGATAATGCCGGCTACATAGATTCTATTGTTGAGCGTTCAAAAGCTTTTAACTTAAAAGACTACGACCACATTTTATTTTCGTATCATGGACTACCCCAAAGACACGTCGATAAGATCTATGAAGGAGAAGACCTTTGTAGTGATTTCCCCTGTGAAACTGAAATTAACGCCGCTAACAGTATGTGCTACAAGGCAGCAAGCTATGCCACAACGCGTCTTATTGCTGACAAGTTAGGTCTAAAAGAAGAAGACTACACGGTCTGTTTTCAGTCTCGCTTGGACAAAAAGTGGCTTACTCCTTTTTCTGACAAGGTCGTAGAGGAACAAGGTCGAAAGGGCGCGAAAAAACTACTCGCATTCAGCCCGGCTTTTGTCGCAGATTGTCTAGAGACCGTGATCGAAATAGGCCATGAGTACCAAGGGATTTTTGAAGACCATGGGGGTGAGAAAATTCAATTAGTACCTAGTTCAAATGATCATGAACGCTTTATTGATGGCCTGGAAGACATTATCAGAGCCAAACTATAAGGATAACTTTTAGAGTTCCCCCTCCGCTTTCAGCACGCCGTCCTACAAAGGCCCTCAAAACCCCACTTAAAGGGGCCGTAAGAAGTCTAAAGGGGACGGAGGGAGTTATCTTACCGATCAGCGTGGTTCCTTTTTCGTCTACCAGGATTCTTTAACTCCCTCCGACCCCTTTAAATAGCGGCGCCCTTTAAATAGCGGCGCCCTTTAGGTGAGGAATTGAAGGGCCACACGTGGTAAGTTTGCGCGCTGGGGAAAACACGCGAACACTTTCTATGCTACTAGCACAAAGTCTTGTCGGCCTAATGACATTAATCGGTCTATGTTATCTGTTCAGTGAAAATCGTCGGGAAGTTTATTTCCCTATCATCGTCAAAAGCCTGCTTTTACAACTTTTTTTTGCAGTACTACTGCTTAAATTACCGGCTTCCCAAAACCTGTTTGTCGCACTGAATAAAGGGATCGCCGTGCTACAGGCCGCTACTCGCGAGGGGACGACCTTTATCTTCGGTTATCTAGGTGGCGGGCAGCTGCCTTTCGAAGAGACAACGCCAGGCGGTGGTTTCATCCTTGCATTTCAGGCAATGCCCCTGGTGATTGTTATCAGCGTTATTTCGGCAATTCTCATGTACTGGAAGGTGCTTCCGCTGATCATGAGAGGCTTCTCGCTAATTCTCGAAAAGACCCTCGAGATTGGTGGAGCACTCGGCCTTAGTATTTCAGCTAACGCATTTCTTGGCATGATCGAGTCACCGCTTCTGATCAAACCCTACCTATCACGACTGAGCCATGGCGAAATGTTTGCCGTAATGACCGCAGGCATGGCAACCATCGCAGGCACGATGCTGGTGCTTGAAGCCGCAATCATTAGCACTATTATCCCCGACGCAATCGGCCATTTAATTAGCTGCTCGCTCATTACTCTACCGGGTGTTGTTTACATTGCCCATCTGCTGGTTCCCGACCGCTCCCCTGTCACATCCGGCGACGGGGCAATCGATAAGGGCGCTGAGAACCTCATGGACGCAATCTCTACCGGCACCATGAACGGGTTACAGTTGTTACTCAATATCATCGCCATGATCATCGTCATCGTCGCCTTGGTATATCTGGTAAATGCCACGCTTGGGATGTTTCCTGATGTCTATGGCGAAGCCATTACGCTAGAGAGAATTCTTGGCGTATTAATGGCGCCGCTGACAATGATGATGGGCATACCCTGGAACGAAGCGTTTATTACCGGTCAATTAATGGGTACAAAGGTTGTGCTAACCGAGTTCGTTGCCTATGTCAGGTTCGGACAGATACCTGTAGAGGAACTGAGCGAACGTACCCGTATCATCATGACTTACGCCCTGTGTGGCTTCGCAAATTTTGTTAGTCTGGGCATCATGATCACGGGATTGGTCACTATGGTTCCCGAGCGAAAAGTTGAAATTATGGATATGGGATTAAAGTCCATTATCGCAGGAACCATTGCCACCTGCACAAGCGCAACGCTTGTTGGCATTATCATTACGTTGTGATTACGCGAAGCCTCACTCATTGGGGTTTATACGACTTTCATGTCGAGAACGGGGTTCTCAAAGATGTTTCCCCTGTTCCCGGAGACCCCGACCCAAGCCCCATTGGCAAAAACCTGATTAAAGGCAATTACGCGCATCGCGTATTACAGCCTTCCGTACGAAAAGGTTTCCTTGAAGGTAACAAATCGTCCTTTCGCGGCGACGACGAATTCGTCAGTATCACGTGGGACGAAGCATTTGACCTGGTGGCCGCAGAACTTAAACGAGTAAAAAATGTCTACGGCAACGATGCTATCTATGCAGGCAGCTACGGCTGGGCCAGCGCCGGTCGCTTTCATCACGCATTAAGCCAACTACATCGGTTCCTGTCCTGCCTCGGCGGCTATACAGAATCAATAAACACATACAGCTTTGCTGCAGCAGAGGTCATCCTTCCTCATGTCATTGGTCGATACGAAGGATTACTGAAGGCTCCGACAAGCTGGCCAGAAATCGTTGATCACTGTGAACTCATGGTTTGTTTTGGCGGCATGCCGCTTCGCAACAGCCAGATAACCAATGGTGGCATGGGTAAACATGTCCAACGGGACTATATGCACAGGGCAAAATCTGCCGGGGTTAATTTCGTCAATATCAGTCCTATTCGATCAGACAATGCCATTGGCCTGGGATCAGACTGGATCCCGATCCGCCCAGGTACCGATGTTGCTCTGATGCTAGGGCTGGCTTTCGAGCTCTATACGAATAACCTTCACAACAAGGCGTTTCTCGAACGCTACTGCTCAGGTTTCGATGAATTTGAGAGATACCTGACAGGCCTTAGCGACCACCAGCCAAAGACCCCGGAATGGGCCTCAACCATCACGGGAATACCTTCTCACAAAATTACAACACTTGCTCATCACATGGCAAAATCGAAAACCATGATTTCCATGGCCTGGTCTCTGTCACGACATCAACATGGTGAGCAACCCTACTGGATGGGCATCACGCTGGCCGCCATGCTAGGGCAGATCGGCTTACCGGGAACCGGCATTGGCCTTGGCTATGGTGTCGAAAACAAAGTAGGTAAGAATATTGCTGGGAAGTATTTAGGGCACTTTCCAAGACCGCCCAACCCGGTAGATAGTCGCATACCCGTCGCACGGCTAACCGAGATGCTAGAGCGCCCCGGGCAGACCTACCGATACGACAATGCTGAACACCTTTATCCAGACATCCGCCTTATCTACTGGGCCGGCGGAAACCCGTTCCATCACCACCAGGACCTAAACCGATTAAAAGCAGCATGGCAGCGCCCTGAAACAGTGATCTGCCACGAACTCGTGTGGAACAGCACAGCACTTCATGCTGATATCGTCCTGCCATCAGCATCATTTCTTGAAAGAAACGATATAGGCGGCGCTCCCAACGAAGACATACTGGTGGCAATGAAGCAGGCTTTGCCACCACTCGCAGGCTCGTTGACCGACTATGAAATCTTTTCTCAACTCGCCGAAAGGCTCGGAGACCCCGACACATTTACCGAGGGGAAGTCCGAAGATGAATGGCTTCGTTCAATCTATCAGGCCACAGCTGCGGCCAATCCAGATATGCCCGACTTCGAAACCTTTTGGGCAGATGGCATTCACGAATTTCGAACACCGGCCCCGCATAATTTGTTTAGTCAGTTCAGAAAAGACCCAGACAAGCATAAGCTGGCGACCGCTGATGGTCGAATTATGATTAGCAATCGAGCAATGGGACATCCGGTTTGGCTCGAACCAGGGGAATGGTTGGGGGGCAACGGCGCCCATCCTTTTCACCTGATCAGCCACCAGCCCGCAAGCAGGCTCCATAGCCAGCTTTATCACGGTGAAACAAGTCAGTCAGAAAAGATCTCCGGACTAGCACCAATTAGTATTAACCCAATTGACGCTGCTGCCTCGAGATTCGCCACTGGCGATAAAGTGCGAGTATTTAACGAAAGAGGTGCCTTTTACGCAGCAATCCAACTCGACGACAACATCATGACAAGCATCCTCAGCATTGCTACTGGCGCCTGGTGGGATCCCGATGAAGATGGCGTTTGCAGAAACGGTAATCCAAATGCGGTCACCCAAGACATTGGAACCTCAGCGCTCGCTCAGGGTCCTTCTGCGCTAACCTGCATGGTGTCAATAGAAAAGGTTACTTCTGCCTAGGTAAACCTGCCCTCTGTTATATCGTCGCCAAATAGAGCCCTAGAGAACGGTTCTACATTGGGCCCTCTTCTAAGGTGATGTCCACCATCAACGCTAAGTACCACGCCGGTGATCCAGGAAGATTCAGGGCCGCACAAAAAACGTACTGAGTTACTAATGTCCTCGACGACCCCATGGCGACTGATTGGCATGCAATCCAGATAATCGTTCAGCACCTCCTCGGTATTGATTAGCCCCGATGCCAACTCGGTGTCTACTAACCCGGGGCAGACGCTGTTTACCCGAATGTTGACGCTACCCAGTTCATCGGCTGAGTTTTTAACGAGCATATCGATACCGGCTTTACTGACACAGTAAGGCCCCATGAAACGATGAGTCCTGACGCCCGCGATTGATGAGATGGCACAAATTGCACCGCCACCTGATTTCGCCATTGCCCGGCCTGCGTGCTTAACCGTGTAAAAAGTACCGTTCAAGTTGGTCTGCATAATCTCATCCCAGCTAGCAGCATCTGTCGCCATAATCGGCGACAGACCACCAGTACCCGCATTGGCCACCGCGATGTCCAAAGAACCTCCCATACTTGCGATCGCAACGGCGGCTTCCACATCCTTCTCTTGCGCTACGTTACCCACATAAATATTAATGGTTCCAGCACCGGGGACGCCTTCCAGTTCAATAGCCGCTTTTTTAAGCTTCTGTTCGCTTCGCCCCATAATTAGAACGTTGGCGCCGTCTGCGGCAAAGGCTTTGGCACAGGCAAGGCCTATCCCACTGCCGCCGCCGGTAATAAATGCGTTTTGATTCTTCAGTACGCCCATCTTTTTCTCCCTGGATAATATTGAGGTTGAATAGCGAACAAACGTAGCGGGATTGTCACAGCTTATCCAAGCACCAGTTCATTGCTGATGTTTCTAATCGTGTCTTCATCGTGATGAGTAACGTAGACCAGTGTCGTATTGCCTTCATCGCAGATTCGTTCAGTCAGCGCCAGAACGAGTTGCCGGTTGGCGTCGTCAAGCCCCAGACACGGCTCGTCCAGCAATAGAAGTGGTGGATGCTTCACCATGGCCCGCGCAATCAACAGGACCCGCTGTTCACCGTAGGACAGTTTAGAGAACGAGACTGTTGCCTTGTTCTGTAATCCAAGCAGTGCCAGCCAGTCATCGGCGATACCAAGCTGCCGATCGGTTGCCTTTTGGTAAAGGCCAATAGAATCGTAAAAACCGGAGACAATCACATTTCGCACACCGACGCTCAGCCGGTAGTCCCAATGCAGCGAAGTGGAAACAAATCCCATGTGCGCCTTGAGCTGCCAGATGGTCTCTCCCTGACCCCGCTTTCGACCGAATAGCCTGAGGTCGTTTACATAGCATTGTGGGTGATCGCCCGTCACCAGCCCCAACAGGCAAGTTTTACCGCTACCGTTTGGCCCTTTAACCTGCCAGTGTTCGCCTGGCCGAATTGTCCAGTTCAGGTCTTTAAAGACAACATTGTCGGTGTAGGCAACACGCGCATCAACCAGCCTCACCAGAGACCCATCTTCGTTCAACGGTATTTCCGACGAAAGCTCAGCTGGAGGTAGGGTCAAATCGCGAGAGCGTATCTGGCTGATTTGGGTGAGTAACGACCGGGCATCCTGCCCACTGTCACAATCAAACCGCTGTGCAATTCGGCCATGTTCCAGGCGGATTGCGTGAGTCGTAAAGTCTGGCACTTCTTCGATGCGATTCAGGCAAAGCACCAGCGCTAAATCCCCGGATAGTGACTCAAGAATCTCACGAACCTTTGGTACGGTCTGGATATCCAAACCTTCAAAGGGTTCATCCAGAACTAGCACCCTTGGCTGGCTGGTCAGCGCCCTAACCAGCAGAACTTTCCTGGTCTCACCTGTCGATAGTTTCCGGAAGCCGCGATCCAGCAGTGGCTCCATGCCCAAAGATTCAATCAACCGACCCAGTAGTACGGGATCTTTCGAATCTTCTGACAACATCTCATGCACAGGGGTCCCGTCGTCAACCTCGTCGGTCAAGTGACTCTCATCGCGCTGGCGTTCCCGCGCTATAAGCTGCGATTGTTCTTCGAGGGAAACTACTGCAACCCGTGACCCGGACTCAAACTCA
>TARA_B110000211_G_scaffold211355_1_pt1 | contig 10151 bp, 9 predicted proteins | sample TARA_B110000211 | Tara Oceans TARA_B110000211 (sample SAMEA4397516) | marine metagenome | biome: Polar Biome; feature: [DCM] deep chlorophyll maximum layer (ENVO:01000326); material: water (ENVO:00002006), including particulate matter (ENVO:01000060) such as... | depth 30 m
TGTTCTGTCTCCAATCCAAACAAAATGTGCAGATGTATCGTGGTACTCTCCTGTTGTTGAATCTACTCTTGTCATTGCTTCTTCAAAAGGCAACAAAAGAGCCTCATGTGATGTATAAAAGTTTACTGTTCTCAATCTTCTATTGGTGTCTGGATTTATCCCACAAGCTTCCATAAATGATAGTGCATCACTTATTTTTTCCTCTATTTCTTTATATTTGCCTTTTGTTTTTTCGTTAATAAAACCTAAATTCCATAAGTGCACTTGTCTTAAATCGGCAAAACCACCTTGTGAAAAAGCTCTAATCAAATTTAGAGTTGATGCGGACTGTGAATAAGCTCTAAATAATCTTTTAGCGTCTGGTATTCTTGCACTTTCAGTAAACTCCATTCCGTTAATGTTATCACCTAAATAGCTTGGAAGTTTAAGATTGTCTTTTACTTCATAGGAAGAGCTTCTTGGTTTAGAAAATTGTCCAGCTATTCTTCCAACTTTAATTACTGGTAGTGAAGCGGAATGAGTAAGAACTAGAGCCATTTGTAAAATAGCTTTAAATGTATCTCTAATATTATTTGGATGAAATTCAGCAAAACTTTCTGCACAATCTCCGCCTTGTAAAAGAAAGGCCCTACCTTCAACAACTTGAGCTAAAGATTTTTTTAAAGATCGAGATTCTCCCGCAAAAACTAAAGGGGGATAATTTTTTAATTTACTTAAAACTAAATCCAATTCTTTCTGATCTTGATACTCAGGAAGATGCTTTGCCGGATAATTTTTCCAACTATTTAATGTCCATTTTTTCATATTCAACCTACGATATATAGTTTAAAGCTTAAAGATATTCAATATACATTTTTCTTATAAAGGGTTTTTTTTTAAAAAATCTATATATTCAACTACTTTTTTAAAATCATCATTATTTAAATCTTTATAACTTAATCCAAATTTATTTTTAATACACAAAGACACATGAGCATATAGGTTTCTACCATTGGGATATTTGGTTTTTTCAGGAAGTCTATCTTGTAGATAATCTCCAGCTTCCTGTATCATTTTCCACAGTTTACTTGCGTTTTCTTTATTCATACAACTGAAATAAAAGCGCGAAGTAAGATATTTGCATTAAATATTGAAATACAACAATCCCCTTGAATATTTTGAAAATCTAGATATTTGATGGGGCACAATATTTTCAATGTAATCATCATGGCATTCTATAGGGGTTTTAATTTCCATTACGCATTCTTCGTCATTAATTATCTTTTTAAATTGAGATAAAATATGTTTATAAATAATGTTTTTGTCAAAAGTAATTCTTAATTTATTTAAGGTAAAATAATATCTCCTATAACTAATAATAAGTTTTGGTATTAACATTCCATAAATTGGGTCAAAATATTTAGTGTCAAGAATATCTTCTAATTTATTTACCTCTGGAACATCTTCAGTAAATTTAAACCTACCTTCAATAGATGAGATTTTAGTTTCTTTTTTAAAATCAATTAATCTGTTGTACCATCGTATTCTAACTTTTTTTCTTGGAAGAACTCCCTCTTCTGAATCATTAAAAGACATCATTTCATTGTTATCAAAATAACAACTATTAACAGTTCTAGAAGGATATAATTCTTGCATACCTTTTTTTTTTAAGATCTTCTGCATAAGTGCCATGTCACCATAAGTTAATTTAAATTTTTTTTCTTTTCTAAAGCTCATTATTTTTAATTTCTATTTTAGAATTCTTATCAACCATGAATTTTTTATCACATAAAATAGATCCAAATTTTAATGTAGCACCGCCATACTCCTCTTTTTTTTGTTTAACTTCATAGCAGTAATCTACGTTTTGATAATTTGCTTTATCTATTATAGTTTGAGAAAAATCTTTTGAAGAAACTGCAATATTAGTAAAATCTATATATGTGTCTTTTACATACAAATTTGACTTTTCACCTACAGATAATCCTTTATCCCCACATTGAGACATTATAATTTTTTTTATATTATAATCTCCACTACTTACATCTAGGCAATCATTTCCAGCCCTATTAATATAAATATTATTTATATTAATTTCAGAAAAATCTATATCAATAGCGTCTGCATAAGCATTTTCTACATAAAGTTCATTAAAAGATCCTACGGACTTAACAATATTTATTGAGTCTTCACATTTGCCGTTTGTTGCTTTAATCAAAGTATCTTGAAATGTAGTATTGTAAAAATTTAAGCACCCAGTCATACCGAATGAGTTAAATCTTTGTTCATTAGAATTTTTCAAATTATTAGGCTTAATTCCTAAAAATTTAATTTTCCAACCATCTAAATTAGCATCACGTAACAATACCCAATCAAATTCTGTACTTTGTTTAAATGTAATTTCTTTATTTATTTTATCTAATGTAAATTTTAATCCATCAGAGTAAAATATTTCTCCAGATAATTCTTTTAAAAATACTTTTTTTAATTTGTCCAATTTTGAGTTATAAACCTTAGGTATATAAACTGCGCGATTTTTTTTTAACTTATTATTAGATATTAATTCTGAAACATCATTAATTGTGAGCTCTAGTTTTTTATTATCTAAAGTTTTAGCTAAATATTTTTTATTTGTATATTTTAATTCTGTAATAATGACTTGATTTATATTTTTTTCTTTTTCAAAGTTTAAAAATTTATTTATTTGCTTAGAGAAAGATATTTTTTGAATTTCATGACTTTCGATCTCATCAAGTTTTTTAATGATGATAGAGATGTTTTTAATTATATTAGAAACAGAATTTTCATAAAAATCTTTAGCTTTTTCTCTTTTTATCAAAACTCTATCATTTAGTTTTGAAATGGTTTTTTTTGATGATTTCAACTTAATGAGTTTATTTATTAATTCAATATCAAGCTCATTACCTTTAATTAACTTTAGGGTCGATTCTCTTATTTCAAGCTTTGCATTTAAATTCAAGTTACCGTCATTATATATCGGTTCTAATTTTTGTAAAAATACATTATAGTAGAAATATCTGTTGTGCGGTCTAAGACCATGCCAGCCGTTCATTGCCATAAGAGTTATAAAATAATTGTTAAAAATATTTTCATTATGATCTTCAGGAAAAATTACCATATTATTTCTATTATTTTTTTGGTGAGAATAATCTAAATATTTTTTTTGAAGCTGCGAGTATGCATCTAAAGTAATTTTTTGTGAATTTTCATTTTTTAGAAACCATTTTTTATTATTTACTATAGATAATGCTAATGGCTCAAGAGCAAAAGGTTGAAATTTTTTATATGACCACAAAAGACTTTCGTCGCCTTTAAATATAGGTCCTTCTCTCCTCTTGTTTCTTTCTAAAAGTTCTTTTTTTACATCTTCTTGAAATAACATAATATTTTTTACATTATTTATTTTTGTTAGAACTTGAAAAGTTTCTGGTGCAATATATCCAAGCTCTCTCATTAGTACAACTCCTAGAACTTCGTGTATGTCATTCCTAGTGTCTGGAATTAATAATTTAAATCTAACTGTATTTAATATATTCCCACTATCAAGACTTACTCTTAATGACCTTAAGGTGTGTCCATTCTTGAATCTAATATGATCTTTCCAATTGCCGTTTTGTCTAACGGTTCCTTTATACGCACATTTACCAAATTTATAATTAATTGAAATGTTAGCTCTATAAGATATTTTTAGTTTTTGGGGAATATATTGATCTGATGACAAAACTTTTAAAAAATTTTTATTATATTTTTTACTTTTTGGAATTTCTATATTAATTGATTGAATATTTTTTGGAATACTAAGTTCAGATATAAAGTCTGAACTTATAAAGTTACAATTTGCAGCAGCATTACTTGTGAATAAAATTAATATAAACCATTTAGTTAGCTTGAACATTTTAAATGTTAACTTATTTATTGATTTGATAACTAATAATATTGCGATCATTAATAAATAGTTCCTGCGTATCGACTAAAGTCTGGTAATTATTTGATGTTAAAATATAATGATACTCATTATTAGCTACATGCTTAAAAGTTAAATTTATATTTTTATCTAACATTTTAATACTTTTTGAAGATTTTATATCCAAAGTGCTTAAAGTATTTCCTTCAGAAAATGAAGTAGTAAAGAATGATTTTTTACATAATTTAAAAGATATATAGTTGGCTAATAAAAGAGTTATTGTTGCAAGAGAAATCGATCCTACTAAAAAGACAAGCCAAAGGATATGTACCGACGCAGCAATACCCATTGTTATAGCTCCAAAATAAACTGATAGTTCTAAGGGTGACCTAACTGGATTTCTAAATCTAACGATAGAGAGCGCACCAACCATACCTAGTGAAAGAGCTATGTTTCCAGATATAACTTTTGTAATGATATAAGTTAAAATTGGCAAAAGCACTAGAGTTGAAGTGTGAGCTGTAGTCATAATCCATCTTTGACCAAGCAATTGGAGTAAAATTCTAATACTTACAGATATTAAAATTAAAAAAAAAATAATGAAAATTTTATCCAAGTTGTCGAATATATTTATCATAACTAGAGAATTTAAAATAAAATTGTAAAGTATATTTATTTTATTTTTATACGACTTTTTATCTAATTTGTAAACGCCGATATATAATTAGATCTACTTTAGAACATAAGAATACAACTTATTTTGATTTAACAATGTAATTGTATCATTTAAAACTTCACCAATACCATTGAGTATAAACGTATGGTTGTCTTTTTTGAAACATTTAATTCTAGGTAAGCTTTTTAAAGCTCCGCTATCTCCAATTATCCAAATAACCCTATTTTTTTTTGGTATTATTTTTTGTAAATCATTGTAACTAGTAAAATTTGTTTTAACTCCTGCCCATGAATTCACATAATCTTTGAGCTCTTTAATTGGAATATTATGTCTCGCAACAATGCTTAATTTATTTTTATTTTTTAGTATTTTTTTTACTGTCTCTGAAGATACTTTCCATTCAGATGATACGCTATCATCAATTATTAACACATTTTTCATTAACTCAATAGAATAAGGATATTTTTTAAGTCCATATTTACTTTGTAAAAAAACATCCTTTGAATCTGGTCTAAGAATGTCATGGTTGCCCGGAGCTATATGAATTTCAAAGTTAGGTCCAAAAGTGTTTTCTAATTTAGTCCACTTTGAAATTGAAGGAACTGAGAAAACATCGCCTGTAAATATAACTTTATCTATATTTTTTAAGTTTAATTTAAGAAAGTAAAAAATTTTTTTTGCAATAAAATCATTGACATCAGATTTTTCAGGTGAACCGTAGGCGTGTCCAATAAAAATAGTTGAGTTAGAAGGAATATTATTTATTGTTGGTAAATTACATTCGTCTAAAATATTTTTTTTTGTTTGTTGATATGGAAATATTTTGTATTTGCTACTAAGAAATCCATAAGTAAATAATAATATTCCTAAAAATAATAAAAAAATCCATTTAAATTTGTTGTTATTTTTAAAAATTTGTCGATTTCTTGATTTTTTTTTATAATTTTTTCTTATTTTCATCACTCATTATTCTACGGTAACAGATTTTGCTAAGTTTCTTGGCTTGTCGATATCATAGTTTTTAAGCAATGCTACATGATAAGCTAGTAGTTGCAAAGGTATTGTCAAAAGAAAAGGCGATAAAGAACTTTCGATTGAGGGAACCCTTACACCAAATCTAATATTTTCATTTAAAACATCTTTTTTAATATCTGTTATAAGTAAAATTTTTCCACCTCTTGCTATAACTTCTTGCATATTGGACATTGATTTTTCAAAATACTTGTCGTTAGGAGCAACTACAATTACTGGTAATCCATCCTCTATTAAAGCCAAAGGTCCATGTTTCATTTCGCCTGCTGGATAGCCTTCGGCGTGTAAATAAGATAATTCTTTTAATTTTAAAGCACCTTCTAACGCTATGGGGAAGGAAGCTCCTCTACCTAAAAACATCGCACCTTTTGCATCGAGAAAATCTTTAGCGATAACTTGTATTTTATCTTCTACTTTCAAACATTCCTTTAGCATTGAGGGAAGTTTATTTAAGTTTTTAATTTTATTTTGATAAGTTGGTTTATCTAGATCATTTCTTACATTGGATATCTTTAAACACAAAATGTATAAAACTAACATTTGACCTAAGAATGCTTTAGTCGAAGCAACTCCAACTTCAGGTCCAGCATGAATAGGTAAAACCCAATCTGAATTTCTAGCAATCGTACTTTCTACAACATTAACAACTGAGCATGTTTTGACATTATTTTTTTTACATAAATCAAGAGCAGCGGCTGTATCTGCAGTTTCACCTGATTGCGATACGAATATATATAAGTATTTCTTATTAAATCTTATATTTTTATATCTAAATTCAGAAGCAACATCAGCTTCTACATCTAATGATGTAAATTCCTCAAACCAATATTTTGCAACTAAACAAGAAAGATATGCCGTGCCACAACCTATTAAAACTATCTTATCAATTGATTCCAATTTAATCGGAAAATTATAAAAATTTATGTCTTCTCTTAAGCTGTCAACATATTCATTTATACAATTTTTTGCAGTTATCGGTTGTTCAAAAATTTCTTTAGACATAAAATTTTTATAATCTCCTTTATCATGTATTTTTTTATCATCAGACAATATTAAAACTTTTTTATTTACTTTATTTTTTTTATCATCATAAAAATCAACACTTTCTTTGGTAAGAACACAGATATCGCCATCGTCTAAGTATGAAATTTTATTTGTCATTGATTTAAGTGCGTAAGAATCTGAACCAATATAATTTTCGTCTTTTGAATATCCTACGGCTAAAGGACTGCCTCTTCTAGCTCCTATAATTATATTTTCGAAATCTTTAAATATTATACCAAGTGCAAAACTTCCTTTTAATTTTTGCAAAGTGGTAAAGACTGCGTCTAAAGGCTTCATAGTTTTTAGAGCTCCTGTAATTAATAAAGTTATTACTTCGGTATCTGTTTGAGATTTAAATTTTAATCCCTCAGATTCTAATTTATTTTTAAGTTCACTTGAGTTTTCTATAATCCCGTTATGTACAACTGATACAATCTCACTTGAGTGAGGATGAGCATTAATTTCGTTTGGCACACCGTGCGTAGCCCATCTTACATGACCTATTCCAATATTGCCATTTGCTGGTGTTTTAAATAAAATTTTTTCTAATTGTTCGACTCTTCCAGAACATTTTTTTTCGTTAATTTGATTGTTATTTAATGTTGCTAGTCCAGCTGAGTCATATCCTCTATACTCAAGTCTTTTTAATGAGTTTATTATGTTCATTGTGACAGGTTTTTTGCTAGCTATACCAATTATTCCACACATTATTTTTTTTCTTTTTTCTTATAATTTTTAATTTCTTGTTGTGCTGTTCTTGTAATTGCTAGAGTTCCTTTTCTAACTTTTTTTGTTATAACGGAACCAGCTCCAACTATAGAATTTTTTTCTATTTGTACCGGAGCTACTAAAGACGAGTTTGAGCCTATAAATACATTATCAGCTATTTTAGTTTTGTTTTTTCTAATACCATCGTAGTTACATGTAATAGTGCCGGCACCTATATTTGAATTTTTTCCAATTTCTGTATCTCCTATATATGAGAGGTGACTTACCTTTGAATTAATTTCTATTTTTGATTTTTTTGTCTCAACAAAATTTCCAATTTTGACACCACTTTTTAAAATTGTTCCTGATCTAATTCTAGCATATGGACCAACGACTACATTGTTTTCAATTTTTGCATTTTCTAAGTGGCTGAAAGATTTAATAATTGTATTATTGCCAATTTTAACTTTTGAATGAATAACGACATAGGGCTCAATAGTTACATTTTTTCCAAAAGATGTATCTTCGGACAAAAACACAGTTTCCGGAGCAATAATGTTTACTCCTTTTAATAAAGCTTTATTTCTAAGTTTTTCTTGACTAAGTCTATAAGAGTCAACTTTTTTTAATTTATTATTTGTTTTCATAAAAAATTCTTTATATTAATAATACAATTGTAATAAGTCACAAAATATTTCTTTTTAATACTTATAACTATGAGTCAAATTTATACTATTTTATTCGATTTAGATGGAACTATCGTCGATACTGCTCCAGACTTAATGGCTGCTCACAATCATGTGATGAGAAAGTTTGGTCACACAGAAAAAAAAATAGATGATATTAAATCCTTAGCTGGCAAAGGAGCTTGGGTCATGATGCAAAGAGCATTTAAAAAAGAAATTAATGACGAAAATGTTAAAAAAAACATGACTAAAGAATTTATCAATTATTATAGTAATAATATAGATAAAGGGAGCAAGCCAATTGAGGGAGCAATTAATTTTTTTAAATGGGCAAAATCTGAAAATATATCAATGGCAATTTGTACAAATAAACAAGAAAGATTAGCTATTGATCTTCTAAAAAAAATTAAATTGTTAAGTTACTTTGATTATATAGCAGGTTGTGACACCTTTGAGTTTAACAAGCCGGATCCTAGACACTTAACAAATGTTGTAGAAATAATTGGCGGAGATTTAAAAAAAACTTTGATGGTTGGGGATAGTGAAGTAGATGCTAATTCAGCTCATAACGCAAATTTACCTTTTGTTTTAGTTGAAGACGGATATACAGAAAAATCTGCAAAAGAAATTAAACATGATTATCTGATAAAAGATTTTAACAATTTTGAAAAGATTGTTCAGAAATACTTATGATTAATTTTACTTTATTTTCTGCTTTGGCAACTTTTTATTTTACTATGTTTTTTACTCCAGGACCTAATAACGCAATGCTTACAGCGTCAGGAATGAAATTTGGTTTTATTAGAACGCTTCCGCATTTAATTGGTATTACCTTAGGTCACATTCTTCAAATTGGCTTAACTTGTTTTGGTTTGGCTAATCTTTTTTTAATTTATCCTCAGGTACAATTTTATATGAAAATTTTATGTTTTTTATACTTGATCTATCTCGGATGGAAAATGATTGGATCGTTTAGCTTAGTTCAAAAAGAAACTGGTAGGCCTCTTAAATTTTATGAGGCTTCACTATTTCAATTTATAAATCCTAAAGCTTGGTCGATCGCAGTTACTGTAGCATCTGGTTTTTTTCCAACGGAGGAAAATATTTTTATTGGAGTTATATTTGTTACAATCACTGCAGCAATAATTAATTTTCCTACATGTGCTTTATGGGCGCTATTTGGAAGTGGATTAAGAAAATATATAAACAACGAAAAAACAAAAAAAATAATTGAATATCTACTCGCGCTATTATTAGTTTTAACAGGCTTGTTTATTTTGATTAAATAATCTTTGATTTTTATATTTCTCTCTAATATAAGTTTAATCTAATGCATTTTACCAAAAAAACGTCAGCAGAGAAAAGATTAGATTTTCTAAAAAAACTGCAATCTAAAAAATTATTAAGATTTCCTGGTGCTTACAACCCACTATGTGCAAAACTAATCGCTGAGATTGGTTTTGATGGTGTTTATATTTCTGGCGGTGTGATGTCTAATGATTTAGGTCTGCCTGACATTGGGCTAACTACTTTAAATCAAGTAAGTTATAGGGGTGGACAAATATCTAGAGTCACTGACCTACCGACAATAATCGATGCTGATACTGGTTTTGGTGACTGTAAAGAAACTATTGTTGCATTTGAAGAAAAGGGGTTGGCGGGATGTCATATTGAAGACCAAATAGCTGAAAAAAGATGTGGCCATTTAGATAACAAAGAACTTATTACAAAAGATGAAATGATAAAAAAAATCAAAGAATCGGTTGATGCAAGAAAAGATAAAAACTTTTTAATTATTGTTAGAACTGATGCCAATACAGTTGAAGGAATTGACAAAACTTTAGATAGAATTAAAGCTTATGAGGATGCTGGTGCCGATATGATTTTTCCAGAGGCAATGAAGGATGAAAATGAATTTGAAAAAGTTAGAAAAATTTCAAGAGGTTTTTTGCTAGCTAATATGACAGAGTTTGGAAAATCAAAACTTTTAAATAAATCAGAATTAGAAAATTTGGGTTATAATTTAGTTATATACCCAGTGACAACACAACGATTAGCAATGCAAAATGTAGAGAATGGCTTAAAAACAATATTTAATGAT
>TARA_B110000211_G_scaffold48517_1_pt1 | contig 10137 bp, 6 predicted proteins | sample TARA_B110000211 | Tara Oceans TARA_B110000211 (sample SAMEA4397516) | marine metagenome | biome: Polar Biome; feature: [DCM] deep chlorophyll maximum layer (ENVO:01000326); material: water (ENVO:00002006), including particulate matter (ENVO:01000060) such as... | depth 30 m
ATCATTGATAGTTAACAAACAAATAAGAAGGTTTAAATTTGAGGAGAATAAAAATATCCATGATTCAATATTGCACAAAGAAGAAATCTTATTTGAGATTGCAATAATTGATTCTTTAAATAATGATCCGCATATTAAATTAATTACAGAATTAAGCGAACTATTTATAACCTCATATTATACTATTGGAAAAATAGATATAGGTCCTATTTACGATATGTACTCTAGTAATAAGACAGAAGGAATCAGACCGTTAATGTTATTTCGAACAAATAAATATTTTATGAATAATTTATTAATCTCTAATTATATTGGGTATGGATCTTCAGACAAACGTTATAAATATGGTTCTGAGTTTAAGATAAGAGATAAAAAAGAAAAGAGTTTAGAACTTACATTGAGCTATAAGAATCATATTGAGAGTATGGGTGATCAATATATATATAGAGTCTTATATCCTAACGTATTTCAAGCTTCAGGTAATGATGTGTTCACCTCTTTGTTTGCCGGAATTCAAGAAGATAAGATGTTATATTTTATACAAAGCAGGGCTTCAATCAAGAAAGAGTTTGGTAATTTGGACGTGTCTACATATTTTTCTAACAAAAGAATTGAGAAGAATATGAATCTTTTAATTAGTAATGATATCCATCAGTCAACTTTAGGATTTAGTTTTCGGTTTTCTAAATCAAAGAAAGTAAAAAATCATTTCAATACTTATAATATAAAATCTACCGCTCCTCTTTTTTCTGGGGATATAGCTATTTCTGATAAGCAATATCTTAGTTCTGCTTACAATATCATAAAAGCTAAGTTAATAGTTAGACAAAATGTAAATACCACTTTTCTTGGAAGAACTAGATATGTATTAGATATGGGGTACTATAAAACAAGTAATGAGACACCTTTAATATTTTTAGAGTATCATAGAGGTAATAAATCGTACATTTATGATTTAACAAAATCATCATTAATGAATCCAAATGAGTTTGTTAGTGATCGGTATGTTGCATTTTATATTGATCAGCATTTGAATGGTCGAATTTTTAACCACATACCATTATTAAAAAGATTAGAAATAAGAGAAACAATTACAACTAATATTGTTTTTGGAAATTTACATAATACATTTCAAAGGAATAATCTTTCTGATCTTACCTATGCATTAAATTATAGCACACCATATGCAGAGGTGGGAATTGGAGTAGAAAATATTTTCAAATTAATTAGACTAAATTTTATTTGGAGATTAACATATTTAGATAAACCTAAATCGGTACCTTTTGGTATTACCGGAGGTATTTATTTTTCCTTATAATCGCTTATTCTGAAAATAAATTTGCTAAATTTTTAACAGATTGTTTGTGCCTTGTTACAAAAGGATTTTTTTTATCCCACACATAGCCTGCAAGAACAGAACATATCTGTTTCTTAATCCTTTCATCAATAATATCGGAGAAAAATATTTTGTGTAAAGATCCATCGTACCATGCATCTATAAAAGTTCGAAATACTTCAATACCATTTAAAATTGGTTCTGAATACTCTAAATCCCAATCAACTTCTTCTCCTTTAAGTTGTTTGCTCGCCAATTTTCCTGCAAGTATTCCTGATTCGGTTGCAAAAGTTACACCTGCTGAGAAAATTGGGTCCAAGAATTCAGTTGAATTTCCAGTTAAAACATACCCAGGCCCATGAAGTTGCTTTACGGAAATAGAATAAGCCGAAATCATAAGAGGCTCAAATATCATATCGGCATTTTGAAACCTAGCTTGCAATAATGGTTCGTTATTAATTAATAATTTTAATTTTTCAGTAGTCGTACCCTTATATTTTTCAAGATAATTAGGATTTCCAACAAATCCACATGATGTATTACCATTTGAAAAGGGAATTACCCATATCCAAACATCAGGTTTATGAGAAATTGCAATAATTCTATTAGAATCTTCAGTATTTGGTCTATTTAAGTCTTTAAAATGCGTAAATATTGTTGATCTATTTGGCTGTGTAGAAGGGTAATTTAAATCTAATAATTTTGGAATTACTCTACCATACCCACTTGCGTCAATAATAAATTTTGCTTCTATTTTTTTTTCAACACCTCTCTTGTCTTTAACTATTGTTGTAGAGTCTGTTCCGTTAAACTGAATGTCGATAACTTCAGATTCATAATCAATAGCAACACCCATTGACTCTACTGTATCTGCAATTACTTTATCAAATTGATCTCTAGGGGCTTGCCAAGTCCACTCTTTCCCTTTAGTAAATTGTTCAGCAAAATTAAACTCACATCTCTGTTCTCCCTTAAGAAAAATAGCCCCATTTTTTACTTGAAAATCATGTTTTTTTAATTCTTCTAGTACTCCAGCTTCTTCAAAATGATCCATACACCGTGTTAACAAACTTTCTCCAATAACAAATCTTGGGAATTTAGTTTTTTCTATGATTTTAACTCTTAATCCACTTTTATTTACCATTGCTCCTGCCATTGCTCCTGATGGACCGGCTCCAATAACTAATATGTCAACCTGTTCATTTTTCATTCTTTTAATCTTAACTCTAATAAAGTATGATATTTCCCTATTGTTTGTTGGTTAACTATTTTTAACTTTGTTTTAGATATAATTTTCTTGAAATCCTTTTCTGAATACATCCTGCTATTTCCATTAGCAATAAATGTAAAATATAATGATGTTCCTAAAAGGCAATATTCTGCAGCTTCAAATTGCTGATTGTCCCAAAAAAGTTCAACGATTAATATCCTTGTATTTTTATCTGCAACTTTAGTAAGTTTATTCAAGATATGTTCCACCTCTTTTTCAGAAAAACAGTCTAAAAACTGACTCATCCAAATAACATCATTGTTTTTTGGCAGGTCAATATTCTCTGATAACATATTCTGTTCTACAAAACTTACTCTGTCAATAAATCCATATGTTCTAATATTTTTTTCTGCTGCAATTAATTGCTTATTTAAATCAACAATTGTAACCTTTACATCTTTATTATATTTACAAACTTCAAGAGTAAATTTTCCTGTATTCCCTCCAATATCCATAATTTTATTTGGAGAAGATGAGAAAACAATATCTAGCGAGTTATAAAAAATTGCATCAGAATAAAAATGATCAAAATCAAACCAACTTTTAGAAACCTGTGGAGGAAGCTCTGACAAACCCTCATACAATGTATCCCAATCCCCAATCTCCTGAAGTCCAATTGGCTTTTCTTGTTTTATGGATTCAGTTAAATGATAGGCTCCTTTGTAACAAACATCTTGAACAAAGTCCAAATTAATTGAAGCCTGTTTATCTTGTAATATAAAAAACCCAACACTTCCTAATGCGAATTGATCATCTTCATTCTGTTCAGATACTTGTACTTTACAAAGCATATCTAACAACACTTTAATTCCATACTTTGATATAGAAGTACCTTTTGAAATATCTTCAATTTTATTATACCCTTTATTCTTGTTTAGAAACTCTAATATTCCTAATCTTTTTGTAGCAATAATTGCCTGAAAAACAATTGGGTAAAACGCTATCATTTGTGCCTGACTCATTGCTTCAAAAGCACTCATTTTTTTGCCAGTCATCTTAATTATCTCTTAAATAGTTCTCAATCTTTTTTAATTTGTTGTAAAAAACATCATCATCTACAGAATTTGAGCCTATTAATTCTTTAACTGTATCTATTGTACGTTTTGTTTCATTACAAACTTTCTTTTCTGCTTTTAAAATTTCAAGTGACTTTACGCAAGCCATTAATTGAATACTCATAACTTGAAAGGCATTATCAATTACTTTTTTAGTAATTAAAGCAGAGTTCGTTCCCATACTAACTATATCTTGATTATCATTATTACATGTGATTGAATGTACACTCATTGGATTGGATAACATTTGACTCTCTGCAGTGGTAGAAGTTGCTGTAAATTGAACCCCTTGCATTCCATAATTTAATCCTAACGTTCCTATATTGAGAAATGGAGGTAAAATTTTATTTGTTTTTGAATTAAGTAATAGATTCAGTTGTCTTTCTGTTAACATTGTTAGTTTAGTTATTGCAACTTTCAGCTTATCCATTTCAAAGGAAACATAATCTCCATGAAAATTTCCGCCATGCAAAATTTTCTGATTATCATAATCAATAATTGGATTATCATCAACTGAATTTATTTCATTTTCCACAACTAACTCACTAAAATTGATAGTATCTAGTATAGGTCCAAGAACCTGAGGAGTACATCTTACACTGTAAAATTCTTGGAAGTTTTTATCTCCCCCAGAATATCTATTTGTTATTAAATCTGAAGATTCTAAAATTTTTCTAATCTTTAATGAAATTTCATTTTGTCCCTTATGGAGTTTAGCATCATTTAGTTCTTTAGAAATATAATCATCATACGATCCAAATATTTCTAACATCATAGCCGCAATTTTAATGCTCCACTTAATTAGGATCCTAGAGTTAATAATATTAATAGTTGAAAGAGAGGTCATGCAAGCTGTACCATTAATCATTGCTAATCCATCTCTTAATTCTAATTTGTGTGGTAGAATGTTACTTTCATTAATAAGTTTTGAAATATAACCTCTTTTACCTTCATTGTTTATGCCGCAACCCTCACCAATAATACCAAGTGCTAAATGAGCTAATTGAACCAAATCTCCACTAGCACCCACCCCTCCGTGTTCATAAATATCAGGGTATATACCTTTATCAATATAATTTGCAAGAGTATATATCAAAGACTGACTTACTCCTGATTTACCTTGAAGGAAAGTATGCAGCCTAATTATCATTATAACTTTCACAACCTCGGGAGGTAATACGGGACCCATTCCACTTGAATGACTTCTTATCAGATTATACTGCAACTTAGCTTGATCTTCTTGACTAATCTTAAAATCAACCATTGGTCCAAAACCTGTATTTACACCATAAACTAAATTATTTTTTGAAAAATATTTTAAAAAATTAAATGACTTTAATGAGTTATTCACATCTTTTTTATCAAATAAATATGTTTTATTACCATTAATTATTTCTTTTAAATCAGTTATTGTTAGTTTGTTCATTTATCTATTATCTTTAAATCTAATTATTTTCCTACTATTAATATTAGTGATTTTTTTATTTATTATATTAATATCTACTATTTTAATCTCTGGGGTGAAAAGTAATTTTGATTTCAAAAAACCCTTCAGCTCTTTTATTGATGATTTTTTTAAAAACTCATCAGTCAAAAATAAACATAATTTATCAGATTTAAATTCATCTAAACTCACTTCAATAACAAAGTCACTTAGTTTTTTATATGCGTATATTGCATCTATTACTGCTAATGGATAAATTGTTGTTCCTTTTACTTTTAATCTTTGATTTTTTCTTCCTAAAACTGGACCTAATCTTAAAGAAGTTCTACTGCATCTACATTTCTTTCGATATACAGTGCAAATATCACCTGTTCTATAACGAAGAAGTGGTACTGCTTCAACACCTAAAGTAGTAATAACAACCTCTCCAGATTCTCCATCTTTTACTTCACAACCATTTTCGTCTAGAATCTCAGCATATAGTAAATCTTCTTGTAAATGTCCACCGACACCTTCTTCACATTCAGTAAATGCAGTCATCATCTCAGTTGAAGCATATGATGCATACAATTTTAAATTTAAGTTTGAAACTATTTGACTACCTAAACTAGTTAATTGAAAATTATTATCTTTAATAGGTTCTCCAATACATATTGCTTTTTTTAATGAAGTATTAGTAAGATCAATATTGTTTTCATTTGCAAATTTTATCATTTTTAATAAAAATGAAGGTACTGCAATAATAATTTCAGGTTTAAATCTCTCAATCATATCCCATTGATACTTGATATTTCCTGGGCCTGTTCGAATAATTCCAACTCCAAACTCTTGAGATCCTAAATAATATGCTAAGCCCGCCATAAAGCACTTATCAATTGTTGTGGTAAGTAAAATTTTATCACCCTTGCTAACATTACAAGTTTCCAATGAAGTCTGTTCATTTTTTGATAATCTTTTTAAATCATTACGAGTTAAATAGAATGATATGGGCTCTCCAGTTGTTCCGGAAGTTGTAAGGAAATCTCTAATTTTATTTTCAGGAACACATAAGAAATCTTTGTTTTGTTTAGCTATATCATCTTTAGTTGTAAATGGAAGCTCCTTAATGTCTGTTAACTTATCAATTTTACAATAAGGATTCAGTATATTTCTATAGTATGGAGAATTAATCTGAATATAACAAAGTAAATCATTAATTTTTTCCAATACCATTTTTAAGAATTATATTAAAAAGTTTAAATTTAATAATTGTCGAATTTATAAAAAAAATTGAAAATACATGAATAATAACTCACAAAAAAGTTCATTAAAATGAATGATCGTTTTTTATTCATAATTATTATTCAAACTGTACTCTAATGCAAAATGAAAATAAGAAATTTAGCAACTAATATTTTAACTATTAATAAAGCCACATCTTATTTACATCATTTTTAATCATTAAATTTGTTAAATTTCCATTAATATCATCTTTGGGTTTTTCAAGTAAACTCATGAAATATGGATTGACTTTTAAATCACTAGAAGTATTATAAATTTGAGTGCTCATCAATCGAAAAATTTCTGAAGCTATATTTTCTAGAAGTGAAACATTAATTTGAATTTTATCAATTAATAACTCTGGAGTGTATCTCCTCTCAATTCCTTTATGCAAAGCCACTATATTAGTGCTATCAAAAAGATCAATATACTTATTTGAAATAGTTTTAGTATCATATTTTGACCATTCAATAAAAATTTGCTGCATTTTTAAATTAAGTTGACCAAATTTTTGTCCAATCTTATCTTTAGAAGAAAATAATTCTTTGAGTACGGAAATGTTAGTGAAACCATTATTAGTAAATAAAAGAGTCGGAACAGACCAGTAAACCAACCAATCCCAATAAATCTTCAAAATCATTGTCTGTGTTAATCCCCAAAGTTGATATTTATCTTTATAAATAGGCATCCAATTATTAAATAGAGAAAAATGTGCTTGTTCAAAAACATTTGTCCTTAAAAATATGTCTTCTTTTTTCATATCCCTATTGATTAAATCTGTTATAAAAGTATTGCTAATAGCAATAAAATCAGTTCCTGGTGAATAAAAAGGATCTAAAAACATACCAGAATCTCCTGTAACAGCCCATCTTTCATTAGAATACAATCTTTCAGAATGATGTGAGTAATGTTTAAGCACTCTGAAATCAAGAACATCATCTGTTTTTTTGTTTAGATGTTTAAAACAAAGAGGTTCATATATTTTTAACCAATTCATTGCTTTTTCAAAATTATTAAATTCTACAAAATCATGATATCTTGGGTCGGCAACAATACCTATGCTTGTATTTCCTGTAGCTAAAGGAATCAGCCAAACCCAATAACCCTTATCCATGAAATGAACAGTACCTAATCTTCTTTTTCCGGGCTCTACAGATTCTATCCATTTTTTATTTTCTGACCAATCAGCAACGTCTATTTTACCCTTGACCCGAAACCATGCAGTGTTAATATCATGATTTAAATCTTTCTTAAATCCAAGTTTTCGCTTTAAAAAACTTGACCTTCCACTAGCATCAACAGCCCATCTTGAATTAATGATTTTTTCTATTCCACCAGTAAAATAAGTGACTTTATGATTTTCTTTATTAATATCAATATTACTAACTTTTGAATTGAACAAAATCTTAACGCCTAATTTTTTAGCTCTTTTAACTAATTCATTTTCTAGGGTACCTCTATCTAATTGATGGGAGGCAACAGGGACTGTTGATTTTGGACCTAATTCTACTCGCTTAGAAATATCATTTTTATGCTGAGGAGTAAGAAAAAATCTTAAACCTTCTTTTGGAAGTTGATGTTCGTCTAAATAATCTTTAAGATTCAAAACTTCTCTCAAGTAATAGGTTCCTAATTCAACTGTAGATTCACCTACTTTATGTGCTGAATCAGGAGCTTTTCCTTTTCTTCTTTCAATTACTAAAATTGAAATTTCAGCATTTATGGATTTTAATTGTAAAGAGAGGGTCAATCCAGCTAACCCACCACCTATAATACAAACATCATAATTAGTTTTCATATTTTTATAATTTTTTGAAGCTTTTGCTAACATAAATATTATATTATAAAGAAAGTCGCTTTTTACAAAAAAATAAGTGAAGATAAATTAAAATAATAAATTGTTAATTTTAAAAGAGATAGCTATAGAAATATAATCAAATTTTAATTTTTTAGGTAATATAGATACAATTATTTGAGCTTTTTCCTAACTTTGTCATTATGAATACTTGCCTTACACTTACAAATTTATGTAAGTATATAATTTTTTAAAATGGAATTAGACACTATTATTATCGGTTCAGGTATGGGTGGACTTTCCTCTGCTATTTGCCTTTCACGTGCAGGTCAGCGAGTGATGGTTTTAGAGCAGCATGATGTACCTGGAGGTTGGTGTCATAGTTTTTACTTAAATGGGTATCGCTTTACACCAGGAGTGCATTATATGGGGCTATTAGAAAAAGGAGAGTCAACAAGTGAATTGTATGAAGGCTTAGGCATTGCAAATGACTTAGTCTTTTTTAGAATGAATCCTAACGCTTATGAGCATTGTTGGGTTGGCGATGAGCGGATTCACATTCCTGCTGGTTTTAATGAATTAATTGAATCGCTTTCACTACGTTTTCCTCATGAAAAGAAAGGACTTACTAAATACTTGAAAACCGTGCGTCAAGTGAGTGATGAGTTACATCTAATTCCTAAAATGGATGGGTTTTGGGATAACATTACTATTCCTTGGCGTACAAGAAATTTAGGCAAATACGGTTTATTCAGCTTAAAGAAAGTAATTAATTGGCACATCAAAGATCCCTTATTAAAGAATGTTTTAAATGTGCAAGCAATGAACCATGGATTACCTCCTGAGCAAGCAAGTTTCCCATATCATTGTGCCGTTATGCAGCATTATTTCAGTGGAGGATTTTATCCAATGGGTGGTGGTGGAGCAATTGTTAAGGCTATGACAAAAGCAATTAAAAAAAACGGTAGTAAAGTACATACAAAAAGCCGTGTAAAACGTATTCTACTTGATGTAGATAAAAAAAATAGAGCAATTGGTGTGGAGCTTGAAAACGGAGAAAAGATTTATGCAAAAAATATCATCTCTAACACAGATCCCAATATCACTTACCTTGATTTGATAGGAAAAAATAATTTAAGTTCAAAGTTATTGAAGAAACTTGCTAAAACAAAATATTCATGCACTTCACTTATGCTATTTGTAACATTAGATATGGATGTGCGTGAAGCAGGATTAGATTCCGGTAATATATGGATGATGGATAATAAAGATTCTGATGAGGTTTTTAACGACTTAATGAAGATTGACATTACATCAGGAGAGGCATTTCCAGGAATGTTTATCAGCTGCACTACACTTAAAGATCCACCAAGTTTTGATGGCAGACACCATACACTCGAAGTTGTCACTTTTATAAACCGCGAATCATTCAATCATTTGAAAGAAGATGGAGATAACCGTTCAAAGGAGTACGCACAATTTAAAGAGCGTTTAACTCAGAAAATGATCAACGGTCTTGAAAGGGTATTACCTGGGGTAAGTAATAAAATTGTACATAAAGAGCTAGGGACACCTATAACTAATGAGTTTTACATTAATTCAACTGAAGGTAGTGTATACGGGACGGAAAAAAGTTTCAAGCAAACTGGCCCTTTTTCCTATAAAGCAAAAACTGAAATCGAAAATTTGTATTTATGTGGAGCGAGTGTAATGGCACATGGTGTTGCTGGAGCTTCCTATTCGGGGGTGCAAACAGCAGCAATAATTCTTAACTGCAAACAAGAGGACTTAATAAAAACTGATGAATCGCAAAACATGCGTATTTATAATGCAGAAAATAGCTCAGAATATCCTGAATGGATGATTCAGAAAATGAAGTTAAAAAAAGCACGAATGTTTACAAATCTTAAAAATATAAATAAATTGAAAGAGTCGTAGCAGGATTACAACCTCTACCCTTTTCACTAGATTACAGCA
>TARA_B110000211_G_scaffold124773_1_pt1 | contig 10125 bp, 8 predicted proteins | sample TARA_B110000211 | Tara Oceans TARA_B110000211 (sample SAMEA4397516) | marine metagenome | biome: Polar Biome; feature: [DCM] deep chlorophyll maximum layer (ENVO:01000326); material: water (ENVO:00002006), including particulate matter (ENVO:01000060) such as... | depth 30 m
GTCTACAAGCCACGCCCTCTGGGGCTTTCAGGAAAATAACATTTCCGTGTTGCTACTTTTCGACGTGACCCGCTGTGACCACCACGGATGGTGGAAATGCAGGGTTTGCAGGAGCAAAAACCTGCCCCAAAGTAGCGCCTTGAACTGTCACTTTCCTGAAAGCCGCAGCCGCCACTGCATTTGTCAGAGGTGCCTTAACTAATGGATCTGAGGCATTGTTATGGGATTAATCGTTTTTGATATGGGAAGGCGGATAGAAACGCCAGTATCCTCTCCTCGCCGACGAGTTCACGCAGTTCGTCCAAGTGAAAAGATTGACCCCATACACTCCGACTTTAAGGGCACACCTCCCCGCTCGACGTCAAATCACATTGAAGAGTACACAGATCACGAGCATGAGCCGCAATCGGTGGCTTTCGCTGGTGACGTCATGGAAGGCAGCCTACAAACCGTCACTGCCGATATTTCCCTCGAAGACGCGTACCAACAAATGCAAACGCATCAAATTCATCACCTGCCGATTATTTCAGCGAATGCCGAATTACAGGCCATCATTTCAGATAGAGCTATACTTAAGGCATTAGCCTTAAAACAAGCGAACTTAAAAAGCACAGTGATCGAAATTGCTGCACGACCTGTCTACTGTGTGCGCGACAACACAGACATAAGACAAACTGCACGATTATTATGTGATTATCACATCGGAGCTTTACCAGTAATTAATTCCGACAACAAACTCACCGGCATTATTACTCGAAGCGACTTACTGAGGCTTATTAGCGATTATGGCCCGTTGGAGTTGTGGGCTTAAAAACAGGTCTGAAGACAAACAAAAATTTGACTCGGGAGTCATATTCATTGGTTAAAGATTACGAATTAATTCACCCAAGAACACAAATGAGAGTGCTCTCTCAATACGAAATTCAAAAACTCGCAGATGTGAGTAGTGACTCTCACGAACTCCTACGTCGTTGCGCCTTCGCAGTATTATCCGCTGGTAGCCAAGAAGACGACTACACACGCCTGGAAGAAAATTATAGAAAATTCAAAATTACGGTCGAACAAGAAGAGCGTGGCATTGTATTGCGGCTATCAGGTGCGCCCAGTGGTGCATTTGTTGATAACGAAATTATCCGCGGTGTACGCGAACAACTGTTTTCAGTACTGCGCGATATTCTCTACGCTCAAGAATCTATTCTTCAAGCGCACCGTTTCGATTTAACCAACAGCAACGATATTACCAACGCTGTTTTTCACCTGCTGCGTAATGCCAATTTATTAAAGCCTGATACAGAACCTAAATTAGTGGTTTGTTGGGGTGGGCACTCTATTCCCCCCAATGAATATCAGTACACCAAAGAAGTCGGCTACGAATTAGGCTTACGTGGTATGGATATAGGCACAGGCTGTGGACCCGGCGCTATGAAAGGCCCAATGAAAGGCGCCACTATTGGCCATGCAAAGCAGCATATTCGTGACGGCCGTTATATTGGCATTACCGAACCCGGCATTATCGCCGCCGAATCACCGAACCCAATTGTTAACGAATTGGTTATTCTGCCTGACATCGAAAAACGCTTAGAAGCTTTCGTCCGTATGGCACACGGTATTATTATTTTCCCGGGCGGCCCAGGGACTGCAGAAGAAATTCTCTATATTCTCGGCGTATTATCGCACCCAGATAACGCTAACTTGCCTTACCCATTAATCATTACTGGACCCGAAGAAACTCGTGAATACCTGAATGACATTCACCGTTTTATTGGAGAAACCTTGGGTGAGAGTGCACAAGCTCGTTATGAACTCATCATTAACGACCCGGTGGAAGTTGCACGTGTAATGAAAAAAGGCATTAAAGGCGTACGTGAATTCCGCCGTAAAAATAATGACGCTTTTTTCTATAATTGGTCGCTCACTGTAGCGCCGGACTTTCAAGTGCCCTTTGAGCCTACACATGAAAATATGCGCAATCTAAAAATCAGCCACAATCAGAAAAAACATCATCTCGCAGCGGATTTACGCCGGGCATTTTCTGGTATTGTTTCTGGGAATGTAAAAGCCGATGGCGTCGAGCTTGTACGCAAACATGGCCCGTATGAAATACACGGCGACAAAGACATTTTAGAAGGTATGGATCGCCTATTGAGAGCCATGGTTGAACACGGTCGCATGAAAATTAGTGGTGACTACAAGCCGTGTTATAAAATTCTTAAGGATTAATCTATTTTTTATGATGTATAGTTAGTTATTAGCTATAAGAGCCAAAATGTAAATCATCTTGGCTCTTATTATTTTTTATAACTATTTTTTACCGGTTTTCATTAATGATTATGACCGCCATCTAGCGCGTGTCCATGCTCATCATAAAATCCGCTTGCACCGTGACTCACAAACCCCATGCGTATCATTTTACGAACAAAGGGATCGTCTTCGCTATCACCAATATCCGCATAATCAATCGTGCGATAATCATCTCGCAAGGCAAAAGCAGCTTGACTGGTCATAAGAGGTTGTTCACGCAAATTCCAATGTACAGATGGAGTTTGATATTCGATCAGGCGTTTTTTTTCTGGATTCCAAATAAATTTCATTTGACCATCAGCAGATTGAAACGCTTCGACAATATCGCATCCAGATCCAGAACGGCTAACTAACGTCATTGAATCTTTAACCGAACTAGGAACGCCCATGGTTATTTGATCCCATGTCAAAGTACCGCCGTCAATAGCGTCCCCCGGTTGATATTCAATCGCATGCTTTTCTTGGTCAAAAAACCGGGTAAGTTTCAGCCTACCATCAGGAATCTGATTCCATTCATCAGCAAGTTTCTTCTCTTCAAATACTTGCAATACTCTACCTTGGTCAAAATAAATAGACAGTGTGTGCTGGCTGTTTTTAGTACTTACGCTGTAGGTTGAAGCAAGTTCCTTCTCACACAATTCAACCGCCTGAGAAGCAATTGGTACACATATTAAAAATAGAGAAATCATCATTTTTTTCATAAATATTCTCATTCGATATAAGTTTCTAGCAAAGAAAAAAGCCGAGAGCTATAAAGCTCTCGACTTATCGACCATTAAATTTGATTAATTCGCTGTCGCTTCAGCTTTATTAACCAAATCGGCAGCATGGTTCATTACATGGAAAATGACACTTTGTTCATTTGTACCTGTCACTAAATGTGAGCCTGGTCCCATTGCAAAAATCCCAACATCTTCACCCGAATGCGTTTCCGAGCCTAGTGGAATCATTGCTTCTTGGTGATAACCTGGTGTTGTTGTATCAACAGAGGTTAAATCTTTACGACCCGCATCCGCTGCAGCACTGTAAGACGCATCAGCATCGGTTTCAGCACCTAGATCGCGGAAACCTAAACCATTGGTATAGCCTAGAGTCGTGTATGGCATGCCATCACTTGCTGTTGCAGGTTCGGTTGCACCGACTGAAACCACTTTTCCTAAGATCGGATTACCACGCTTAGGATATCCGGCAATAGTAAATACATGTCCATGGTCTGCCGTCACGATAATCAGCGTTTCTTCAGGCTTAGTATTATCTACCGCCGCCTGAATTGCCTCAGACAATGCAATGGTATCATTCAACGCATTGTATGCATTACCAGCATGGTGAGCATGATCAATACGTCCAGACTCAACCATCAGGAAGAAACCTTTGTTGTTGTTATCAAGGACACCAATAGCTTTCTCTGTCATTTCAGCAATAGACGGCTCGCCCGCGACATCATTCCCGCGATCCGCTTCATATTGCATGTGCGATTCGTTAAATAAACCAAACAAGCGTGGTGTATTTTCGGTATCAACGGCATCAAAACCGGCTTGATCCATCACATACACACCCGTGCTATATCGAGTTTTCCATTCCTCAACTAAGTTACGACCGTCGGTACGGTCACCTTCAACCGCACTAACTGCATCAGTTGAGTTAAAGCTGGCATCTTTTGGCAAGAAGCTACGACGTCCGCCACCCATGACAACTTCGATACCATCAACAGAAACACCATATCGATTTTGCAATTCGGATTCGAAATTCACTAGTTGAGCAGCAATATCCTTGCAACCAGCATCTTTTGCTTCGGTTGACATATCGCCATCATCTTCCCAATTTCGATCAGCAGCGTGAGAGTATGTCGCCGCTGGTGTTGCGTGAGTAATACGAGCAGTAGAAACGACTCCGGTACTCTTGCCTGCAATTTCAGCTAATTCCAATGCCGTAATGACTTCGTTTCCAGCAACAGTAGAGCAGTCACCACGAACGATATCTTCGTCTACACCAATCACGCCAACGTCTGTTTTAATCCCAGACATCATGGCAGTCATTGTTCCTGCTGAATCTGGCGTCTGAGCATCAACGTTATAGGTTTTTGCTAGACCGGAAAACGGAAAAGCTTCAAAACTCAACGAGTTTTCTTCACCAGCCATGGATTTATTTTGACCATCCAAAATTCGAGCAGCAGTGATGGTTGATATACCCATACCATCACCAACAAATAAAATTACATTTTTTGCTGCGCCCGCTTCTTTAATAATAGCGTCAACATTGGCTTGAGCCGCTGTAATGCCTGATTCACCAGCTTTATACCAATCGTTTTCAGTGGATACAGCAATATCAGATTTAGTTAAACCAGCTTCTTCAATCGGTGCCTGCTGATCTATTGATGGTTTATCAACAATTGGCGTTTCATTGTTATCATCTACCGGATCGGTAGTATTATTTTTTTTATTATCACCACCACAAGCGGTAAGTGATGCGACTAACATAGCAAGTGTTAATTTATTGAGTGTGTTCATTTCAATCACCCTTATTCTTTAACTAATGCAAGTGCATTATTTATAATATGAAAAATCATGTTTTGCTCGACGACACCTTGAGCCATCTGTGCACTAGGGCCTTTTGCATGTAATGCAATGTCTTCACCTGAATGAGTTTCAGACCCTAAAGGAATAACGGCTTCTTGATGGAAACCTGGTGTAGTAGTGTCGATGGCTGTTAAATCATAACGTCCGTTATCTGCTGCGGCTGAATAAGAAGCATCGGCATCAGTTTCATCACCTAAATCCCTAAACCCTAGCCCGTTGGTGTAACCCAAGGTGGTGTAAGGCATGCCATCGTTTGCTTTAGCAGGTTCAGTCGCACCAACAGAAACAACTTTACCTAAGATAGGGTTACCGCGCTTAGGATATCCAGCAATAGTAAATACATGACCGTGGTCAGCCGTTACTAAAATTAGCGTTTCTTCTGGGTTCGTAGAATCTACCGCCGCTTGCACTGCTTTAGAAAGTTCAATCGCATCGTTTAATGCGTTATATGCGTTTCCTGCATGGTGAGCATGATCGATACGACCAGATTCAACCATCAAGAAAAATCCTTTCTCATTATTATCAAGGATATTGATAGCGGTTTCTGTCATTTCAGAAAGACTTGGCTCACCCGCGACATCATTATCGCGATCCGCTTCATATTGCATGTGTGATTCGTTAAATAAGCCAAATAGCTTATTGGTATTGTCCGCATCAATAGCATCAAATCCAGCCTGATCAATGACATAGGTTCCATTGCTGTATTTCGCCTGCCACTCTTCTGTTAAGTCACGTCCATCGGTACGGTCGCCTTCTACAGCACTGACGGCGTCAGCAGAATTGAATGCAGCATCTTTAGGCAAAAAGCTACGGCGACCGCCCCCCATAACTACCTCAATCCCATCCACATCCACGTTATAACGCGCTTCAAGATACGGTTCGAAGTTAATTAATTGATCAGCAATGTCCTTACAGCCTGCATCCTTAGCTGTTGTACTCATATCACCATCATCTTCCCAGTTACGGTCAGCCGCATGTGCATAAGTAGCTGCTGGTGTTGCATGAGTAATTCGAGCAGTTGAGATAATGCCAGTGCTTAAGCCTTTTACTTCAGCCAGTTCTAATGCAGTAACTACTTCGTTACCAGAGACAGTTGTACAATCTCCTCGCTCGATATCTTCATCAACACCAATAACACCCACATCGGTTTTCAAACCAGACATCATGGCAGTCATTGTTCCTGCAGAATCGGGGGTTTGGGCATCAACGTTGTAGGTTTTGACTAATGCAGAAAACGGGAAAGCTTCAAAACTGAGTGCGTTTTCTTCACCGTCCATTCCGTTATTTTGGCCATCTAAAATACGGGCGGCGGTCAGAGTGGAGATTCCCATGCCATCACCGACAAAAAGAATAACATTTTTTGCTTTTTCGGAGGTTGCCTGAGTTTGCTTGGTCGCAATCGCTTCTTGCGCATCGACAAACCATGCATTACTAGCCTGATCAGCTGGGAGAATTCCCGCCTGTACACTGCTAGCTAGTAAGGTCATTACGACCATAGAGTTCATTTTAAAAGACATGATTTCACCATCATATTTATCATTTAACCAAGACAACAGATCACCAAGGAATGACTGCGCCATAACGTCCCGAGTAAACTAATGATTTCTTATGACAATTTTGTAGCTGAAATATGACTAAAAAGTGAAAATTAAAAGTAGAGATGCCTAAGCACTTGCGGTCGAACTAATCTTAAACTATGCATTTTTCAGAGGTGCCTTAATATTAATAAGCACAAGCAATACTTCAATTTAATACCTGCGAATACTAACCACTACTCTGCGGTTTGCCACCCGCTGTTCATCAATTGATGCACCCTCTATATCTGCTTTCGGTTTGCTGTCAGCAAAGCCAGAGGCTTTCAAGCGCTCTTTCTCGATACCTGAGGCTAATAGGTACTTCACCACGCCAGTGGCTCTTGCAGCAGACAACTCCCAGTTGGATGGGAACTTTTCGGTGGCTATGGGAAGATCATCAGTATGACCTTCGACTTCTATCGTGTGTGAGCCATGGCTCACATCGCGAATCACTCGACTAAGCTCTTGCAATAACGGTGTCGCGTCTGGCTTTAAATCAGCAGCGCCTGAGTCATACAGGGCGACATTGGCAAACTCAACTTGAACACCTTGAGGATCAAGCGTCACTGACACTTGCTCTTCAAGGCCATGCTGGACAACGTAGTCATCCAGCCCTTGTTTAATATCACTGAAAGGCGTGGCTGGGGCTTCTGACGAAATGATTTCAGCCAGTCCTTCTTTTAAAGATTCAACTTTGCCTTGGTTTAAATCCGACACGGATAAAATCATGACAAAAAATGCCAGCAGCAAAGTAATGACATCAGAATAAGTTACCAACCAAGAGCTTGAGGAGTCATCAAAACTCGGACGACGACGACGTAATCCGCGTTGGCGAGTCGCATGATTCATTTATAGATCACTCACAACAATGTGTTCTCGCGCCGACGGTTTTAAATAAGCATTCAGGCGATCTTGTACATAAAGTGAATCACGCTTTTCGCACACTAAGATAAAACCTTCCGAAATTAACTGGTGCCGAAAGTACATAGTTTCTTGTTTTTCAGTCACTTGATTAGCGGCGGGTTTAAAAAATAAATTGGCTAATAAGACCCCGTATAACGTGGTGATCAAAGCGAGTGCAAGGCCCTTCCCTAACCCAGCCATATCACCATTAAGGTTGTCCAACATAATAATCAAACCAACAATCGTACCAACCATACCAAACCCGGGCGAATATACTGCCATAGTGTTAAGTACTTTAGATTCCAATGTTTGACGCTGCCAAGTGGAATCCATTTGGTCGGTCAGCATGGTTCGAATATCATGATTTTTATACCCAGCACCTATGAGGTCGATCCCGGCACGAATAAATTCGTCTTTCTTTTCAGCGTTGGTGAGTGATTCCTCAAGGGCAACCACCCCACCTTCGCGATATATGGTCGACCATTCAACAAAGCGTTTTACTAAGTGTCGTAAGTGACGTTGAGATGTTGGAGGATGTAGGAAAGTTTGCATCATACTGCGAAGCGCTGACACCACATCCATAGTCGAATAACTAATTAATGATGCCGCTAATGTACTGCCGAACACCAAACCAAAACTGGAAATACTGATAAATATTGTATGGTTTTCTGTGGCACTGGATACCGCAAACATAAACAGGCCTATGCCTGCAAAAAAACCAATCAGAGTACTAAAAGAAAATCGCAACACGATAACTTACCCCTGTTTTACTTCGGTCAGTTCACTCATAGAAAAACGACCTTCACGAATCACATCGCGCATTGCCTGAATTATTCTTCGACGAGCCATCTCGACGGTATCTTGGTTAATATCCGGTTCGACCGTTTTAAGCTCGCTGATAATTCCTGCACGTAGCTTGCTTGGCAGTGCAGCCAAGACATAACGTTTAAATTCAATCGATGTGTTGCACAAGGCACTACTGATAACGTCTCGATCGAGATTTCTCAGCTCATTCGAGAGAATTCGATCAGGCGTACGCGCTAGATCAACAAAGGTGAAATACACCTGACGTAAGCGATAGTAAGTTTCTGGCTTTTCTGACTTTAAGGTTTTTAGCATTCGTGTTTCTTCACTGGTGGTCATTTTATCCAGCATGCCAATTAATACCGATAAACCATCTGCGGTGATATTTTCAAACGAAGGTACAGTCAACGAAGCACGAGCTAAACGATCAGCCACATCTTTAAAAGCAGACACAGGAAGGCTTTCAAACTGCCCGAGTTCAAAGGCAATATTAGCCAGTTCACGTTCATCTAAACGTAAAATGATGTCGGCTGATCGTTGCGCTGGTAACTGTGACATAACCAAGGCTTTAATGCGTGTATCTTCGTCTTTGATTAAGTACAGCACTTGTGAATCGTTAAGCTTATTCAAGAAAGCGAACGGCTGGCTGTTTGAAGCATCATCTTGTTGTTTCTCTAGGCGTTGAGAAAACTGCTCCATGCCTTCATAGAGCTGGGCTTCATCCCATTCACTGTCTTTGAGCAAGTCATCTATTTGTTTCCAATCGACCGGCGTCAGATGCGGCGCTAGACTGCTGAACAAACTTTTTCCCATGGTTGCCGTCAATGACGCTACTTCGAATGCCTGAGCGCTACTCAAGGCGTGAGATACCGCCTGTTGAAAACGATGCGGCTGTGATAAGCCTTGGCTCACTAATCGTTGACGCGATTCGTTAATACGGTATTTGAGTGCTGCTTTATCGCTGTCAGAGTAATTCGATTTTGGGTTTGCCCCCTCTGATCCAACCTGTGCAGCCATAGACGGAGACGCTATCGGCTGGCTAAGGCGACGCCATAACGCGAGGAAAGCGATCACAACAAATAAGCAAATAAACAACAGCGACAACAACCAAATCCACGGGCTGTATTCATCCCAGAAGGTGAGAGGTGTTTTATCTTCTTTAAGGTGGCTAAAACCCGTTTTAACAATACTCAGGGTGTCGCCGCGAAGCTCGTTAATTTGCGCTTTACGTGTGATTAAATTTCGTAAAAACTCGATTTGCTCATCTTTTAGTTGAGTATCAACCACTAAGGTAATAGACAGTTTTTTGATAATATTTCGATAGCTAATGGTCTTTTCTGTTGGCCCTGACGCAGAAGAATTTGAACTGGCTTGTTGTTTTTGCGCAACGTCTTTAAGTTCATCAGCATAATCAATGATGGCTTTTCGCTCTTGCTCAAGTGTTTTTAGTTGCGCCTGTAGCGCCCGAAATTTTTGCTGATTCTCTTTTAATAAGGGTAATTCACTTACCGGTAATCCCGGAAGCTCTTCAAACCCTTGAAGGTCGCCCTCATTAATTTCCGGCATTTGAAAATTGCCACTGACTTTTGGAGCTGTTGGCAGATTTGTTTGCGGACGCTGCTGCGTTGGTTTGGCGTCTTCTTTCACAACCGTGCGAGCACGCTCAATTAAGGCATCAACTTGAATAATAAAACGGTTATTGCCGAGATAAGATTCAATATCGCGGCGCAATCGCGCTTCGATGTCACTCTTAAATTTAGACTCTTCTACTTCATCTTTTTGCACCGGTACTTCGTAGGTTTCTTGGGCTGATACCACAGTGCTAACAAGACTATTAAACAGCATCAGAGCAATTAAAAAATACTTCATATTCGTCTCCTCAAGGTAACCGTGACAGGCTGGTTTTTACCTGTTCAAGTTCAGGATCAATACGAAGTGCTTCTTCCCAGCTACTTCTAGCCTCAGGA
>TARA_B110000211_G_scaffold45593_1_pt1 | contig 10106 bp, 16 predicted proteins | sample TARA_B110000211 | Tara Oceans TARA_B110000211 (sample SAMEA4397516) | marine metagenome | biome: Polar Biome; feature: [DCM] deep chlorophyll maximum layer (ENVO:01000326); material: water (ENVO:00002006), including particulate matter (ENVO:01000060) such as... | depth 30 m
TGGTTTAGAAATGTTTCTTTTTCAAGGACAAAAGTCCTTTTTTTTGTGGCAGAAGATTAACCCAATTATAAATCAAGACTTAAAAAAAAAAATTATATCTAACTTAAAATAATAATGAACATTATAGGAATTACAGGATCTATAGCATCAGGTAAGACGACGGTCGCCAACTTGCTGGCGGGGGAAAAATACCCAATATTCAGTGCAGATAAAGTGGTTTCAGGTTTTTATAAAAAAAATTATTTTATTGAGAAATTAATTAAGAAATTTAAGTTAAAAAAAAATAATAAAATTAAAGAACAAATTAAACTTATTTTAAACAATAGGCAAAATCTCCACAAACTGGAGGCAATCATACATCCTTTGGTTAGAAAGCAAATGAAAATTTTTTTGAAGAAAAAAAATAAATTTTTATTTTTAGAAATACCTTTATTAGTTGAAGGAAAACTTAACAAATATTTTGATAAAATTATTTTTGTTAACGCAAAAAAGAAAATAAGGATAAAAAGATATCTTAATAAAGGCGGCAATAAAGAAATATTTAGACTCTTGGATGATAGGCAATTATCTCCATTAACTAAAAAAAAAGTTTGTGATTATACAATTAATAATAATTTTTCTTTAAACTTGCTCAAGAAAAATGTTAAAAATTTCATAAATGATCATGAATGAAATATTTTTAGACACAGAAACAACAGGTCTCTCTGTAAACGATAAACACAGAATAGTTGAAATAGCGTGCATCGAAACAAATGATTTGATACCGACAAAAAAAATTTTTCACAAAATCATAAACCCTAAGAGAGATATGCCGGAAGAAGCTTACAAGGTGCACGGTTTTTCTTCTGAATTTTTAAAAGGAAAAGAAACATTTGATCAAGTTGCTGATGTTTTTTTAGAGTTTATAAGAGATAAAAAAATTATAATACACAATGCTTCTTTTGACCTTGGATTTCTTAACTACGAACTAAAACTAATTAGAAAAAACGAAATCAAAAAAAATAATATTATTGATAGTCTAGAAATAGCAAGAGGTAAATTTCCAGGTAGTTCTAATTCTCTAGACGGTCTTTGCAGAAGATTCGGCATTGATCTATCGCGGAGGGAAAAACATAATGCACTCTTGGACTGTGAGCTTTTAAGAGAAGTTTATATAAATTTATTAGATGTTAAAGAACCTAAACTTATATTTACTAATGAAACCTCAGAAATTAATTTTGAAAATAAGAAAAATATTCAAAAAAATTATTGTAAAACGGTTGTAAAACCGACAAAAGAAGAACTTGAATTACATGCTAATTTTTTAAAAAAAGAACTCAAGAAAAATTATTACTGAATAGTTCTTTTTAAATATAATTCTTTAAAATTTATACTTTCTTCAATTTTAATTTTTTTAAAACCAGATTTTTCAAACAAAAAAACAAAAAGGCTTCTTATTTCAGGGTATATTTCGCTTGGAACTTTAATTAGAATAATCTCTTCCAGTTCTTTTTTGTTAGTCAATTCTCCATCAATTTCGATGATAGTTGCAAAAATTATTTTGGTTTCAATTTTATCAAAATCATCTGTAGTAGGATTTAAAGAAAGAGTTGTTTCAACCTCAATAATTTTTTCTTTGTATTGTTTGCTTTTGATATCAATATTAATTTTGTATTTAGAAATATTTTTTTCTAAAAGAAAAAAAATTTTAGGACTTGGTATTTCAAATTTTAAATCTTTAATATATTTACCTACTATTTTATAATTCATCTTTATCCTTTTTTTCTTCAATTATTTCAGCTTCAATAATTTCTTCATTGGAGTGTTCTTCATTTTTATATTTATTTTTAAACCACAAGTTTATGATTAATTTTCGTGTAAACGGAAACAAAAACAAAAAACCAATAGTGTCAGATATAAATCCTGGCAATATTAACAACATCGCTGCGATCGCGATAGATGCACCTGCTATTAATTCATAAAAAGGAAGTTTGTTTTGATACAAATTAATCATGCCAGATTTTATAGTGTTTAAACCTTCTATCCTTGCATAATAAACACCAACTACTGCAGTAAAAAAAATAAGTAGGATAGTATTTAAAACACCAACTGTTTTTCCAATCTTAATCATTAAAGCGATCTCTAAGATTGGGAAACCAATAATTATCAATAAAAGTGAGTTCATTTGTCTGTTACAAAATTATATTATTAATGTATATTTATCAAATTATGAGTAACAACTTTGGCTTTATAGATATCATTTTACTAGCAATGATTGCTGGGTTCATTATTTTGCGTTTAAGAAATATATTAGGTAAAAAAACTGGACACGAAGGAAAAGTAACGAATATTTTTGATGAAAAAAAATTTACTAAGTTTAAACCTGAAACTAAAGTTAAACCAGTTTTAAAAAATATTTTAGAAGACGATGAAAAAAAACAATTTCTCAAGGGTGCTGAAATTGCCTATGAAAGTATTCTAATTTCATTTGCTAAGGGAGAGAAAGAAAAGCTCAAAAAACTTTTAACTAAAGATATTTTTAATAATTTTGAGCAAGTTATAGATCATAGAAACAAAGAGAGCATTACATCAGAGCTTACGTTTATTGGCGTCAAAGAATCTAACCTAGAAAAATTTGATAAAATTAAAAATGATTTTTTTGCCACAGTAAAAATTGTTTGTGAAATTATTTCGGTTAAAAAAGATAAAGATGATAATGTTATAGAAGGTAATCCAGACAGAATTAAAATAGTCACAGATTATTGGAAATTTACAAAAAATTCTCTAAACGATAATCCAAATTGGTTCCTGACTGAAATTATTAGTAAGTGAAAAAAAAAGAAGATATTTCTGACTCAGAAAAAAAACTCTGGGAAGAATATTTAAAAAATCCAAGAGATATTCTTGATAAAGAGCTAGAAAATAAACAAACATTAAATCTACCTAAAAGATATCGCTTCGATTTACATGGATTTACTTTATTAGAAGCGAATCTTAAAATTAGGGAACTAATTTTTTTTTGTGAAAAAAATTCATATAAAGAAATACTATTGATTACTGGTAAAGGGCTCCACTCAAACACCGATAAAAATACTTACGTTTCAAAAGAGTTAAGCAAATTAAAATTTTCTGTTCCGGAATATTTAAAATCTCAAAAAGAATTAGCAGAGAAAATTATTGAGATAAAGCAAGCAGAGGTTAAAGATGGAGGTGAGGGAGCTATTATTATTAAATTAAAAAAACTATAATATAAATTTACTTAAATCGGTATCTTTTGCTAACTCACCAAGATTTTTTTCTATATATTTCTTATCAATAATAATCTTTTCGCCGGTTCGATCAGATGCAGTAAAACTAATTTCATCTAAAACTTTTTCTAACAAAGTGTGTAATCTTCTCGCTCCTATATTTTCAACAGATGCGTTTACCTCCGCAGATACCTTCGCCAAAATATCAATACCATCATCGGTAAACTCCAAGTGAACATTCTCTGTTTTTAACAAAGCCACATACTGTTTAATTAAGCTATTATCTGGCTCTTTTAGGATTCTTTTAAAATCATTCTCTGTTAAGGCATTTAATTCTACCCTTATAGGTAAACGCCCCTGAAGTTCAGGTAATAAGTCTGACGGTTTTGCAAGCTGAAAAGCGCCTGAAGCTATAAATAATATATGGTCTGTTTTAATAGGACCATGTTTAGTATTAACCGTTGTACCTTCAATTAAAGGTAGCAGATCTCTTTGGACACCCTCCCTAGACACATCACCCCCAGTGCGATCACCACGTGCTGAAATTTTGTCGATCTCATCCAAAAACACTATACCGTTATCTTCCGTTGCTTTTTTAGCTGCAGTTATAATTTTATCCTGTTCAATTAATTTATCTGACTCTTGTGTAATCAAAATATCATGGGACTCTTTAACGCTCATTCTCTTTTTTTTCGGTTTTTGCCCCATTGATTTTCCAAGTATTTCAGAGACATTAATCATTCCAATATTAGCGCCAGGCATCCCTGGAACCTCAAAACCCTGCATGTTAGATGGATTTTCATTCACTTCTATTTCTATTTCATTATTGTCTAGATCACCATTTCTAAGTCTTTTTCTGAAACTTTCTTTAGTAGCTACACTTGCCTTATTACCAACAAGCGCATCTAAGACTTTTTCTTCTGCCAATAACTGAGCTTTAGCATAGACCTCTTTTCTTCTTTTTTCTTTTTCTAAAGCTATAGCTATCTCAATTAGGTCTCTAATTATTTGTTCTACGTCTCTCCCAACATATCCAACTTCTGTGAATCTTGTTGCTTCCACTTTAATAAAAGGGGCTTCAGCTAGCTTTGAAAGTCTTCTTGAGATTTCTGTTTTGCCCACACCTGTTGGTCCAATCATTAAAATATTTTTGGGCAAAACTTCCTCACGCATTTGTTCATCAAGGGCCTGCCTTCTCCATCTATTACGCAAAGCTACAGCAACTGCTTTTTTTGCGTTTGTTTGACCTATAACGTATCGGTCTAGTTCAGAGACAATTTCTCTCGGAGATAAAGCACTTACTGTTGAGTTTTCTTTTTTTTTAGTTTCTTTAACTAAATTTAGATTTGTAACTTTGGTTGATTCTACCATATTTAAACTTTTTCTATTGTAATATTATTATTTGTAAAAACACAAATTTCAGAAGCAATTTTTATTGCTTGCCGCGCAACTTCCTCAGCGGACAAATTATTTTTAATCAAAACTTTAGCAGCAGCCAAAGCATAATTTCCACCTGAACCAATTGCTATAATATTATCTTCTGGTTCTAGAACATCACCTGTTCCAGAAATAATAAAACTATTTTCTTTGTCAGCTACGGCCATTAAAGCCTCCAACCTTCTTAGATATTTGTCAGTCCTCCAATCTTTTGCAAGCTCTACAGCTGCTCTTGGAAGATTACCCGCATGTTTTTCAAGCTTGGCTTCTAATCTTTCGAACAAGGTTAAGGCATCCGAAGTTGAACCCGCAAAGCCAGCTATTACGCCACGTTTATCAATCTTTCTAACTTTTTTAGCATTGCTTTTTAACACAGTGTTGCCTAGGCTAACTTGGCCATCTCCAGCAACTACAGTTTCATTGTTTTTTCTTAACAAAACAATTGTTGTTCCGTGCCATTTTTCATTAGTATTCATACTTATAGTATGTGGCAATTAATTCTAATTCTTCAATAGATAACTTGTGTTTATTGATAAAATATCAATTTCTCTGTATATCTTTAAATAAATTCTCTTTATCTTATGAAAAGAAAAGCAAAAATTTCAAGAAAAACTAAAGAAACCAGTATTGCTGTTGAAGTTAACATTGACGGTAAAGGTAAGTATAAAATAGATACCGGGATTGGTTTTTTAGATCATATGTTGGAGCAGCTTTCTAAACATTCTTTAATGGATATCACGGTCAAAGCCAAGGGTGACACACACATAGATCTACACCACACAACTGAAGATTCAGGTATAGCGATTGGGGAGGCAATAAAAAAAGCTGCAGGCAATCGCAAGGGAATAAAAAGATATGCATCTTCAATAATACCTATGGATGAGACTTTAAGTAGAGTTTCAATTGATGTTTCTAATCGACCTTATCTTATTTGGAAAGTTAATTTAAAAGTAGAAAAATTAGGAGAGATGGACACTGAACTTTTTAAAGAGTGGTTCCAGGCATTTTCACAATCTGCAGGAATTACTTTGCACGTTGAAAATATATATGGAGAAAATAGCCATCACAAAATTGAGTCTTGTTATAAAGGATTGGCAAGATCGTTAAAGGAAGCACTTACAATTGATAAAAGAATTAAAAATTCTGTGCCATCTACTAAAGGTTCTTTATAAATTTGATGAATGTCACAATTGTTGACTACCAATCAGGAAATATAAGCTCTGTTATAAATTCTTTTAAAGAAGTCTCAAAAAGCAAAGTAAACCTGGAAGTAACTTCAGATTTAAATAAAATAAAATCAAGTGATAAATTAATTTTACCAGGACAAGGTTCGTTTAAGAGCTGTATAGACAACTTGAATAGTATTAATGGCCTGATTGAGGTTCTCAAAGAATTTGCAATGAAAGATAAAAAACCACTACTTGGAATCTGTGTTGGATTACAGATGTTCGGTGATGTTGGTTATGAAGAGTTAGAGACCAAAGGTTTAGGCTGGGTATCTGGAAAGGTGACAAAAATTAACAACAAAAACAATAAATTTAAACTTCCTCATATTGGTTGGAATGAAATTGAAATAATAAAAGAAAGCAAAATATTTAAAGATATTAAAAATAATTCTCATATGTACTTTGTGCATAGTTATGAATTTATACCTGAAGATAAGTCAGTAATTTCAGCAACAACAAATTATTCATCAAAGATAGTTTGTTCTATTGAAAAAGATAATTTGTTTGGAACTCAATTTCACCCTGAGAAAAGTGATAAAAATGGATTAAAAATAATTGAGAACTTTATAAATTTATAAAAATGAAAATATTTCCAGCAATAGACATTAAGAATAAAAAATGCGTAAGGTTGGTTAAAGGTGACTTTGATAACAAAACTGAATATGAGACGTTACCAATTGAGCAGGCTAAGAAATATAAAGATCAAGGTTTCCAAAATTTACATATTGTTGACTTAGATGGAGCTCTAGTTGGAGAAATTGTTAATTTAAATATTATTAAACAAATAGTTAGTAAATATGATTTAAAAGTTGAAGTAGGTGGTGGCGTGCGAACCCTTGATAGTATCAAGAAATATGTTGATATAGGAGTTGAAAAGGTAATTTTAGGTAGCGCTGCAATTAAAGATAAAGAATTTTTAAAAGAATCTTGTAAAAAATTTAAAAATAAAGTTGCTTTAGGTTTAGATGCTAAAGATGGAAATTTATCTGTTTCGGGATGGAAAGAAAATTTAAATATTAAGACAATGGATTTTTTAAGGGAGGTAAATGATTTTGGTGCAAGCAGGCTAATCTATACAGATATAGATAGGGACGGAACTAAATCAAGCCCCAATTTTGATGAAACAGTTAAAATTGCGGCGTTGTCTAACTGTCCCGTAGTTATTTCCGGAGGCGTCTCTTCAGTCAACGATATTAAAAAAGCAAAAAAATTAATTAATAAAAATATTGAAGGCATAATAGTTGGTAAAGCTATTTATGATGGCGATATTAATCTCGATGATTTAGCAAAGGAAATAGATGCTTAAGAATAGAATAATACCCTGTTTAGATGTTAAACATGGAAGAGTAGTTAAGGGCATAAACTTTGTTGAACTTAAAGACGCAGGTGATCCTGTTGAACAAGCTAAAATTTATAGCGATGGTGGTGCAGATGAGATTTGTTTTTTAGATATAACTGCATCTAATGAAAACAGGGGAACTATAATTGATATTGTAAAAAAAACTGCAAAAGAATGTTTCGTTCCGTTAACTGTGGGTGGTGGAGTTAGAAATATACAAAATATAAAAGATCTTTTATTAGCTGGGGCAGACAAAGTAGCAATTAATACTGCGGCAGTAAATGATATTAGTCTAGTCGTAGATGCTTCGAAGAAATTTGGTTCTCAGTGTATAGTTGTAGCACTAGATGCTAAAAATATTTCACAAAACAAATGGGAAGTCTTTACCCATGGAGGCAGAAATAAAACTAGCTTAGACGTAGTAGAATTTACTAAAAAAGTTGAAAAAGCAGGAGCAGGTGAGATTTTGTTAACTTCTATGGATAGAGATGGAACTAAATTAGGTTATGATATTGAGTTGTTAAAAATGGTAACGAGAAATATTAACATTCCAGTGATTGCTTCGGGTGGTGTTGGAAAACTTGAGCATTTATATGATGGAATTGTTACGGGTGGAGCCAGCGCAGTTCTTGCCGCGTCTATTTTTCATTATGGTGAGTATAGCATCAAAGATGCTAAAGAATATTTGAATTCAAAAAAAGTACCTGTAAGATTGTAAAATGTTTGAAAATTTAGAACAGCTCATTAAAACTATAAGAGAGAGAAAAAAATTTTCTTTAGGTCAGTCTTATACTAATAAATTATTAAATGATAAAAATTTAATTGTTTCAAAGATCAAAGAAGAAATAGGAGAACTAATTGAAGCCGTAGAAGACAATTCAAATAAGACACATGAAGCCGCAGATGTAATTTATCACTTAATGGTTTATCTAGAGTCGAATAATATTGAAATAGAAGATGTTATGGAAGAATTAAAAAGAAGACAAAAGTAAATGAGTTACGACAAGAATAATATATTTGCTAAAATTCTCAGAGGAGAAATACCTTGTAAAAAAGTTTACGAAAATGAATATGTTTTGTCATTTCATGATATTAACCCACAAAAAAAAATACATGTGCTTGTTATTCCAAAAGGTGAGTATATCGATTTAGATGATTTTATCCTCAAAGCATCAGATAAAGAAATTATAGAATTCTATAAATCGATAACACAGATAACTAAAATATTAAAAATCTCAAATCAAGACGGAGGTTATCGAATGCTTAGCAACACAGGGAAAGACGGAGGACAAGAAGTTCCCCATCTTCACTACCATATATTTGGTGGAGAGGAAGTTGGAAAGATGATCACTTAGTCTTTATGCCCAGAGTTCAAAGATTTTTTTTAGAAATAAAAAAAAAAGAATTTCTAATTAAACCACCTTTATTCCCCGAAAAAGCAAAGATTTTTTCAGAAAAAGATATAAATATTAATAAATTTTTTTACAAGCAAATCGGGAAAGATCATCTTTGGCGAGACAGACTACTTTGGTCTGATAAGGAGTGGAATAAATATATTAACAATATAAATTTAGAAACGGGAGTTATGAAGCTCGATCAAGATTTAATCGGTTTTTATGAGCAAGAACATCATGTAGCTAAAAACGAGATAGAATTAATTCAAATGGGTATTCTTAAAGAATATCAGGGTAAAAAATTTGGTTCTTTTTTACTCAATTATATTATTTATAAAGCCTTTATTAAAAATATAAAAATAAAAAGATTATGGGTACACACTTCTAGTCTAGACCATAAGCATGCATTAAATAATTATTTATCCAAAGGTTTTAAAATATTTAAGCAGGAGACAGTTAACCTTGCTCTCTAGATAAGGAAGGCAATTTAAAATTTTCATCACTAATTTGAGTATTAGTTTTTTGTATTTTTAGTGAAAAAAAAATTTCATTTTGAAACTCATCTTTTACAGACCAACCAATTAGTTCATAATTTTTTTTTCTAAAAAAAATTGAAATTTTTTTATTACCATCTAAATATATTAATTCGATATTTTTATTTAATATTAAATCTGATTTTTGAACTAGTCTAATTAAGTTATTCTTATTTAAAATATTGAAAAATAAAGATTTTGAAATAGGATAAAAATAAATTTTGTTATATCTTTTTTGCCAAACTACCAAGGTTTTATTATTAATTATAATTTCTTTTTGAAATTTATCTTTATAATTGCATTTAAGTTTGTTATCGAACACAAGCAAACAACTACCTATTTCCACTTTTTCTTTTGTAATTTGTTCAAAACTAAAAGTAAAATTATTAATTTCTGTCAGCTTTTTAATAATTGATTGTTTCTCATTAGCTCTGATATTAGAGAAATTAATAAAGAGAACGAATATGAAAAAAATCTTAAGAAACAAAATTTATAAAACCTCTCTTTTCCCTACGTGGTTTGCCTTGCTAACTATTCCTTTTTCTTCCATCATATCAATAATTCTAGCAGCTCTATTATAGCCAATTTGTAGTTTTCTTTGTAAAAAACTGGTTGAAGCTTTTCCTTCTGTTTTTATGATGCTTAATGCCTGGTCATAAAGTTCATCGGTATCATCATTTAAAAGATTGTCCGAATTATCATTTTTTTCATTAGCAGTAATTTCATCTATATAATCAGGCTCTCCTTGAGCTCTTAAAATATTAGTAATTTTTTCAATCTCTTTTTCTGAGATATATGGCCCATGAATTCTGACTATTCTATTTGCTGAAGACATAAATAACATGTCCCCGTTACCCAAAAGCTGCTCAGCCCCTTGTTCTCCCAAAATTGTTCTACTATCTATCTTAGAGCTTACTCTAAAAGATATTCTTGTCGGAAAATTTGCTTTA
>TARA_B110000211_G_C14092107_1_pt1 | contig 10089 bp, 14 predicted proteins | sample TARA_B110000211 | Tara Oceans TARA_B110000211 (sample SAMEA4397516) | marine metagenome | biome: Polar Biome; feature: [DCM] deep chlorophyll maximum layer (ENVO:01000326); material: water (ENVO:00002006), including particulate matter (ENVO:01000060) such as... | depth 30 m
CTCGCCCTTTGGTCTGTGCTGGTAAAGATCTTGGTTCTCTACCCGGAGAACTTAATGATAAAATAAAACCATATCTTCAACCTATGGAGGAAAATTTAAAATACTTTTTAGGTAGAGATAAATTTGGTATGTATTTTAATCAACGTAGAATTAGATTTGAACCCTTAGAAACCATGAGGGGATCGACATTTCATGATGCATACATGATCTTAGATGAGGCTCAAAACTGTACGCTGGAGCAAATTAAGATGTTTGTTACGCGAATGGGTAAACATTCTAAAGTACTTGTAAATGGTGATAATAAACAGACAGATATCTATCAAAATACTGGATTAGATACTTGTATGGAAAAATTATCTAATGTTACGGGGGTCGGAATCTCGAAATTAGAGTATCATGATATACAGAGGAATGGTATAATTGGAGCAGTGTTGTACGCATTGGAGAGTTAATGTTATACGATTATGGATGCCATGAGTGTGGCGAGACTCTAAAGGATGTTAAACAATCTATTCACGATGAGGCTTTAACCAAATGTCCATCATGTGGTAAAGAATCCTTAGATAGAGTACCATGTGGTGGGCTAGGTTCGTTTATGAAGAATGGATCTAACACAATTGGAAGTCAAGCTGATAAAAACTGGTCTAAGATGGGACACTATCAAAAATCAGAAATTGAAGCTAAGAGAAAAAAAGATCCAGCAGCAAACAAAAAAAGACAGGAACGAAACCAAATTAATAATATGACAGCAAGACAAAAGGAAAGGTATATAAAGACAGGTGAAAAATGAAATACGTTGAAAAATATTCCAAAAATGACGATAAACAAAAAAGTGATACCAAGTCATATGGCGTCTACGGCGAAGTTCTTCAAGACCAAGAACAAGGCGTGTCTAACCCAAAGGATCAAGATAGCATAGTGTATGCTAAATATAAATTTATTGACTTGGGAGAGAAAGTTCAAAAAAAGTTTTTTGTTTTAACATCTAATGGCAACTTGCTTGACCCTAGAGGTACAGATAGTCATAGAATTAAAACAATTAACAAAGAATTAAAAACAACATCAAAACAAACATTTGATTATTATATTAAATATTTACAGAGTAAGAATACTTTATTTTTAAGAAGAGCTGAAAGGAGTTTTATCAATGGCTAAAAAAGGACCGATTAGTAAGATTGAGGCATTCTACATTGAAAACAATCAAAGAGATTTGTCTATTGCTGAAATCGCTGTAGATTTAGATAGATCAATTTCTTCTATCGAAAAACATCTCAAGAAAAGTGTCACTGAAGCACCAAGACAAACTTCTGTGAAGGTTGGAGATCAATTTGCTAGGAATGACAAAGGTAGCGTTGTAATGACAGAAAATGCTTCGCAAATGTCAGACGAAAAAAGAAAAAGCGTGGTTAAAAAACCTAGCCATTGTGTGACTAAAATTAAGAAAGACTAATGAATTATATTATTGGTAGAGAAAATTGGTTAAAACTTTACCGTGATCCAAAAAATAGAAGAAAAATTTGGATTCACGTAGTAACTTCTGATGGTCAAGAAGTCTTTATTGATGAGTATGACCATTGGTTAAAATTTCAAGGTTATATTGATGATCGTAATTTAAAGATTGAAAAGATTGGCTTGCAATATAAATCTACTTTAGTACAACATGAAGTTGAAGATGCTGAAGCTGTGTATGTTATTAGGTCTGTTAAGGGAGAACTACATGCAGATACTCTTCAGTGTTATACTATAGGTTTATTAAAGGGTGGAAAAGTTAGTAAAACATTTTACATTACACCCTCCTTGATGGCTGATATAAAGTGCGTTGATGATTTTGAAGGTTGTTTTAAAGAGGCTTTTGTATATAATGTCAGACAGGGCGAAACCATTTAGCCAGAAGTATCAAAAGCAGTGGTCTGAAACTCATAAGTATAAACATATTCATACTGGTGAATATTGTACATTTGAATCATACCTTGCTGAGTATCTTATCATTAGATGGACAGAATCATTCAAGATGCAGAGACCATCTTATAAATTCTGGACAGTGGGTGATAAATATCATGATATGTTTATAAGAAACATGAAAGCCGCAAGTGGATTGCAAAAGAAGTTTAAAGAAAACATTGTTATAGAGGCTATTAAATCAGACCATTTTAAAAAAATATATCACATTGGATTGAAAGCTTATGGACCAAGAGGCTGGAAGTATAATCCAGTTGCATTACAAGCCATAAAGAACTATAATAAAGAGGTAAAGGATGCTGAAAAGCTAGCTAAGAAATCAAAACAAACTAATGAGATAGTTGAAGATAAAAAAGAAGTTAAGGTAAGAAGGACGCAGACGTATTCTAAAAAGAAAACAATGCTAAACAAATTGAGGGATCTATGAGTAAAGTTAAGAAGCAGAAAAAAGTATCTAATAAATTTGACACAGATGTTGTAAGCAACTCAGTTATTAGTAAATATGGCGATGTTGTCTGTACTGGTACAGATGTCCTAGAAACAATCAATAGGCTAGAAGTAGTTGGAATTTCTCCATCACTAGACATAGCTCTTGGTGGTGGACTAAGAGAAGGCTCTGTTGTTGTGATGACAGGAGATCCAAAGTCAGGCAAGACAACAACAGCTTTGCACTTTGCAGCAAAGTGTCAAGCCAAGGGAAAGCGTGTTATTTATCTTAACACGGAAGGTAGACTGTCTAAGCAAAACTTCGATGGCATCAAAGGTTTAGATCCTGAAAATATTTTAATCGTACAATCCACAGATGATAAGATTTTATCAGCAGAAGAATTCTTAAACATTACAGAATATTATATTAACAATGATCCGGGCTGTTTAATTATTGCAGATTCATTGTCTAACATGGTTCCATCAGTAGAGCTTGACGGTGAAGTGCGAACAGGTGTACGTAATGCACTACCTAGATTGTTATCTATGTTTTTTAAGCGCATCAGCGGTTCTCTCATGAAGAATAAGACAATTCTTATTGCCGTGACTCACAATATTGCAAACACTGGTGGATCACCATATGCACCAGCAAAAATGGCAGACTGTGGTAACATGCTCCAGTATCAAGCTGGTACTAACATGGTTATAACACATCGTGGTCGATGGCAAGTTCCAAAGGATACTGGGCCTCATGTTGGTCAGATTGCTAACTGGAATATTAAAACATCTTGTGCTGGAGGTACTCCAAACAGTACAGCGGAGAGTTGGATTCGTTATGGCATTGGCCTAGATGAAGTACAAGAGGTCGTACAAATAGCCTGTGAGTTTAGACTAATAAAAGCTGCTGGAGCTTGGTACACAATACAGTGCGCTGTTGAGAATATAGAAGATCCGGTAGTACAAAAAATACTATCTGAAAATAATATTTCTGAAAAGGAAGAAGATATTGAAAGGTTTTTTAAATTTCAAGGATCGAACAATCTATCAGAATTTTTAAATAAGAATCCAGAAATTGCTTCTTTTGTATATGAAAAGATAAAGGAGTTATTTTGATGAACAGTATTGCAAGTATATGTTTAGGAATATTACTATCTAAAATTATTATAGAGGTTTTTAATGAAAGTTACAGGTATAAATGGCAGAGAGTACGCTTGGAATTTAACAAGCTATTCTGTAGATGCAAACGACAAACGAAAGAGGTCAAAGTTCCACGTTCGCGCCAGAAAACTCTTGAAGACTATTTACCATAGTTATAGGATATTAGAAGAAGTCAAGCTACCGGGAAGTACCGCTTCTCACAAAAAAGGGGTTTTATATTTAGATTTTTATATACCACAGATTATGCTAGCGGTAGAGGTTCATGGACAACAACACTATAACTATACGCCTTTCTTTCACAAGAATAAAGCAGACTTTGCTATTGCAAAAGCTAAGGATGAAGATAAAATAGAGTGGTGTGAATTGAATAAAATTGATATAATAGTATTGAGGTACTCTGACACAGACGAGCAATGGAGAGAACAAATTGAAAACGGCGAGTGAGCAGTTGGCTGACTTAAAAGCTATGGTTGATGAATTTCTAGGTAATAACAATACTAGATTTGCTAATTTTAAAGAAGAATTTTTACTGGCTGCTGATTTATCCCAAGAACAAATCAGTGCTTTGACTAAAGACGAACTGTTTGAAAATGCGTATATTTTATATAGTTACGCTTCGTATATCCAAGATGAAATGAACATGCAGAAGATTGCGTTAAATTGGTGTAACGATAAACTGAATAAAATGGTAGCAAAAAACCATGATCAATTTAGTAAATATACTAAATATGAAGAACGTAGACCTCTTATTATTGTTAATGATGAATATGCAGCTACTGTAGATCATTATAGAGAAATTGCAGAGTCTAGAGTACAATCACTTGAAGGTAAAGTATACGAAGTAAAACGAAAAGCAGATATATTATTAGAGAAAGGAAAGAGATCATGAATTTACAAAATTTTGTAGATGGTTTAAATATTACTGAGAGAGAAGAGTTATTAGACATTCTTACAGGCCGTATGAATGAATCAACAACAATGCCACCACACATTGTTGAAGAATTTGAGCAAGAAGAAGAAGAAGAAGAAGAAGTAGAACAACCTCAAAGGACTCAAGAAGATTTCACAATGCACAAAGATAAGCCCAGTGCATTAAAAAGCAGTCGTAGGAGAGAACCCGTAAAGGGTGGTGAAAACACTTGGACAGATACTGGGGAACATAAAGAAGTACAAACTCCAAAAAATGCTCAAAGAACTCCTAGAAACAGAACAGCACCTAAAAAGAAAAATGTAAAATGTCACATTTGTGGCAAAAATAGTAAAGTCAATGCTAATATAGTTTATGGAGAATATTACAGATGCGATAGATGTACGGGGAGATAAATGTCAGAAAAGTTACTAGACGTAGGGGCAGAAAGAGCAGTACTTGCTGGTTTACTCCAGTATGGCGTAGATGGATATGTAGCCATATCCGATCTTATAACATCTGATACTTTTGGCAATACAAATAATCAGATTATATATAATTGTATAGAGAAGATTATTTCTGATGATCAATCTGTAGATATTGCATCTATATTATCTGCGGCAGAACAACTAAATCATTCAGAACTTATAAATACTAAACAAGAATTAAAGTACATAAAATCTCTAATGGCGTTCCCAGTTAATAGAGATAACATCTTTAATTTTGCCATACAGATGAAGAAGTTTGAATTTGCTAGGAAGATTAAAAAACTCACTAGTAAAGTACACAAGGACATGGACGGTGTTACTGGTTCAGAAACTATTAATGACATTATACAAAAGCTAGAAGACCCTGTAACAGATTTTTTAAGAGAAGATGACGGTGGAGAAAATCCAGAAAAGATAGGAGAAGGGGTAGAAGATTATGTCAAATTTCTTGAAGAAAACAAATGTGATATCATTGGTGTACCCACGGGATTCCCGAGATACGATGAAGCCATTGGTGGCGGTCTTCGACGAAAATGCGTTGATCTTGTTTCTGCAAGACCAAAAGTTGGTAAGTCGGTATTTGCTGACAATGTTGCCCTTAACGTATCCTCCGATGGATTACCCGTATTAGTATTAGACACAGAGATGTCTAAAGAGGATCATCTTAATAGACTAATCGCAAATATAAGCGGTGTGCCTATTAACGAGGTAGCAACTGGTAAATTCACAGAAGATTCTATAAAAAACGAAAAAGTACAAATGGCGGTAGAAAAACTATCTACTATACCATATAGCTATGTAAGTGTAGCTGGCAAACCGTTTGAACAAATATTAAATATAATTAAAAGATGGATCGTACAAGAAGTAAAAATGGATGAGTCAGGAAAAACTAATGATTGCGTAGTCATCTATGACTATCTTAAACTGATGTCATCTTCATCTATCACAAACAATATACAAGAATATCAAGCATTAGGATTCCAAATTACCTCTCTGCACAATTTATGCGTTAAGCTAGACATACCATGTCTATCTTTCGTGCAACTAAACAGAGATGGAATAACCAAAGAAAGCACAGATGCTGTTAGTGGTTCAGATAGGCTCATATGGCTATGTACTTCATTCAGCATATTCAAAGCTAAGTCTACAGAAGAATTAGCAGAAGATGGTCCAAATGCAGGCAATAGAAAGCTCGTACCCATTGTTTCTCGTCATGGTGCTGGAATGGATGATGGAGATTATATAAACATGCAGATGCAAGGCGCACATGCAAAATTAATAGAACTACAGAGTAGAAATGAATTTAAAAATGAACCTGTAGGTGATACTGGTTTGGTTAACAATGACTCTATGAAAAAGCTAGCTAATGAACTTAAAGCAGATCAAGAATAAGTTGAACGAAAACGCACAGCTAGTCTTTTCAGAACTAGGCATGAAGTGCGAAACATTCTCTGATAATATATATTCTACATGCCCAGTGCATGAGGGTAGTGATAATCCAAGAGCATTCTCATTTTCCCCAAACAAGGGTATATGGAAATGCTGGACAAGAGATTGTCAGGGTGAATGTGGAAATGACATGTTTGGACTTGTGATAGGTGCTTTATCAGCTCAGGAAGGTAGAGAAATAGAATTTAAAGAGGCTCTTAAATGGTGCTGTAAAATCCTTAACATTAAACAAACATACACTAATACTCCAATCGCCCAAGAAGAAATAGCAGATCCTTTTGAAGAGATGATTAATATAATAACCACCACATCTATCCCACATGAGCATAAAACTTTAGACGTAACTTTAGATTTAAATATACCATCACCTTACTTTGTGACAAGAAACTTTAGCAGAAAGACTATGAAGCATTTTGGTGTTGGCGACTGTGATTCAGAAGGCAAATTAAAAGAAAGAGCAGTCATTCCAATACACGATGACTCAGGCAAGGAATTAATAGGGCTAATTGGTAGATCCACTAGAGACTATAGAATTCCTAAGTTTTTATTTTATCCAACAGGTTTTGATAAGAGGTACTGTTTTTATAATTATCATAGAGCAATAAAAAAAGCAATTGAAACTTCTTGTCTTTATGTAGTAGAAGGACAAGGCGATGTATGGAGGCTATACGAAGCTGGAGTTCATAACGCTGTGAGTATTTTTGGTAAAACAGTCACAGAACAACAACAGCAGAAACTAATGAGCATACCCATCACGCATTTAATAATATTAACAGATAATGATCAGGCTGGCAGAGAATCTAAAGTACAGATAAAAAGACAACTTGGAAGAATGTTTAGATTAACTTTTCCTGCACTTTCACATAAAGACATAGGCGACATGAAGGTTAAAGATATTAAATTAAATATTTTATCTCAATTAAGAGGCACTTATTAATGGTTAAAATTATAGGAATATCTGGTAGAAAACAAGCTGGAAAAAATACAGTTGCTAACTTCATAAATGGAAGAATTCTTAAAGAACATGAAATGATAGATAATTTTACCATCAATTCAAGCGGACAATTAGAAATAAAGACCAGTGATCAAATTGGACACAAGGGATGGGGAGTCTTTGACATAACCCGCAAGGATATGGAATTTTTAAACTACGCAGAAAAAGAACTTTGGCCCTATGTAAAGTTATACCACTTTGCTGACTCTCTAAAAGAACTTTCTATTAACTTATTTAATATAAATTCTACTAAAGTTTATGGAACAGACGAGCAAAAAAATACAATTACGGAGATTAAGTGGGAAAATATGCCTGAGTACAATGGTGGTAAAACAGGTAATATGACTATAAGAGAGTTTCTGCAACACTTTGGAACAAATGTGATGAGAAAGATTAAAAATGACATATGGGTATCTGATACCATTAAGAGAATTCTTTTTGAAGATTCTCAGGTAGCAATTATACCAGACGTTAGATTTCCTAATGAGGTAGACGCAATAAAAGAAAATGGGGGTATCGTGTTACGATTAACCAGAGATATATATAGAGATGGTCATAAATGTGAGGCTTCTTTAGACAAAGAAAACTTTGATTGGAGTAAATTTGACCATATCATAGATAATAACGACTGCAACATTGAAAGCTTGTGTAAATCACTGAACGAAATAAAACATATCTGGAGTACTTAAATGCTAGTTACTTATATACGATCTTCAAGTTATAATAATTATGGATACTGCCAGATGCAATATTTCATGACGTATGTTCTTGGTCATCAATCAAAGAGTGGTAAAAAGGCTGACATGGGAACGATGGTCCACAAAGTAATGGAAGTTTTGGCGGGTCTAAAAAAGTATGAGCAAGACAAACCTAAAGTAAAATTCTTGAAGGTTGATGATGACGCTATTGGTAAGTTTAAATGTAAGAAAGAAGAATTACATACTGAGGGTTTAGTAAATCAATTAATTGATCTAAGTATAGACTTTTACGCAAAAAACTCTCCACACAATTTCAGCATTAAGGATAGGGGTGAAATAGCGACAACGGCGTGGTGTTTTCTACAGCATAGCGATGGTCAGTTTGATCCAAGACTTAGAAATATTCACTACCCAGAACCCCACTTTGACATACCGATTGAAGAGGATTGGGCTAAGTTTGAGTATGAACGAGATGGGGAAATGGTTCAAGGACAACTAGCAATTAAAGGCACAATTGACCTTGTAACTAAGATTAACGATGACACAATAGAGGTGATAGATTGGAAAACTGGCAGAAGAATGGATTGGGCTACCGGAGAAGTAAAAGACTACAAGAAATTGGAGAATGATCCACAATTACTGCTATATTATTACGCGATATCTAAGCTGTATCCTGAGTTTCCAAATAGAATAATGAGCATTTTCTTTTATAAGGACAAAGATGGTGATCCTGACCCATCACCTTTTAGTCTATGCTTTTCTTCAGAGGACGAGGGAAGATTTTTAGAAATGCTTAAAAATAGGGTTGCTGATATTAGACAAAATATTGCTCCTGAACCGCTAGATCCTAACAGAAAACACTGGAAATGCAAGAATTTGTGTCATTTTTGCAAGACTAAATGGGGCGATACAGACGACAATATGTGTATTTATATAGAGAAGCACTTAAAAGAAAATGGAATGGAAAAAACTATTAAAGAATGTAGTAGAGAAGGGTTCGATATAGGATTTTACGAAGCACCGGGATAAAAAAAATGAGAAAATTATTAACGATAGGAATGGCAACTTATGATGATTACGATGGCGTATACTTCACTATACAGTCATTAAAGATGTATCATCCCCTAGTTAATCGTGACGATGTAGAAATAATAGTAGTAGACAATAATCCTGATAGCCCTCATGGAGAAGCTACGAAAAACTTGGTAACAAAATGGGTAAAAAATGCAAAATATATACCATACACACTGAGAAAAACAACAGCTGTCAGAAATGAAATTTTTAAACATGCTGAAGGTAAATATACAATATCTATGGACCCTCATGTTCTTTTTATGCCAAACGCACTAGAATCCCTAATACAGTACTACGCAATGAACCCATACTGTAAAGACATTGTTCAAGGTCCAATGTTGTATGATGATCTAAAATCTGCTGCAACTCACTTTAAACCAACTTGGGGAGGGGATATGTATGGACAGTGGGGTATTAATAAAGAAGCACTGCTCGCCAACAAGCCATTTCCTATACAGATGCATGGATTAGGTGTATTTTCTTGTGAGACTACAAATTGGAGAGGCTTCAATAAACATTTTAAAGGATTTGGAGGTGAGGAAGGATACATCCATGAAAAGTTTAGAATGCTAGGTGGAAAATCTATGTGTCTTCCTAATTTTAGATGGCTTCACAGATTTGGTAGACCGGGAGGTGTTCCTTATCCACTGTCTTTAGAAGATAGGGTTTGGAACTATTTTATAGGATGGTTAGAATTAAAACAGGATGAAAATCATCCTATGATCAAAGAAATTTACGACAACTTTAAAGATCGTATTCCCAAGAATGTTCTAGATGAAATCCTAGAAAAAACTAAACAAAAAATGTTAAACTAAGGAGATGTCATGTCAGATTCATTACGCATTAATCAAGTAGACGCTCAATATACATCCGATACTTATGGATTTACTGAAGAGATTACGGAAGAAAACTTCTATATTCCAGCAGAAGCAGAGT
>TARA_B110000211_G_scaffold151909_1_pt1 | contig 10087 bp, 7 predicted proteins | sample TARA_B110000211 | Tara Oceans TARA_B110000211 (sample SAMEA4397516) | marine metagenome | biome: Polar Biome; feature: [DCM] deep chlorophyll maximum layer (ENVO:01000326); material: water (ENVO:00002006), including particulate matter (ENVO:01000060) such as... | depth 30 m
GAAATAATTAAAGTCATTCCCCTCTACCAATATAGTTCCCAAAACTGTGTCCGTGGGAGAATACACTCGAATGCCTGTTGACTCAGCAGCTTGGCCCCACCCAGAAAAATCAGCAGATTCCGGATCTCTCTTGTAGGCATAAAACCTTATACCAGTGATGGCGATAAAGGCCCTTTCGGACCAAATTCTAAAGGTCTCTTCAGCATCACTCTTAATCATTGGGCGTTGATCGCTTACCCCGTAGGATGTCATAACTGACCGTTCTGATACCGAACGACCTGTTTTTAGTTGAATCTGTTCATGAACTTCCCATACATCTCCTCGATGAAGAAGAATCCAATCGGGATAGCCTTCTCGAACATTTAAATATGCCGCCTCAATAGTTTTATAAGGCTTGATCACTCCCGGCTCTTCAATATCATCTATATCACGAGGCGCATAGAACTCAGCAGTAGCGTCATCACCGGCGGATGAGCTCACATAAATGAGTCTAGAATCTTCAGACGGGATGATGATTGACCAACCACTTGCATCCCAACCAGTTGTGTCGCGGGAATATAAATTGAACTCACCAGGCTGAACGCTATAAGAATTCACCACAACTTGGCTACTGCTATCGGTATCCGCTGTGCTAGTTACCGGCGCTTGTTGCACATCTGGGCTGACATCACCCGTTGCAACTTCACTATTAGCCACAGGAGGGGAAATTATGGATGCCGCTTGGTCTCCGTCGCCCGTAGGGCTCGACTTACAGGCTGTGATACCAACGAGGATTAGAACGTAGACAAGGTGTTTAAATTTCAGCATAGCGCGCCACTCTTAGAAAAATATTGCGCCGATAGTAGCGATCCCTGCACTGACTGTCTTTGGGTGCATACAAGAGGCATGACCCAGTTTTACTAATTCCCTTCTGATTTCTGACGTGGCTCACAGTTACAACTTTAACCCTATAAACCATCACTGAACTTGTCAGTACAGCTCTATAGGCTATCCTTAAGTGATCAATATAAGGACATAAAGCATGCCGAAAGCTATAAACCGACGGATATTTCTCAATACTCTTTTCCTTACAGCCATCACACCGCCGGTTTTTGCCAAAGAACCAGCCCCCAAGACAATTTCTAGGGCTGCCGTTCAGCATCGGCTGGATAAACTTTGCGTTATCGATAATAATTTCTCCTCTGTGGATGGTTGGATTTTACCCACTAAAATCCTAACTGAAGGGGCCGTTTAGTATGCTCTTCGACTTTAATATGCAGACAACTATAGACAAAATTTACGATGTTTGTATTGTTGGTACGGGCCCTGCGGGCATCACCTTAGCTAGGAAATTATCGCAATCTGGCAAGCGAGTTATTCTTCTCGAGGCCGGCGGGCCCGATTACTCGGAACAGTCTCAGGACTTTTATGAATGTGAGTCAGTCGGGCACGATGCCTGGCCAAAGTTTACTCGCCTGCGCTACTTTGGCGGGACATCAAACCATTGGTCAGGCCGCTGTAGACCTTTTGATAGTTCAGACTTCGATAGCCAAGAGATCAATGGACTACCTGGCTGGCCAATCCGCTACAGCGCACTTGAGCCCTACCTTAGAGAATCCATGGATATTCTTGACCTGAATATAGAGCAAGGATTTCAAGCTATCAATGATGATTTACTGAATAACCACTTTCACCCGGACGCCTTTAGCCAAAGCCCCCCTACTCGCTTTAAAGCTAAATACCAATCCGAAATAGAAGCCGCCGAAAATATCGACTGTTTTTATCATGCCACGGCGATTGATTTGAAATTGGACTCACTGAAGAGATCGGTACATAAGCTAGAGATTACGAATTACAAAAACGATCAAGCCACGGTTGAGGCCGATAAATTTATCCTCTGCTTGGGCGGTATTGAAACACCAAGATTTTTATTGAACTGCAATAAGCAGATAGCCTCAGGCGTGGGCAACGCCAACGATATGGTAGGGCGATGCTTTATGGAGCATCTCAATGTGCCCATGGGATCTTTTATTTATCGTGATTTGGACAATACTGCCGACATGCAATTTTATACCGATGATGGGCTTGTTAATGAAAAACACATCGGTAAATCTAATATCAGCCTCGGAATAGTTTCAAAGGTGAAATCTTATGGACGGACAAAGGCGGTAAAGAATTTCTTTAAGAATATCGCCTGCCAAATGGAGATCGAAGATAAAGTACAGTTCATTAGTGATTTCAAGTGCCCAGGCATGGGCAATATTGGCACTTTACTCGAGCAATCTCCCAATCTCGACAGCAGAGTATCACTCAGTCAAGACACCGATGATCTTGGTATTAACAGAGCCAAATTTGACTGGCAGATTAGTGACTATGATCGAAAGACCATAAGAGAGACAGGGCTGGCGATGGCAAAAGAATTCAACCAAGCCGGATTAGGAGTGGTTCGTCTGGCTGACTTTATGCTGGATAAAAGCATCGACATTCAATATGGGCATCATGCCCACCATATGGGAACAACCAGAATGTCAGATGACCCCATATATGGCGTCGTTGACAAAAACTCTAAAGTTCACGATATAAATAATCTCTACGTCGCAGGGAGTAGTGTATTTTCAACAGGAGGCGCCTGTAACCCAACTATGCCGATTATTCAGCTCTCTCTGAGATTGGCTGATCATCTGAGTGGCTGATATCGGCGCCCACTAAATCTAAGAGTGCCTGCTCTAAAATACCAGCAGATACATCCCAATCAAATCGTTTGACATAGCCGGCACTATTGCAGCTCATTTGCATCCAAGATTTAGCATCCATAGTGACGACTTTAATTATATGCTCAGCCATGGCCTGAACATCATCAACATCCACCAAATATCCATTATGTCCATGCTTAACATAATCCTCAGGCCCTCCACACCTAGTAGTTACTATTGGCGTTCCGCAAGCCGCCGCTTCTAAACCTGGCATTCCGAAGCCCTCAAGGGTTGAAGGCAGGAGCCAACAATCGGTTTGACGATATAATTGAGGAATAACTTCTTGGCTTGGCCTAAAGTGATATTCGAAGTTATCAGGGAGTCTGTCCATAGAATCTAGGGGATGAGAACCAAAACAAATAACCTTTAAATTGGGAATTCGAGTTTGCGCAAGGCGTATGGCCTCGAAGGCAGCCTTAACACCTTTCCACGGGACAACACCATAGAGCAACCCAACGGTAGGCACGGCCTGTATGGCGCGCACTTGGAAATTAAACTGCTCCCAGTCGACTCCATTTGGCACCAGTGTTGAGTCGTTATCGCCATACTCTTCGCCCATAACCCTTTTAAGCCAGTTAGCGATAACCAGCTTTTTAAAAGGCAACTTATAGGTCTCAATAACCTTATTAGTATCCCCTCCATGTAACTCATGATGGCGAATAAAATAGGCTTTTTTTCCTTTTGATTTAGGCCACTCCTTAATCCAATGTGCAGTCTCCCACCAAGTAGCGATGGTGACGTCTGCATCTGGAGCATCTTCTTGATAAATCGGCTGATGGCATATAGGGAGTAATTCGGCAGTGCTTTTCTCCAAATGATGCTGCTGTTTATTTCGAGATTTATACCGATTTAACCAATACCTCAGCAATTTACGCACCCTATATAAGGGAGGCATACGCCCTGGAACACTGGCGTACAGTATCGACACCTTATGCCCCCTTCGAACCATAGCTTCAGCAATAAGGCGATTAGACTTTACCCCTCCAGATAGGCTTGGCCTTGGAAGTACCCAGTTGATGTGCAAAGACTTAGTCAAAATTTTATCCTATCCATTGATAACCCAAAGACCCAGCCCAATAGCTAGAGCAGAGGAAATAATTGCTAGTAGATCTAAACTTGGCCACCAAACTTGATGTTTCTTTACCAAGAAAGCTAATATCGGATAACACAGGAACTTTGAAGCCGCTATGCCCGATATCAATCCAACAATGCCAAAGTAGTGAGAACCAAAAGTCATACAAGCCAAAAGCAATAGGCCCCTGGCGACCTGGAACAACATAAACCCATACGAGTCTCCAAAAGCTAACAGAGCATTTGCTGTCGTAACCGTTATAATGCTCCCGATAGTGCCGACTGCTAATATTTGTAACATCCATCCAGCGGAGCTATAACGAGAATCATATAAAAAATCTATTACGAACTGTCCCCCAACCACCAAAACCCACACCAGTGGCAGCGTTGCTAACAACAAGTACAGTCGTGTCTTTCGGACCGATAATTTACTTTCCTTATTACCCTGCCGCCCAATCTCTGAATAAAGCGGCAGCAACACCAGCTGATTAATCTTTAATAGTAATTCTAGGACTACCTTCGACCATATTGCCGCAATTGCGAAAACACCCAAGTTCTCCTTGGTAAGAAATGCCCCCAAGATCAACACATCACCTTTGTTAATAAAGAATGAAATGAATGAGCTTATAAAAATCCACTTACCAAAATTGTATATGTTTATTGCTGCCTCCGGCTCTAGCCGGAAACGTGGCCTGATTGATGGAAGCAATCGATAGGAGAGTATTAATGTCACAACAGCTCCCAATAACCCACCAAAGGCGATCGCCCAAATAGAGCGGAAGTACCATGCCAATAGTAAAGTGGAAACCATAGCTACAGATTGGCCAATTAATTCCCAAACAATCAAAGGCTTTAGCTTAACGTGGCGTTTCAAAATCATGACGCTAGGGGTATAAAAACCATGAATCAATGCCGACAGGCCAACTACTGGTATTAATAAAGCCAACTCAGGAGCCTCATAGAAAGCCGCCAGAGGGTAAGCTATCAGCCAACATAACAGCCAAATCATCGCACCACGGATAACTTGTAGTGTCCATGCGGTATTCAGGTATTCAGGGTCATCGCCACGCTTGTCGCGTACTACTGAGGTCGAGATCCCAATATCCGAGAGCATTTGGATAGCGCCTAAAACAACCTGAACCAATGCCATGAGACCAAAGACTTCAGGAAACAGAAGTCTAGTCAGTATTAAGTTGCTCCCCAAACGAAGAACTTGACTCCCACCAAAACCAAACAGTGCCCAAACTGAACCAGACATGGCTCTCCCACTCAGAAGGGCTGAAGGGTTAACTGTTTTTTTATCCAAAGAAATATTCTCTACTGTGGAAATAGATGCTCTTTGCATTCAAGTATAAAAAAATATGACACTGAAGAGACACAATGATTGTGATTTAAGTCTAGTATAGAGGGAGGATTAGTCAATTTTGAAATCGTCTAATTAATGGACAAGGAAGAACAGGAACGTTCAAATGCCAGAATACCTCCGCGCCTACATAGTCGTATTGTTTCTATTTTCTATTTCATTTTGGTTTATGAATAAAATTAGGCCAGACTTTATATCCCGGATAGAGCTTCAAAGATGGCGTAATTACTGGACCCTAATAGCTTCCATCGCATTTCTTAGTCCAAATATTTGGCTCTATCTTGGATCTCTTGCGGCTCTTCTAATATCCGTTCGTTTATCTCCAGCGGATAAAACGATTTTTTTCCTAGCGATCTTGTGCGCCTCCCCTCTTTTCCACTACACAATTCCAGGTTTCGGCGTTATCAATTTTCTTATCACATTGAATTACACCGATACATTAGTATTGTTTTTATTACTTCCGGCATATATGGCAATAAAAAAAGAAAAGACCTGGTCGTTAAATAATTTCGATAAGTGCGTAATAGCTTACGTAGCCCTCATATCCATACTAGCTCTTACCCAAACATCAATCACACATGGAACTCGGCTGGCATTCAACTATTCCTTAGCTATTGCTTTGCCTTACCTCGCATTAAGTACAGTAATAAAGCATGCTGAAGCTCTACAAAAACTGTCTTTTGCACTGCTATTTTGCTTGATTCCAATGGCATTAATTGGCTGCTTCGAATCACTTAAATATTGGAAGTTATACTCATCCGCCTTCGCCCATGTGCTTGGAGATGGGAACTATCTACCCTATCGGCTTAGGGGTGACTCATTACGTGCAAACGCACTATATGCAAGCCCTATTGTTTTGGGTTATGCAATGGTTATTGGCTTGGGCTTTCTAATTTATATCAAGAAATATGTCACCAACAAAAATATCGTTCTATTTATTGGCCTGATTTTTTTGGCCTCGCTATATTTTACAAAAGCTAGGGGACCTTGGCTCGGGCTGGCCGTCCTAGGATTTTTATATATTTGGTCAGGACCACAGAAATTCACTAATTTAGCCAGATTAGCACTACTCACTGGCCTACTAGTAATACCTCTAAGCTTAACGCCGGTAGGGAATAAATTCTTTGAAATGCTGCCATTCCTATCATCAGAAGAATCTCACGAAACATCAACCATTAACTATAGATTTAGACTAATCGAACAAGGGTGGTTAGTATTTAAGAAAAGTCCAATTCTAGGCTCAATTAATTATCGTGAGACTCCCGAAATGGAGGTTATGCGCCAGGGGCAAGGAATTATTGATGTAGTTAACTCTTACATTCACATAACACTAAGCTATGGATTAGCTGGCCTTACTCTATTTCTAGTGATATTTATTGGCCTTCTACTCAGCTTGCAGAAAACTATCAAATCACTTCCCTCTTCGGAATTAGAACTTATTCACGTCGGCCGGATATTATTCGCGATCATGGGGGCAATAATTTTTATAATATTTACAGTGAGCTCAATTGACTTTATTCCTATTTTTTATTGGTCTATTGCTGGTATTTGTTCGGCATATCTTAAAATCTGTAAGAATAGAAAGATCGATATACACCGAAATACCGTTAGCACTTGACTGCCGAAAGCCCAGGTAACATCTCGTTAATATTGATCCCTTTTACCTCATGCAACCAATGAGCAACATCCTGAACCTCTTTCGATTGCAGGGCCGTAGGCCTAATCACTGCAGACAAATTGCGGTCTTTAATGACATCAATAATGAGGCGGGCATCTATGCTCTTACGTTCATCGGCATAGGCATAAACCAAGGCCATGTCACAGAGCGTGTTAATCCTTCTGGGAACACCTTCAGAGAAGCAAAATATCGCCGCGATGGCATCGGCGGTAAATATCGATTTGTGGCTACCGGCGACCTTTAGGCGATGAAAGATGTATTTCCCTGTATCCACATAATCCATGGGCCGCAGATGGAAGTCGACGCCGATACGCTGAGCAAATTGGGTTAACCGTGGGTCATTGAGCTTCTCTATCAGTTCTGGCTGGCCAATCAGGATTAGCTGTAAAAACACGTCGCTGGCGATATTGATATTAGAGATTAGGCGCAGTTCTTCTAGGGTATCTTCAGAGAGGTTCTGTGCTTCATCAATGACTAGGAGTACGCGCTTGCCTTCGGCATACTGATCCATAATAAACTCAGTAAATTTGCGAAGCTTTTTGGCGCATTCCGGGCTTGGCTCTTCAAGATCGAATGCATCCAGGATCCACGACATAAGATTCCCAAATGAGGCGTGGGTGTTATTGATTACACCAATTACCACCTCATCGCCCTCTTGGGCGAGTAGATAGTTAACCAAGGTGGTCTTTCCTGCGCCTATATCCCCAGTGATAACGGTAAATCCGGCTTGGCTGTGGAAACCATATTCAAGCATGGTCTGAGCGCGAATATGATTTTTACTCAGAAAAAGAAATTCCGGGTCTGGGTTCAGACTGAAGGGCTTTTCTTTTAGGTTAAAAAACTCTTTGTACATATTTTATTCAATCCCTGAATAGCTGCGGTGCTCTATGCCTGAGATGGCATATATCCCGATTCGACTGTTTGTGATTTATTCACTACCGTGCCGATAATATTGGCGTTCTGCATTGACTGCATGGCTTTGCGAATATCGACCTCTGAGTTGCATCCCTCTTCGATGACCATCAAAAAGCAGTCGACATGGTTGAGCGCGGTCAATACATCGTCACGGGGCAAGATCGCGGGCATGTCATAGATTACAATCCGTGATTTGTAGCGTTGCGTGAGTTCATTAAATAGCGAGACCATGCGTGGGCTGGAGATCAGTTCTGATGAGTTGTCGAGGCTGCCGCGACCCGGGAGCAGTAACAAGCGGTCGACACCAGGGTTAACCAGCAGATCACCAATTTCTGCGTCCCCTTGCAGGTAGTCGCTTAACCCCAGCTTTGGTTCGACGGCGAAATAATTGCTGATACCAGGGTGGCGCAAGTCCATATCGACGAGCAGTGCGGTGTAATTGACTTCCATGGCGATGGCAGCGGCTAGGTTACTGGCGACCAGCGACTTGCCCTCCCCTGGGGATGGCGAGATGATTCCAATGCTGCGCCAATCATGGCTGCGCATCTTCTTGAGAATGGTGGTGCGCAATGTTCTAAAAAGTTGTGATCTGGGGTCGTGGGCGGAGCGCGATACCACACGATTTTTCTCTAACTCTTTGTGGCATAGAGGCACTACCTGACTGTCGGTATAGACAATCTTTTCAAGGGCCGAGCCTTTGCCGACGCTGCGCTTGTGCTCTTGGCGTTTCTCTCTGGCTTTTTCCAGTGCTCGATGAATTCGGGACATAAGGCTACCTACAACATATTAATTTTGGCCAACACTTTGAACCAGACAATATCTAGACTGAGTACAAAGTAATGGACGATAGCGAACATGGCGAACACCAGTGCCGCAGCGAATATAATCAGGCGCTTTCTTGAGCGGCCCTTCTTGCTGTAGTCCTCCTCACTTAACATTAGCGGGATGATGGCCAACGGTTCTGCACCGGTTATTCGGGCGATGTCTTTTATGCTTCTTACCGCTGGATCAAGCATTTCCGCGAGCAGCACTAGGCCCACCGAAATCGCCCCGGAGATAAACAGTCCCATCATCATCAGCTTTGGACGGTTGGGTTTGACGGATTCCGTGGGCCTTAGTGGCGGCTCGATGAGGGTAAAACTTTCGGCTTTGTTTTCCGATTCAAGGGTCTGGGCCACATCGGCTTCGAACTGTTTAGCGCGCAGTTCTTGGTATTTGCGCTTGGTGCTTTCATAGTCCCGGGTCATATCGTCGTAACTGCGCTGCACTTCGTGGGTGCGTGACACCCGATCGTGATATTGCTTTACTTCAGCCTGCATTTTTACGCGATCTAGGTTGGTGCGCGCCAGTTCTTTTTCGGTGACATCTATTTTGATTTTTATCTGCCGATAGAGCGGGTTGGAAATCTCACTCATATCTTGCTCAGGCTGAAATAATGAGTCGGCGGCGACCTCTTTTTTTAATCCTTCAATCTCTCGAATCAAACGTTTTATATCGGGATGTGACTCTGAATACTTGTTGTCAAGGCTATTTAATTCGCCCTGTAACTGGGCCAATCGAACTTGGCTACTTAGGGTGGTAACACCATCGTTACTCGCTACATAGGGGTCCATACTCGCTAATTCGAGGCTTAGGTAATGAACCTGATCATTGAGGCGGATTGCCTCGGACTGGTGGGCGCTTATTTTCTCTTCGAGACTGGTAATCATAGACAGATTAAATTGCAGTAACTCTGGCAGGCTGTCGCCAAATTCCAGTTTAAAATCGGCGATTTGCTCTTCAAGGGCCTGCACGGTTTTTTGCATTTTGTTCGCTTCATCGCTGAGGAAGCTCACCGTGTCCGCGGCTTTTCCAGTTCGGGTTTTGACGTTCTCATCGAGAAATAGGGTGGTCAGTTCATTGGCCACCTGTTGAGCAATGTCTGGAGACTCATCCATAAACGACACTTTGAAGGCGATACTGGCGCGCTGGGCCCGGCCGTTTCGAGGATCGATAACATTGGCATTGATCATTTCAACATTGACCGCGCTGCGGAATTTTTCCACTAACAGCGAAATAGTGCTGCCCTCTCTCTCGTCTTCGTAGACCTTGTATTTATCCAAGGTTTCAAGAATCCGTGAGCTGGTGAGGATGCGCTGCTTGATCACCTGAATTTGCTGCTCGGCATAGCTAGTCACAGTCGAGCGCACCAGGTCTTGGGGGATTTCCTGACTTTCGATCAAGATAATACCTTCAGACTGGTAGATCGGCGGAAGCATGAATGTGATTGTGGTACTCAGAGCCAGCAGCAGGGGAAACGCGATAATAATATAGCGTTTGCGCCTGCGC
>TARA_B110000211_G_scaffold219902_1_pt1 | contig 10085 bp, 7 predicted proteins | sample TARA_B110000211 | Tara Oceans TARA_B110000211 (sample SAMEA4397516) | marine metagenome | biome: Polar Biome; feature: [DCM] deep chlorophyll maximum layer (ENVO:01000326); material: water (ENVO:00002006), including particulate matter (ENVO:01000060) such as... | depth 30 m
GAAACGGGTTCTAGTGTTTCTTTTTGCCCAACGTCGAACCTGTTTCTAGGCAGTGGACTATTGGATATTCAAGAGCTAGAGCAGAATCAGGTGGCATACAGTATCGCCACAGATGTCGGTGGGGGGACGAGTTTCTCGATGTTACAAACATTGAGCGAAGCGTATAAGGTCACACAAATGAAAGGGAATAAGTTGTCTCCCTTAAAAAGCTTATACTTGGCTACGTTAGGGAATGCCAAGACATTGCAGCTAGAAGATAAAATTGGATCTTTTAAAACCGGCAATGAAGCAGACTTTGTCGTACTTGATTTTAATAGTACGGCGATAATGTCGTTGAAACAAAGTAAGTGTAAAACGTTAGCCGAAAAATTATTTGCGATGATTATTTTAGGCGATGACCGTGCTGTTGAAGCAACGTATGTCGCGGGAACGTGTGTTCATAAGCGCGATGGTAAGTAATAACCACTCGTGCATTAACTAAAGCACGTTTAATACAGAGCAAGGATCCGCTCTGTATTTACTTCAGCAATAAGCTAATGCTCATTCCAATACACACAGCAACGGTCATGTAACGAATAAAGTGAGTGCCTTGTTTAATCGCTGTGGCGGCACCCACTTGAGCCCCAATAATTTGTCCCGCAGCCATGGCGAAGCCGACTACCCATAAAATTTGGTCTGATAAAATAAATACGGTAAGTGAAATAATATTGGTCGTAAAATTCATTAGCTTTGCGTGAGCGGTTGCCTGAATAAGACTCATGGCCTGCATTTTACAATAGCTTAAGGTAAAGAATGTTCCGGTTCCTGGGCCAAAAAAACCATCGTAAAATCCGACACTGGTAATAAATGTTGAGTCAAAAGTACGTTTCTTTAGCTTGCTTTTAGCCGCGGCTTGGCCAAAATTTTTGGCGAATAACAAATAGATGGCAATAATGATTAAGGCAAAAGGTAATATTGAAATTAAAATATTTGAATCAAACGCCTGAATGGCCAAAGCCCCCAGAGTTGCTCCAATAGAAGCTGCCAGCATTCCACCCAGTTGTTGTTTAGGTTCGATTAATTTTTGTTTAATAAAAAAACGAGTAGCGGTAAAGCTGCCAAAGCACGCTTGTAACTTATTTGTGGCAATAGCTTGCACCGGAGATACGCCTGTAAAAAGCAATGCAGGGATGGTAAGCAAACCACCACCGCCAGCAATGGCATCAATGAACCCAGCGGCCATTGCAACCAAAGAGAGCAAAGCGAGGAGTTCGAAGCTAAATTCCATGGTTAAGCGCCTTAATAAAATAAGGTCAGCTTAAACCAATGAAATTGAGAGGGGAAGCGAGATTTATTAGTGCATTATTAGTACATTAAATGCAGCGATCTTTTTTTAACTGTTCGATGTCGACATCGCTATAACCCAATTGCTGCAATACTTCGACAGAATTAGCCCCTAACTTACCCGCTGCTTTATGCGGAGCTTGGGTTTTAAATGGCAAAGAGGTATTAATCTGTTTAATCACCGTTCCTGCTTCACCAAACGCTTCGGTTACCATGCCGCGCTCAACAAAATGAGGGTGCTCAAACGCCTCGTTCATGCTTAATACCGGTTCAACACAGGCATCGACTTTGGCAAACTCTGTCTGCCAATGGGCTAAAGGCTGAGTCTTAACTTTTTCGCTAATCGCAGATTTTAATGCTTGCTGAACTTCAAAGTTTTGGTCGGCTACTTTATTTTTCCAGTCGCCAAGATCTAATACGGCCAGCAATGCCACCGCAAAATTAGGCTCTAAGCTACCAATTGAAATATGACGATCATCCGATGTTTGGTAATAGTCGTAGAATAAGCCGCCATTGAGCATTTCTTTTCCACAGCTAGGGTCTTCACCGCTGGCAATGGCATTGGAGCCAAACATGGTTGTGAGTGCCATGGCTGCATCACTCATGCTGATGTCCAAGTGCTGACCAGCTCCTGTGGTGGAGCGCTGAATCACTGCCGCCAAAATAGCCATCACCGCATTGTGTGAACCGCCAGCAACATCGGCGATTTGTGTAGCAGAAAGTACGGGGCCAGTATCAGTTCTACCAGAAAAACTCGCTAGCCCTGATAAGGCTAAGTAGTTAATGTCGTGGCCTGCGCGATCTTTTAGCGGACCCGTTTGACCATAGCCGGTAATTGAACAATAAATTAACTTGGGCTGAATTTTTTGTAAGCTAGCAAAATCCAATCCTAAACGCTGCATAACTCCAGGTCTGAATTGCTCAAGTACAATGTCGTATTCTGCAACCAGCTTATGAATAATCTCAGTAGCACCTTCTTTTTTTAAATCTAAGGTAATGCTTTTCTTGTTTCGATTTAAAGTAGCGTGTGCCGCAGAAACGCGATCTTTGCCAGTGCCGACAAAAGGCGGCATAAATTTAACTAAATCTGGGCGAGTAGGCGATTCAACTCGTAGCACTTCAGCACCCATATCCGCTAAGATTTGAGTCGCGTAAGGTCCAGGTAGAAGGGTAGTGAAATCTAGAATTTTTAAACCGGCTAAAGGCAAAGACATAGTATCGGTATCCTTAATGAGTCGTTATTATAAATAGGATTAATGTGGTTATACGTTATGAAAGAATAATATTTGTAGAAATAAAAAATATATAAATAAACATAAAAAGAATGCTATTCAGTAAATTACTCAATAGCATCCTAGGAAGTACATAAACCTTTTAGGGGTTAATTACAGTACTGTTAGATCATAGAGCGACCAATAATCAACTTCATGATTTCGTTAGTGCCCGCATAAATTTTCTGTACACGGCAATCCGCATAAGCACGAGCAACTGGGTATTCCCACATGTAACCATAACCACCATGCAGCTGTAAGCATTCATCCACAACGTCACACTGAATGTCAGTAGTCAGTAACTTTAACTTAGCTGCTGTTACCGAGTCTAACTTTCTCTTTAAATGCAGCTCTAAGCACTTATCAACAAATACGCGAGCCATGGTGAGTGTTGCAGACATTTCAGCTAATTTAAACTGAGTATTTTGGAATGAAGAAATTGAGCGACCAAAGGCTTTACGGTCTTTAACGTAAGTTACCGTTTGCGCAAGGATGGATTCAGCACCTGCGATGGCCGATAAAGAAACCGACAAACGCTCTTGACCTAGTTCATTCATCAAATAGATGAAACCCATGCCTTCTAAGCCTAATAGATTTTCTTTTGGCACTTTTACATCAGAGAAGAATAGCTCAGACGTATCTTGAGCCTTCATACCAATTTTGTTTAAGTTCTGACCTTTAACAAACCCTTCACTATTAGTTTCCACCAATAATAAACTGGTTCCTTTGGCGCCCGCTTCAGGATCGGTTTTAGCAACCACAATCACTAAGTCAGCCATTTGACCGTTAGTAATAAACGTTTTTGAACCGTTCAATACATAGTGGCTGCCATCTTCGCTAAGAATAGCGTTCGTCTTTACCCCTTGTAAATCTGAGCCTGTACCGGGTTCAGTCATTGCAATGGCGGTGATAATTTCGCCGCTTACACAGCCGGGTAAGTAGCGTTGTTTCTGTTCTTCATTGCCATAAGCCATGATATAAGGAACCGAAATATCCGAGTGCAAACTGAAACCAACACCGCTTAAACCGAAGTTGCCGACTTCTTCGTCAACAACGGCGTTATAGCGGAAGTCAGCTCCAACACCGCCGTAGTTTTCTGGAACTGTTGGGCATAAGAAACCGTGCTCACCGGCTTTACGCCAAAGTTCGCGAGAAACTTGGCCGTCTTTTTCCCATTGCTCGTGAAAAGGCACCGCTTCTTCTTGTAAGAATTTACGGAAGCTATCACGAAACATGTCTTGCTCTGATTCAAATACAGTACGTTTAATCATTATTATTTTCCTTACATTTTAACTTGAAAATAAACTATCGATAAAAATTAATAGTTTTAGTTATGGAATAAAAATATTCCTTAAATTTATTAGCCAGCGTATTTGTCAGCTAAGTTTAAACCCATACTATTTTACGGTTTTGCTTTTTCCACTTTTCAAACTCGTCGACATAAGTATCTTCAACTTTTTGTCTTTGAATTTTCATCGTGGGTGTTAATAATCCATTTTGCATGGTCCAAGGCTCTTTCATAATCACGATAAAAGCTAATTTTTCATGCGACTCAAGTGTGTTATTCACTTTCTTTAATAAAGCTTCAAATTCAGTTTCAAGAGCCGAGCGATCGCCGCTTTTATGAAGCGACTTTTGAACCTCTTCATCCAGAATAACTAAGGCGATTGGCTGAGGTAAAATACCACCACCAACGCACACCATTTCAATTGAAAGGCTTTCTCCTAGCTTTAATTCAATCGGAACTGGGGCGATGTATTTTCCTTTTGATGTTTTGAAAATATCTTTAATTCGTCCAGTCAGTTTTAGGTAACCATCGCTATCAATTTCGCCTAAATCCCCTGTTTTAAGATAGCCATCAGCGGTCATAGTTTCTGCGGTTTTCTCAGGTTCTTTGTAATAACCCAGCATGGTTCCAGGCCCTTTTAGCTGAACTTCACCTTCGTCAGACAGGCGACAAATTACTTCGTTTAAAGGCTTTCCTACCGTGCCGAGTCGATTGGCACCCGTAGGGTTAAGGTGGGAATATGCTGCGTTCTCTGTCATTCCGTAGCCTTCTAATAAGTCTAAGCCTAGGGATTGATACCAAGAGATAACCGCTGGCGGAAGCGGTGCAGAACCTGTCACCGCGAGTCGAACTTGATCAAGGCCAAGTTGTTGTAGTATACGTCCACGTAAAAACTTACCGAGGATTGGCAGAGCGAATAAAATCTTCTGTAAAGTTGGAGGGATTTTATCATTAATACCTGATTGGAATTTCATCCATAATCTAGGAACTGAAATGAACATTGTCGGGCGAGCTCGGCCTAAATCAGCAACAAATGTATCAAGACTGTCGGCAAAGAAAATATGGCAGCCGGTATGCAGTGATACGGTTTCAATGATTACACGTTCAAGGCAATGGGCCATTGGCAAATAGGAAAGCAAACGATCCTCTGCGGTTAGGCCAAATTGATCTTCCATATTGTGAGCAACGTGCACTAAGGTGCGAAAATCATGCATCACACCTTTTGGTTTGCCTGTGCTGCCAGAGGTATAGATTAAGGTTGCTAGACTATCAGGATCCGGCAACTTCATAGCATTAACAGGTGTGGTATTTGTTACAATGTCTTGCCAAGACTTATCCTTCTCCTGCCCTCTAAATTCTGGTGCCATGGGGAGGGTGATACAAGGAAGGTCAGCAGAAATAACCTCTTTCACATCAAACCAAGTATCGGATTTACCATCTAGCTTGCCAATGAACATCAGCTTAACTTCACTGTGCTCTAAAATATATTGGGCAGTCTCGCCACTGAGTGTTGGGTACAGTGGCACACTGATATAACCCGCCATCCAAATAGCGAGGTCGGACATAATCCAGTGAGCACTGTTTTTACCCAGAATAGCAATATGGCTGTTTTCCGGTAGTTTTAGCGACAACAAATAAGATGCCATGCGCTGCACCTCATCCAGTGTCTGCTGCCATGTGTAATTCACGACAGTACCATCGTTAAACGGTTGAGTTAAATACACGCTGTTGGGTGTTTTATTTGCCCAATAATATAAACAATGGACCGGGCTTATGCGTCGGCTTCCTGAGTCATGTGCAGCTGGATTCATTATTTTTATTCCACTGATATGTTAATGAAATAGAGCCACAAAATATGCGGCTCGTATTTTTTACAAAGCCAGTTTAAGCAAAGGTTTCGTTCGCTTTGGCCATCTTAATCAGCAGGGCTGGTGGCGTGAATCGTTTGCCATATTTATCGGCCAACTCTTCAGCGCGAGCGACAAAGTTCTTCATGCTATAAGCATTAATAAACTGCAAAACACCGCCGTGCTGAGGGGCAAAACCCAAAGCAAAAATACTACCAATATTGGTATCGGCTACGTTGGTCACAATGCCTTCTTCAAACGCTTGTACTGACTCGATTACTTGGCTAAACAGGAGGCGATCTTCTAAATCCTGTTCACTAATTTGCTCAGCCAGTGGGAAGTGTTCAGCCAAACCAGACCAAAGTTTCTTACCGCCTTGGGCATCGTAATCGTAGAAACCTTTCTGATCTTTTTTACCTGCACGTTCTAACTTACGCACCATGGTGACCAGCATGTCTTCAATACCCACCGCTTCATAAGCATCACCCAAATCTTTCTGGTTTTGCTCAATAATAATCAGTGGCGTACTTAAGCTCACTTCATCCAATACGGTTAATGGACCAACAGGCATGCCGGCTTTGATAGCCGCCATATCAATGCGGCGCGGATGCTGACCTTCTTGCAGAAGTAGGCCACCTTCTGCGATGTAGCTGGTGAATACGCGTGAAGTAAAGAAGCCACGACCGTCGTTAACCACAATCGGTGTTTTCTTAATTTGCAAAACAAAATCGAAGGCTTTGGCAATTGCAGCAGGTGAACTTTTTTCGCCACGAATAATTTCGACCAATGGCATCTTATCGACAGGGGAGAAAAAGTGCAGACCCACAAAATTGTCAGGGCGAGCAGACGCTTCCGACAAACCGGTAATGGGTAGCGTGGAAGTGTTCGAGGCGAATACACCTTCTTGATCCATTACCGCTTCTGCTTCTTGGGTCACTTTAGCTTTTAAACCACGATCTTCGAATACCGCTTCGATCACCAAATCGCAGCCTGCTAAATCAGCGGCGTCTGCGGTTGGCGTAATTAAAGCGAGCAGCTCCTCTTTTTTAGCGGCAGTTGCATGGCCTCGGGAAACTTTTTTGTCCATGATCTTGGCTGAGTAATCTTTGCCTTTATCCGCCGACTCTTGCGAGATGTCTTTAAGTACAACGGGAATGCCGACTTTAGCCGCCACATAAGCAATGCCCGCGCCCATCATGCCAGCGCCCAATACACCCAGCTTCTTAACGGTTGTTTGTGGGATGCCTTCAGGGCGTGAAGCTCCTTTGTTTAATGCATTTAACTGATACCAAAACGTGCTAATCATATTTTTAGCAGTTTGCGAAGTTGCTGCGTGGGCAAAATAACGGCTCTCAACGCTCAAGGCAGTATCAAAATCGACTAATCCGCCTTCAAATACACAAGACATAATGTCGATGACAACGGGGAAGTTATCCTGCGTTTTGGCATTCGTCATGGAAGGTGCGATTGCCCAAAGCTGTGCAATAGCTGGGTGCTTAGAATCGCCACCTGGGAAGCGGAAACCTTTTACATCCCAAGGCTGCTTGGCAGAAGGATTGGCCAAACACCATGCTTTTGCTTTGCTTAATAATTCATCTTTATTGTCGGCTAATTCATCAACCAACTTGCTCGATAAGGCTTTGTCTGGGCGTAAGCTTTTGCCTTCCAGTAATAACGGTAATGCTTTTTGAATGCCGATCATACGAGGCAAGCGCTGTGTGCCGCCGCCACCCGGTAATAGACCGAGTTTAGCTTCTGGTAAACCTACTTGAACGCGTGGCTCGTTCAGCGCAATACGGTGATGACAAGCCATGGCTAATTCATAACCGCCGCCCAATGCTGAACCGTTTAGTGCAGCAACAACCGGTTTACCGCTTAATTCAATGCGACGCAGCATAGCTTTGAAATCGTCGGCCAGAGTCATCGCTTCTTCTGGTTTTTTAATGGCAAAGACTTTGTCGATATCAGCGCCCACTAAGAAATCTTTTTTAGCCGACGTAAGGATGGCGCCTTTCACATCTTTATTGTTTTCAATTTCCGCAATGGCCGCAGTAAAACCATCGCTTAGGTCATCGTTTAATACGTTAGCGCTGCGGCCAGGCATATCGAAAGTGATGGTTAAAATGCCGTCTTGATCAAGGTTAGTGTGTACGGCTTGTTCGTTATTTGTGTTCATATCTGTACTCATGCTTAAACTCTCTCGATAATCGTTGCGATGCCCATACCGGCACCCACACATAGGGTTACCATTGCAGTCGATAGGTTGCGGCGCTCTAACTCGTCTAAAGCCGTGCCTAATAACATAGCGCCGGTTGCGCCCAGCGGATGACCCATAGCAATGGCACCACCGTTAACATTAACCAAATCCATATCGAACTTAAGTTCTTCACAAGTACGCATGGGTACCGAAGCAAACGCTTCGTTAATTTCCATCAGGTCGATATCGTTAATTGTCATACCGGCTTTTTGTAATGCTTTTTCACACGCCGCGGTCGTGCCGGTTAGCATGATGCTTGGATCAGAGCCGACAACGGCACAAGAACGAATGCGAGCGCGAGGTTTCATGCCTTGAGCAGCACCGGCAGCTGCACTGCCAATTAATACAAGTGATGCACCATCCACTAAACCGGAAGAATTACCCGCGTGATGAACATGATCAATGGCTTCTAAATCGGTGTACTTACGCAGTGCGGTGGCGTCAAAGCCCATCTTGCCGCTCATTTCAAAAGACGCTTTTAACGCACTTAGTTTTTCTACTGTAGTGCCCGACCGAATCGTTTCGTCATGATCTAAAACGATCACACCGTTGATATCGCGTACCGGTATGATGGAGCGTGAAAAGTGACCTGCGCTTTGCGCCGCTGCGGCTAGCTGATGAGAACGTACTGCAAACGCATCAACATCCTTACGGCTATAGCCCATTTGTGTAGCAGAAATATCCGCGCCAATACCTTGAGGAATAAATTGCACGGTATTATTAACACGTGGATCCATATACCAAGCACCGCCATCGCTGCCCATTGGAATACGAGACATACTTTCTAAACCACCGGCAACGACTAGGTCTTCTTGGCCAGACATAATTTTCATGGCGGCTAGGTTGACGGATTCTAAACCCGAGGCACAAAAACGGTTTTGAGTAACACCGGCCACGCGTTCATTCCAGCCAGCATAAAGAGCCGATACGCGAGCAATGCATGAACCTTGTTCAGCAACCGGCGTGACCACGCCCAATACCACGTCATCAACTTTTGATGTATCTAGGTTGTTGCGTTCTTGTAGAGCGTCATACATGTTTTTAAGTAAATGAATCGGCGTGATCTCATGCAGGCTGCCGTCTTTCTTACCTTTGCCACGCGGGGTGCGTACGGCATCAAATATTAGTGCGTCTGACATTGCTCTTACCTCTTAAGTGTAAAATAATTACACTTTGTTTATTGTTTGTATTAGATTGTTTTTTTAATATTATCCATTAAATATGCTAATAATTAGATTTTATGTCAATGCTTAAGCTTGTTGTGGGATCGTAATGGTATTAAAATGTAATTTTATTACACTTTTTGGTGCGAAATAGGTGGCGTATGTCTGTAGAAAATTCCAAAGCAAAATCGAAGGCAAGTGTTAAGGCAAGTGTCAAGGTAAGACCCTTGGTAAAGCAGAGAATCGAAGAAGCCGCGATGAAGCTAATCGCCGAGCGTGATTCCAGTACGCTGACCTTTAATGATGTTACTAAAGTAGCGCATTGTTCTTTGCAAACTTTGTATAACTATTATGGTTCTATCGAGAATTTATGGATCGCTTGTGGAGACCGAGTACTCTCAGCGTTGAGTGATCGTTTGATTGATCACCTACAAGGATTGGACGATCCTAAAGAGAAATGCCGCAAAGCTTTTTGGTTGATGTTGGATTTTTTTGAGCGCCAAGAACGCAGTGTTGAATTGTTTATGAGTATTGTGCACTTTCAGGCTTGGATGCAGGATGAGTCGTTTCATCAGCGCAAGATAAGCCATGTGATGCTGAACTTAATTGAAGAAGGTCAGGTGTCGGGAGAGTTGACGAACGAGGTCGATAAGGTCGCGATTCTGGATATCGTCTACGGTGTCGTATTTCGCTTTGCCCAAGTACAACAAATTCGTCGTACTAAGGTATCGAATGCGGCGCGGGCAAACGTATTATTTGAAATGGTTTGGCGCGCCATTGCTACTCCTAAATAAATAAATAAATAAATTTTATTTAATCAGGTCACGACCAATAATTAATTTCATTATTTCGTTGGTGCCAGCATAAATCTTCTGCACGCGAGCATCAGCGTAAGCGCGGGCGACAGGGTATTCCCACATATAGCCGTAGCCACCA
>TARA_B110000211_G_scaffold47722_1_pt1 | contig 10075 bp, 18 predicted proteins | sample TARA_B110000211 | Tara Oceans TARA_B110000211 (sample SAMEA4397516) | marine metagenome | biome: Polar Biome; feature: [DCM] deep chlorophyll maximum layer (ENVO:01000326); material: water (ENVO:00002006), including particulate matter (ENVO:01000060) such as... | depth 30 m
GCAGTTGATATATGCCAACACCAATACACCAAACCATGTTCTCAGATAATGCAGACAATATTCCCTGAGTTTAAGTTTGGTGAGATGGACTCTAAGAAATTTGGTGAGTCTAACAGTCTTGTAGAATATGACACAGTATTCATTGACGGTGACCATACCACGGAAGGATTCACCTCAGACCTTCGTGCGTGTATGATGGGACAGGTAGATAACATCATAGTAGATGACTGGGACTTGTCCAGAGGAGTTAGACATACTCTTCAACGTGCGGTCAATGACGTTAACAATCCTTACCAGATCACAGAATTCTACAAGTACGATAACGATAATATAGTTAGGGGTGGTAGAACAAAATCTGTCATCGCACTAGTACAAAGGATAATACCAGATGATACCGTTTAAAAGATGGACAGAAGACACCACTACCGCATCCGTGGTAGGTACAGGTGATGACAATGAGACCGTTGTCATGCGCAAGAAGTACGACAAGAAGAACAAACGTAAAGACCAACTTGACGTGTTAAAGAGATTTATTAAAAAGACACAGAAATAGATTGACATAGCAGTGCGTGATGTGTTATACTGAACTCTTATTATTAGGAATATATTATGGAACAAGCACAGCACAGAGGTTACACTGTATGCATCTTCGATCAAGAAGATGACTACTCTTGGGTGTTTCAAACTCAAGATCAAACAGATAGAAATAAGTTGATATTAGTTCCAACTGAAGGTTACAATGGAACTAAATACCTTCACCCCGATAGATTTATTATCAAGAATCACACGGCATCTCTAGTCAACCACTTCATGTGGGAGGGATTAGTGTCGGCAGAAGAACACGATTCGCGGATGTGGTCAATGATTAATAACTTCATTGATACGAATAAGCAGTACCTTATAGAAGACTACACGTTCGTTGAAGACGAACCCTTTTACGATTACAGTGGCGGCAGGGATTAAATGAAGATAGATAAAAAGAAAGATAAGTTACTAGCAGATTATGCAGTTGGAATGTTAAAGGACTTTTATTTGAATGAGAATGAGAAGAGTCCACAAGAAGCATATGCTCGTGCGGCAACCGCATGGAGTACCTACAAAGAGACCTTAGACGAAGACCTTGCAGAACGTCTATACTCATATGTGTCAAACAAGTGGTTTATGTTTGCATCACCAGTTCTATCGAACGCACCTAACGGAACCAAGAAAGGCAAAGGTATGCCTATCAGTTGTTTCCTAACCTATGTACCTGATACCCTAGAAGGATTGATTGAACACTCGTCTGAGTTACGATGGTTGTCCGTTATGGGTGGTGGTGTAGGTGGTCATTGGTCAGATGTTCGTACTGTATCTGATGTAGCACCGGGCCCGATGCCGTTCATTCATACCGTAGATGCAGACATGATTGCCTACCGTCAAGGCAAGACTCGTAAGGGATCTTATGCGGCATACATGAACGTAAGTCACCCTGACATTATCGAGTTCCTTAATATGCGTATCCCTACTGGTGATGTGCAACGTAAGGCATTGAACTTGCATAATGCAATCAACATCTCAGATGAGTTCATGGAAGCAGTTACTACTGGCGGCACGTTCGATCTAAGAGATCCTAAAGACCAGTCTGTTAAAGAGACTATCAATGCTCGTAAGTTATGGGAACGTATTCTTGAAACAAGATTCCGTACTGGCGAACCATATCTGAACTTTATAGATACTGCTAATAGGGCACTTCCTCAACCTCTGAAAGACCTTGGTCTGAAGATCCACGGAAGTAACTTGTGTAATGAAATACACTTACCTACCTCTGCGGAACGAACTGCCGTATGTTGTTTGTCATCATTAAATTTGGAATACTATGAAGATTGGAAAGATACATCTATTGTTAGGGATCTCGTCCGTATGTTGGATAATGTCCTTCAGTACTTTACCGAGAATGCACCAGACTCTATCAGTCGTGCAAGATTCTCTGCCGAACGAGAACGTTCAATCGGATTGGGAGCAATGGGGTTCCACTCACTTCTCCAAAAGCATGGAGTTGCATGGGAATCCGAAACTGCCAGAGAGATCAACAAAGTTGTCTTCGAGAGGATCCAGTCCGAAGCAATTGCCGAAACTGAATTGCTTGCGACTGAACGAGGAGAATACCTTGATGGAGTTGGTTCTGGAAGACGGAACAGTCATCTCCTTGCCATCGCACCAAATGCTTCCAGTGGAGTTATCCTGTCAACCAGTCCCTCTATTGAACCAACCAAGGCGAATGCATATACCCACCGTACTCGCGCAGGGTCGTTCCTCGTAAAGAACCCATACCTGACTCAGTTGTTAGAAGATAAGGGTGAGAACAACGAGTCCAACTGGACAAGCATTATCACCAACAAAGGATCGGTACAACATTTGCCATTCCTTAACGAAGGTGAGAAGTCTATATATAAGACTGCCCAAGAGTTAGATCAGAAGTGGGTAGTGACACACGCGGCAGACCGTCAACCGTTTATATGTCAGGGTCAGTCGGTCAACGTATTCTTCCCTAGTGGTGCTGATAAGTCCTATGTGAATCAGGTACATATCAAAGCATGGAAGGAAGGATTAAAAGGATTATACTATCTCCGTACCGAAGCAAAGCAACGTGCAGAGAATGTATCCGAGAAAGTAGAACGTGTAGTTATGCAGGAAGATACTAGATCATTGGTCTATACTAAAGCAAACTGTCCGTACTGCGCACTGGCAATGGAAGAGTTGAAGTTACGCGGAATACCATTTGATAAGATTGATCTTAAAGAAGTAGGTAAGACAGCGGCAGAAGTTACTGGTCGCAAAGACGTAAGAACTGTACCACAGATATACATTGCAGGTAAGTATGTCGGTGGATACGAAGACTTAATGGAACACTTAAACAAACCAATAGAGACAAGCGAAGACGATGAATGTCGCGCTTGCGAAGGATAATCAATGGCATTACTAGACTTTAGTCAAACATATAAACCTTTCCTGTACCCTTGGGCAGTAGAGTTAACAAAGAAGCACGAAGAGATTCACTGGACAGAGGATGAGGCAGATTTATCTGAAGACATCCAAGATTGGAAACTTAAACTTAGCGAAGGTGAGAAGGAATTCATTACTCAGGTACTACGATTGTTCACACAGTCGGACGTACAGGTTGGTGAGAACTACCACGAGTTGATGATCCCTAAGTTTAAGAACAACGAGATACGCAATATGCTATCATCGTTTGCTAACCGTGAGGGCGTACACCAACGTGCGTATGCTCTACTGAATGATACCCTTGGTCTACCAGACGAAGAGCATTCGGCATTCATGGAATACACAGAGATGGCAGACAAGATTGACTTTATGAAAGAGGGTGACATTCACTCTCATACAGGACTGGCACTAGTACTCGCACAGTCTGTATTCAATGAAGGTATGTCTCTGTTCGCATCATTTGTTATGCTACTGAACTTCCAACGTTTCGGTAAGATGAAAGGTATGGGTACTATTGTTGAGTGGTCTATCCGTGATGAGACAATGCACGTCCAAGGCAATGCTAAGTTATACCGTGAGTTCTGCGAAGAGCATCCTCGTATCATCAACGACGAGTTGAAGTCTAAGATCTACGAGATGGCAAAGAATGCTGTTAAGTTAGAAGATCGATTCATTCACCTTGCGTATAAGTCTGGTGAGATTGAAGGACTATCCGAAGCAGATGTTAAGCAATACATTCGACACATTGCTGATCGTAGACTACTACAACTTGGTATGAAACCTAAGTTTGGTGTGAAGGACAATCCATTACCGTGGTTGGACTGGGTACTAAATGGCGCGTCACACGATAACTTCTTTGAGAAACGAGTTACTGAATACTCTGTAAATGGTATGGAAGGTGACTGGGGATGGGCAGAAGAAGTCTGTGCAATTGGCGACAAAGGATGTGCCGCATGATCTTATACGAAATAGAATGTCCTGTATGCGACATTAAAACTACCGTAGCAGTACACTACGAAGAAGACCGTCCTGCGTGTTGTCCTATGTGTGGACAAGATGACATCGACGCAGATTCCAGTGATGCAGATATTATATATAATGCATGACATGGAAATTATTTAACGAAGTATACAACCCCGATGAAGACGTACTCAAAGAGTACGTTGGATTCGTGTATCTGATTACCGAACTAGATACGAACAAGAAATATGTGGGCAAGAAGTTCTTCTGGTCTACTCGAAAACTACCCCCTCTTAAAGGTGCCAAGCGAAAGCGAACAGTCGTTAAACAATCTGATTGGCAGGACTACTACGGTTCGTCCGAACACCTGAAGGAAGCAGTAGAACAAAAAGGTGTCGAAGCATACCACCGAGAGATCCTACATCTCTGCAAGACCAAAGGCGAATGCTCCTACCTAGAAGCAAAGGAACAGTTTGATCGTGATGTACTATTACGAGATGACTACTACAACGCATTCATTGGTTGTAAGATCCACGCCAAACATCTCCCCAAGTCTCTACAACCTTTCATAGAGAGACCACCTAGTAGTACTTGGAAACGAGAACTTTTTCCTTAATGTTACCCTAACATTATAAATACATTAAACCCAATACGAAAGTATAACCGCAATGCCTATAATTCTTATCGCTATGTTATTAGTTGTTTTATCAAGTGGGTGTACCACTAACACCTACAGTACTTGGTCAGAGAGCGAACAGAACAAATACAAATACTTTCTAAGTTTGCAAGCATTGGACTCGTTGCAAACTTATAAAGGATTAAAGTGTACCAGTGATAAGACTCTTACCGAGTGTCTAGAGGAACAAAATCCTCTGTATGGGAAGAATCCCTCCCTCGAAAGAATTGTAGGGATTAAACTATTGTCGAATCTGTTAATATATGCCGCACTTACTAACGAATCAGACTTAATGTCTCGTAATAATACCCTTAATATTATGAATACTGGGATTACGTTAGTAGTGATTAATAACCAGATCGTAATTAATAGAGCGTTTTAATGACCAAATAGTCTAAAGGAGTCACCGGAAAGACTTGCTTTAATTACAATAGTATAGTATAATAGGTACTTAATTAATTGAGAAAGAAATAAAATATGAGTCTATACGAACTATCCGATACCAACTTTGATAACTACCAAAACTACATTCTAGACAATGCTGATCAATCTGAGGTCACCATCTGTAATGGAGATACACTCTTGGAGGCGGCAGAAGATTCGTACCTCCTAGAAGAGTTCCTTCAATCCTCCTCGTTTGTGACCGAATAGTTTGAATGAGTCACCGAAAGTACTTGCTTTAATTACAATACTAGGGTATAATACTTGTATTGAATTGATTGAGAGAAATAAATTATGAAGAACTTACCTACTGTCTGCGGTTACTTAGGAGCGATCCTAATGGCAATCTTTGCCTTTCACATGAACCCTGTCATTGCTATAGTAGGTCTGTGTCTGTTGTCTGTTCAAAGTTTCAATGCTCGACTGTGGAACCTAGTAGCACTAAACTTTGTTAGTGTCTGTGGATTCATTACTCAACTGATCTAAGGAAATATATTATGATGAAAGCAAAAGATTTATATGAAGCGAAGTGTAAAGCAATCGAGTACTTCAAAGTCCCCAAGAGCAAGAAGAACCTTGTTGCAGTGGAACCGGGATACGAAGACGATGGAATTTGTGTAGGGTGGTTCGCATTCTACAACCAAAAGAAAGTCGCAATTATGAGGGAGTACTTAGTATGAGAGCATTACTTGGATTGTTTTTAATTATGGGTGCCGTTGGTAGTCAAGACTATGCAATCGAAGCAGGTGAGGTTGCTCCGTCTTTGTGGTTGACTGTTGGGTACTGTGTTGCAGGTTTCACCTTAGTGTATTATGGACTAAGAAAGCATATCGTTATAGCAAAATAGTCTAACTAAACAGTTGACTTCTTGTTATGATTATGAGATAATAGTTGTACAGATTGAGAAAGACCTTTGTTAATTATTGAGAGAGAGATATAGTATGAATGATTTAATTGCGATGTACGAAGAACAGGGTCTTACCCTTGTACTAGACGAAGAAAGAAATATTGCTCGTTGTGACCGTCCTGCTCCACGAAGTCGTTTAGGTTTCAAGAGCGAGTTTCACACTCGTTACCAAAGTGTTGAGCGTATGATTCTAGTATGTACTCAGTTCATCGAAAACCGTATTGCCAATCAGAAAGCGAAAGAAGAATATAAGATCGCTCAGAAGATAAAGAAAGTTGCTCTTGCCGCAGATGTTAAAGTCGGTGACTTGTTCGTTGACAGTTGGGGTTATGAACAAACCAATGTTGATGCTTACCAAGTTGTTGCTAAACCTAGTGCGACTACTGTAATCGTTCGTGAGATTGGTTATGCTACTGTCAAAGATTCTGAAGGTTATGACTGTGAGAATGTTCGTCTTGTTCCTAACTCTTTCAAGGGTGAAGAGATGACCAAGAGATTAAACAACTACGGTGGTTTCAAGACGTACAGTCACTCTAGTGCTTCAAAGACTACTGCTGATGCTACTCATTACCGTTCGTGGTACTACTAGGAAACCCTTTCGACCAGTCCGAATATTGCTATGAATTGCTATGAGACTGGATATTTCCCCCCTTAATCGGGGGGGTTTTTTTAACACAAGTAGGTTGCATAATGGGAACGAAGACTATTAAAGTTGAAACCAAAGAACAGGCAGAACAAGAGTGGGTTGGGATGCCTGAGTTCGTTCAACCAAAAAAGGAAGAGTATTCTAAAATCATTTTCCGATTCGAGAATGAAGAAGACCTTCAAGAGTTTGCTGAGTTGATTGGGCAGAAACTATCGTATCGTACTAAGTCAAGTTGGTATCCTTTTAAACCTCATCGTAGGGAAAAGCAAAACGTCTACCGTTCTGATTCAGTAGACTTGTTTGGGTTAGAAGATGAATCCTAGATATCCAGTCTACATCGTATCTAAGGGTAGATGGAAAAACGGAATAACCACCAAGATACTCAATGTTATGGGGGTGCCTCATTATATTGTGGTCGAAGAATCTGAGTATGAACTGTACAAGGCAGAAGTCGATGCAGAACTTTTAATCTTACCACAATCATACCTAGATGATTACGAGACCTTTGATGACCAAGGTGATACCAAGAGCAAAGGCCCGGGTGCCGCCCGTAACTTTGCCCAAGACCATTCCAAAGATTTCAAACGGCATTGGGTTATGGATGATAATCTACAGCATTTCGAATACTTAAATCGTAATGATAAGATCAAGGTAGAGTGTGGTTCGACCTTACGGGCCGCAGAAGACTTTGTTGATAGATATTCTAATGTTCCGGTATCAGGATTAAACTACTCATCGTTCTGTAAGAAGACTGACCCAGTACCACCCTTTATAGTCAACACACGAATATATTCTTGCCTATTGATAGAAAACTCATGGGGATATAAATGGAGAGGTAGATACAATGAAGATACCGACTTATCTCTTCGAGTACTTAAAGATGGAAATTGTACCATTCAGTTCAATGCATTCTTATGTGATAAGGTAACTACCCAACGTATGAAGGGTGGTAATACTAAAGAATTCTATGCAGGTGAAGGAACTTTACCCAAATCACAAATGATCGTGGATATGCACCCAGATGTGTCTGAGATCGTATGGAAGTTTAATCGGTGGCATCATAAATGTGACTACAAGAAGTTCAAAGGCAATGCCTTAATAAAGATAGATGATACAGATTATGAGAAGATTAATAACTATGGGTTAACCTTAAAAGAGATAAATTAAACTTTGTATAAGTAGGTGTACAAACTCTTAAAACCCTATATACTATTAGAAACAGGAATTATTTAATGGCACATTACCGAACTTACGAGGTCTTCGAAGTCTTTGACCTCTTCACCAAAACAACTAATAACGCAGAACGTGTTGCGTTGTTACAAAAACACGACACTCCTGCCTTGCGAGATGTCCTGCGCGGAACCTTCGATGATCGACTTGTGTGGATCTTGCCTGAAGGAACGCCCCCCTATACCCCGAATCGTCCAGAGTCATCTCCGCAAAGTCTCCATAAAGCACATAAAGAATTTGGATACTATGTCAAAGGTGGTTATGGTAATAACATGAACTCCATGAAGAGAGAATCCATGTTTATGCGTATGCTCGAAAGTGTACACCCTTCCGATGCAAATATAATTTTGTCTATGGTCGCTAAGAAAAGACCAGTGAAATACCTCAACAAGAAACTAACTCAGGAGACTTTCCCTAACTTAATACCGTAGAACCTTAAATCCACTTAACCGTAATAGAAAGAGAGGTGTTGATGTCGAAGAACCAAATAGATCGATTGAAGAAGGACAACAAAGAACTAGGTCATTACATTGCTAAACTTCATAAGAAGGGCAAAACAGACTTAGCATATAAGATGTCCAAGAAGCAAGACTTTTTAAATCAAACTATTGCAGATACTCTGCAAATGACTCAATAGGAAGGTGATCCATATCTCTTCACTCCCCCTCACAAGGGGGGTGTCGTATGGACAGTTAGGACAAATATTATGCCATTATATGACTTTAGAAACATAGATACCGATGAGATTACCGAAGCAGTAGTATCCATTGCAAACTATGATCAATACCTCATCGATAACCCCCATCTAGTAAGGACGTTCACCAAGGCACCTATGTTGGTGTCAGGTAGTAAGTCTGCTCTGAGTATGGCGGGATCGGGACACCGTGAACTACTACAACGAATCAAAGACGGTTCGGGAGAAGGGAATACTATTAAGACATGAAACCAAAACTCGCGCATAAACCTAAGTTGCTACGCATAGATGATCTACTTACCGTAGATCCAATGACAACAGGACAGGAAGAAGTATTTAAAGGATACAAGTCTGGGGATCACATTGTGATGTCTGGTAGTGCAGGAACAGGTAAGACGTTCACTGCTCTTTATCTGGCACTCGAAGAAGTGTTGGATAGAGGTAATCAATATTCACAGGTTGTTGTGTGTAGGTCAATCGTACCTACAAGAGAGATCGGATTCCTTCCGGGAACATTGGAAGAGAAGATGGATGCGTACACCGCACCCTACAAAACAATTTGTGCTGAGTTGTTTGATGACAGCGAAGCATACTCGAAACTTGCAGAGAATGGAAGTATAGAGTTTATTAGTACATCTCACATCCGTGGTACCACTATCAATGATGCGGTAATCGTGGTAGATGAGATGCAGAACTTGACATTCCATGAGTTAGATAGTATAATAACTCGTGTAGGTCAGAACTGTAAGATCATATTCTGTGGAGACTACTATCAGTCTGACTTCGTTAAAGACGGAGACAAGAAGGGTATCATCCGTTTCATGGACATTCTTGAGATGATGAAAGGTTTCACAGTAGTTGAATTTACTTGGAAAGATATTGTACGTTCGGACTTCGTGCGAGACTATATAATGACTAAGGAAATGATTGGAGATAAAGACGATGCTCGTAGACCAAATGGAGAAAGGTTTAAAGCAGTTGATTCTTCTCCGTACCAACATAACAGAGGAATACCGGAGTTACTCAAGGGGTAAATATGCCAACTAAATTTAAAGAGAGCAGTGTGATTCGTGCGAAGGGATCTGGTAAGAAATCAGTTCAACACTTCTACATGAAGGACACACCGACTCAAGTATTAGAAGAAGCACTTGAACGTGCAATACCTAAGATGAAGCAGAAGATCAACAATGAGTTGGTCAAGCGGAGTAATGCGTAATGCAATACCCTGCCTACGATCCTGATGGTAACATTGTTCGTAATGCCACCTATAATGTCGAAGCGGTAAAGAGGCGTTATAACGCTTGGCATACCTACGAAGAAGAAGCACTCGCATTGGGTTGTATCTCTCACGAGAAGATCGTAGAGGTAATGAATGCTCTACCAGATATTGACCAACGAACAGACAAAGCAGACATTGGTTGTGGTACTGGACTTGTTGCCAAAGCATGGCGAAGACAAGACATGGTTGGATATGATGTGTCTATTGGTCAGGTAGAAATTGCACGAGCGAGTGGAAGATATGCTCGTGTGTCAGAACTT
>TARA_B110000211_G_C14092099_1_pt1 | contig 10070 bp, 7 predicted proteins | sample TARA_B110000211 | Tara Oceans TARA_B110000211 (sample SAMEA4397516) | marine metagenome | biome: Polar Biome; feature: [DCM] deep chlorophyll maximum layer (ENVO:01000326); material: water (ENVO:00002006), including particulate matter (ENVO:01000060) such as... | depth 30 m
ATTTAGAGAAACCCGTAGCTAACGCTACGGGTTTTTTGCTTTCTGGCGTTTAAAAAATCACAGGTTTCAGTGAAAATTACTGATAGCGATTAAATTCATTATGTTTCTATCTGGCTCCAGTCTATCGCGCTTAACTTTATTTATGTCTTTTATGAATTAATTTCATGCCCTTTCGCAAGCGTTGGCAATATTCTCACAACCTTTAAACCGTCGATAATTCCCTTCATATAGAATAACTATATTCAAGTGTGACGGGGATATACCCATAACTCGTGAAACGAATGTATTTTTACGCAATCATTAAAATATGATTTTTCAATTTTCTGAAATATTAATGTCATAAATTCCCCATAGACTATGTTAAATGTTCTGGTCTAGACCAGATTTAATGATAATCTAAAATAGAACACAGGGAATAACATGACAAAGCTAACACCTATTGCCGCAAGTCTCTTAGCATTAAGCAGTTTTAATTCTTTTGCTGATGGCGCAGTTTCTGGCGCAGTATTAGATAAATCTGGCGCTTTATCTGGAGCAAAAATTACTGTTGTTGGTACTAAGGTACAAACAGCAACAGACCATAAAGGTCAATTTAGTTTAAACCATTTACCTGCTGGTGATCATACGTTACGTATTGAATATCTTGGTTACCCATCAAGTAACTTTGATATAAACGTTATTGATAATAAATCGGTTGAATTAGGTAATTTAACCGTAAATATGAATAACCAAACCATGGAAGAGGTCGTCGCGGTAGGTTATATGCGTCGTGGCACTATGATGGCCATGAATATGCAAAAAGAAGCAAACAACATTAAAAATGTGATGTCTGCTGACGGTATTGGTAAATTGCCTGACCGTAATGCGGCTGAGGCTGTTCAGCGTATGCCAGGTGTTTCTATTGAACGTGACCAAGGCGAAGGCCGTTTTGTTGCTGTTCGCGGCTTACCAGCACAATGGAATTCAACTTCAATTAATGGTGACCGTTTACCCACCGCTGAAGAAGAAACAACAAGCCGTGCAGTTGCGTTTGATTTTTTCCCAACGGATATGATTGAGCTTGTTGAAGTATCAAAAGCGATCACCCCTGACATGGAAGGTGATGCTATTGGCGGTAATATTAATTTCACTACACGCCGAGCACCTGACGAGAGAACTCTATCATTAAATATTGGTGTTGGCCGTGCAGAAAAAGCTGAAGGCGGTAGCCATTCATTTAATGTCTTATATGGTGATCGCTCTGACGATGGTAAATTTGGTTTTATTATTAACGCAACAGGTTGGGAGCGTGACTGGGCTACTGATAATTATGAACCTCGTCGTGAAATTGACAGCGACGGTGTTGCAGGTGTTCATCGTTTAGAGCTACGTGACTATACTGGTACGCGTACCACCTACGGTCTGAATCTTGCGGGTGAATATTTGTTAGACGATGGACTTGTATATGCTAAAGCCATGTACGGGACATTATCTGATGAAGAAACGCATTATAAAACTCGCGTTCGTTATAATAAAAACCGAGTTGAACTTCAGCATATTTATAACGAATTGATCACTGAAATGAGCGGTTTAGAAATTGGTGGTGAGTATGACATTAATATCAATACACGTTTTGAGTGGAAATTAAGTACTTACCAAAACCAGTTTGAATATGGCGATATTCCTAATGGTGATGATAATGCTTATTATGTTGTTAAATTTAAGCAAGGTGTTGATTTTGATGATGAAGTAGGTATGCGTGATGGTGTTCAAACCGGCAGCGGGCTTATTTATAATGAAATTGATGGTGGTACAGATCCTGCGCTAGAAATTGGTATGCACTTACCTAGCAATTGGCAAATGGACCCTACTAAAGCGGTTTTAGCTGATGTTGAGCTTTACGGCATAGACATTAAAGAGCGTGACAAAATTGTTGCACAATTTGATTTAATTCATTCGTTTAATGAAAAGTTAGAGTTAAAAACAGGTGTTAAATATCGCTCGAAAGAACGTAATGCCAGTTTTTACGACAAATTTTACGGTTGGAACGAAGCTGAATTTGGCCCTACGCCGACGTTGGCCGATGTTGCTAATGACCTTGGCGTCTCTTTGGTTGATCAGCCGGGGCGTTCCGAATTTCTAAATGATTTCTCTATTGATTACCAGTCACATTTTTCAAAAGTTATTCCGGTTAATGACCTTAAGCGTTGGTGGAATGATAACCAACACAAATTGTCGTTCTTATCGGGTGATTCAGAAGTGGTAGAGAGCGGTGGTGGGTTAAGCCGTAACTTTGACTTAGAAGAAACGCATACGTCAGTTTACGGTATGGCAACTTACAAAGCGTCAGATAAATGGACCGTGTTAGGTGGGCTCCGTGCTACTCAAACCAAAACAGATGTTGATGGTTTTGTTGCGGTAGAAAATGACTCTGGCACTAGCGTAGAGCAAGAAAAAGGCGGTAAAGATTATTGGTCTGTTTTGCCATCGTTGCACGTTACTTATCATCACAATGATGTAAGCAATGTTCGCTTAGCGTTAACTCGAAGCTTCACTCGTCCAGACTTTGGTCAGTTATCTCCTGGCGCGACCTATTTAGAAATGGAAAACCAATTAAAGTCTGGGAATCCAAACTTAGATCCAACCTATGCTAATAATTTTGACTTAATGTATGAACATTATTTTGATGATGCGGGCGTTGTAACGTTTGGTTACTTCTATAAGCAAATTATCGATCCGGTATTTTCACAAAGCTTTCAAGGCACATACCGAGGACAATCAGTAACAGTAAAAAGCCCATTAAATGGTGATGATGCTTGGTTACACGGTATAGAGTTTGCGACTAATTCAAGCTTAGGCTTTATTGATAATAGCCTTGATAATTATGGTTTCTCTTTTAATTTCACTCTGATGGATTCTGAAATGGATATACCAGATCGTGAAGATAAAGTGCAAATATCACGTCAGGCTGACAAGTTGTACAACTTTGCGCTTTATTACGACAATGGTGATTTTGCTGCACGTGTGGCGGTTAATCACAAAGGTGAATATATCGAAGATCATGGTAGCAATAGCACGTTAGACACATACTACGGTGATTACACCAGTGTTGATGCAACGGCTTCTTATTATATTAATGATAATGCCATGGTATATCTAGAATTGAATAACCTAACAGACGAGCCTTTACAGTATTTTACGGGCTCAGAGCAACGACCTAACCAAATTGAATACTACGGTATTCGTGGTCAAATTGGCTTTAAGTACGACTTCTTTTAATCGTACTGTCAACAGGGAAGGGTACCCTTCCCTGTGTTATTTACTTTTTATAACCCTGTAAAAAGTTATTTGCTCAAGGTTTAGGTAAAATTTATGTCTGCTCTTCATTCTTATCTTCAACGCTGTCATACCGCAATATTTGTGATTTATGCGTCAAGCGCTGCGTTCATGACCTATTTTTGTATGTACGCTTTCCGAAAGCCATTTTCGGTAGGTACATACGAACAAGGTGGCGACTTTCTTGGGATGGACTTTAAAGTTGTTTTAGTATTAGCTCAGGTTTTAGGCTATTTACTGTCGAAATTTATTGGTATTAAAGTTGTATCAGAATTAACCGCTAGCCGAAGAGCGATAACGCTACTTAGCTTGGTGATGATAGCGCAACTTGCATTGGTCTTATTTGCTGTGGTGCCAGAGCCGGTAAAACCGCTGATGATGTTTATTAACGGTATTCCACTTGGCATGATTTGGGGGATCGTTTTTAGTTTCCTCGAAGGGCGTAAAACCTCTGAAATTTTAGGGGCTTTTTTAAGTGTAACCTTTATTGTTGCCTCTGGCTTAGTGCGCACCGTAGGGCAGTGGTTACTTGTCGATATGCAAGTGTCTGAATATTGGATGCCCGCCACCACTGGCGCAATTTTTATTGTTCCTTTGTTTGTCTCAGTATTTTTTCTTTCGCAAACCCCTGCGCCTTCAATAAAAGACAAATTAGCCAGACAAGTAAGAGCGCCAATGAACGGCCAACAACGGCTTAAATTCTTTTTAAAATATGCTCCCGGATTAATTTTACTGGTGACAAGCTTTTTATTATTTACTGGCTTACGAGATTTTCGCGATAACTTTTCAGCAGAAATCTGGCAAGCACTTGGTTATGGCGAAGAGCCAGCTATTTTTACTTACGCGGGGATACGCATCGCGGGTGTGGTGTTGATTGTTTTAGCTGCAATGGTCATGGTGAAAGATAACGTAAAAGCCTTTTTAACTAATCATGGTTTTATTTTATTAGGCTGTTGCTTACTAGGGCTGACTACGTTTGCATTTCAACAACAATGGATAGACGGAAAGTCTTGGATGGTATGGCTAGGCACAGGGTTATACATTGCTTACATTCCTTATAATTGCTTTTTGTTTGACCGAATGATTTCTGCGGTAGGGTCAACCGCTAATGCTGGTTTTCTGATTTATTTAGCTGATTCAGCTGGATATGTGGGTAGTGTCAGTATTTTGTTATATCGCACTTTTGCCTCGCCTGACATTAGTTGGTTAAATTTCTTTATCCAATTGTGTTACTTCGTGGCTATTGCTGGTGGCGTTTTAGTGTGCTGCTCGTTGGCCTATTTTGGTTATAAATTAAAAGTTCAAAAGCAAATAAACGCTGAAGCCCCTCAGCATCAAAGCACTAAGCTTGCCTTGGGCGAAACAAATATTTAGTTATTTAATGGGTTGTTTCATCTGAACTAACCCATAAAAAACACATTAACGTTGTAAGGAATTATCTATGAATAAAATTGAAGCGGTTGTACTCGATTGGGCTGGTACTGTTGTTGATTATGGCTCGGTTGCACCAACCACCATTTTCGTTGAAGCATTTAAACAGGCCTATAATTTTGATATTTCATTAGACGAAGCTCGCGTTCCAATGGGAATGGGAAAATGGGACCATATTAAAACGTTAGGGCAGTTGCCTAGTGTTGATCAACGTTGGTGTCAGCAATTTGGTTCAGCCATGACTGACGATGTAGTTGATGAAATTTACAAAACATTTATGCCTTTGCAAAAGGCAAAGGTGGTTGACCATGCAAAGCCAATTGACGGGGCGTTAGATACGATTAATTGGTTAAAAAGCCACAATATTAAAATAGGCTCATGTTCGGGTTACCCGCGAGAAGTGATGGAGGTACTTGTACCGGTTGCTGCTGATTATGGCTATCAACCTGATTGCTGGGTTGCAAGTGACGACTTGCAGGCCGGCTCTCGTCCTGGTCCTTGGATGGCGCTACAAAATGTGCAAGAACTTGGTGTTAGCAATGTGGCTAACTGTATAAAATTTGACGATTCAGCTCCCGGAATTAGCGAAGGCCTTAATGCTGGTATGTGGACTGTTGGACTTGCTTTAACCGGTAATGCGGTAGGGTTAACTGAGCAAGAGTGGCAAGCATTATCTGCAATAGAGCAAGCGCAATTAAAACTAAAAGCTTACGATACCTTATATCAAGCTGGCGCTCATTTTGTGGTAGATTCTTTAGCTGATGCTGCTGATGTTGTTCAACAAATAATGTCATTGCGGGTGAGAAACGTAAGGCCATGAGTTCTATTTACCAACAAAAGCATCCATTTTGGCTTCAACAGGCATTATCAGACATTGTTATGCCTGATATGCCGACACTAACCAAAGATATTAAAGCTGATGTTTGTATTGTTGGTGGCGGGTATACAGGCTTATGGACCGCAATTAAGCTTAAACAGCAAGACCCTAAATTAAAAGTTGTTATTATTGAAAAAGGGCGCTGTGGACAAGGGGCATCGGGTAGGAATGGAGGGTGTATGCTCACTTTTTCTACCAAATTTAACACCTTATTGTCGTTATTTGGCGCAGAAGAAGCTATTCGGTTGGTTAAGGCGTCAGAACAAGCGGTATTTGATATCGACTCATTTTGCCAGCGCCATCATATTGATGCAGAGATTAGAACCGACGGTGCTATTTATACCGCGACTAACCAGGCGCAAAAGCGAACGGTTGCACAACCTTTATCGTTGCTTGAACAGCACAATATTAATCGCTGGAAAACGTGTGATCCTGAATATATTAGACAAACAACCGGCTCAGCACTGAATGTGGCGGGTATTGAAACGCCTGCTGCTGGAAGCTTGCATCCGGGTAAGTTGGTTTTAGGGTTAGTTAAGCATGCGTTAGCGATAGGCGTTGAGGTGTATCAGCACACACCTTATCTTGATATGGTCTGTGGTGAGCCTGTCGTGGTTAATACACCGTATGCCAATATTACTGCTGATAAAGTGGTCTTTGCGATAAATGCATGGATGGGACAACATTTTAAGCGTTTTAATCGTCATATTGTCTTAGTGTCTTCTGATATGTTAATAACGAAGCCGATACCAGAGCAACTAGCTGACATTGGCTTAACGCATGGCAAAGCTATTGCCGACTCGCGCATATTTGTACATTACTACCGTACCACTAAAGACGGTCGCTTAATGTTAGGGAAAGGTGGTAATCTTTTTGCGTTTAACAATCACATGTTGCCTGCTTTTGACCAACCTAGTCAATATGATGGCATGTTATCAACAGCCTTTAATAAATTCTTTCCAACCTTGAAAACAGAATTCGAAACAACCTGGACTGGCGCTTCTGATCGTTCCAAAACGGGATTGCCATTTTTTGGTTCACTAACACCCCAGAATAATGTCTTTTATGGTTTAGGTTATTCAGGTAATGGTGTGGTGCAAAGTTACTTAGGGGGCGATATATTGTCGTCGTTAGTGCTTGAATTGGATAATGCATGGACTAAATCGCCGATGTCGAAAGGGCCTTTAGGCGGATTTCCACCTGAGCCTATTCGTTATTTAGGTGCTCAATTGGTTAAGCAAGCGGTGCTGAGAAAAGAGCAAGCCGAAGATAACGAACAATCACCTAAATGGCATGATCTACAATTAGCAAAGTTTGCAGCTGCGGCGGGTAAAGCGGATAAATAATGATTGGTACTGGCGCTAACTAATATAACCAATATAACTAAAAGCAACTTAATAACTAAAACAATGCAACCACATCAACATCAACATCAACAGCAAGTATCGGATACTTGTGAATCGATAGCGCAACTATTTACCTTATATGGCGGTCAACACTATGGCGAGCAATGCGATCAACTCACGCATGCAATAAGTTGCGCCTATCATGCACAGCAGGCTAATGCCCCTGTTGAATTAGTTGTTGCTGCTTTTTTGCATGATATTGGTCATTTTATTGCGCATCACCAACAGCTTGACGGTTTAGATCAATGGGGGCATGTTCAGCATGCTGAAATAGGCGCTGTGTGGCTGGAACAAAAAGGGTTTCCGGCTAGCGTTTATCAACCTATTCGTTATCATGTGGAAGCAAAACGTTATATCGCGGCAAAATCTATTGAGCAAATAAATATAACAACGCCTTTATCTTGCGCCAGCCAACAAACTTTGCAACAACAAGGAGGTGCAATGTCGGCACAACAGCAAAAATCATTTGAATTTAAGCCCTTTTTTCATCAAGCTGTAGCGTTAAGACGATACGATGATTTAGGTAAACCTGAACAAGCTATTACTGTATCTTTAGCGCCATGGTTATCAATGATTAATAAAGTATTATCAATATGCATGACTATCAAGAATTAATGGAGCAGTAAGAAAAAATGTTACTTTATCAAGCGATACGTGAATACCTTTTTAGCTTAATTGCTAAACAGCCTGATATGAAAAAATTACCGTCTGAACGCGAACTACTTGAACAATTTCATTCAACCAGAATTACAGTACGCGAAGCGCTTATGCGCTTAGAAGCTGAAGGTCTTATTTATCGTCAAAATCGTAAAGGTTGGTTTATTTGTCCGCCACGATTACAGTGGGATCCCGTGCAGAAAGTTAATTTTTATCAATTAGCACATGATCAAAATTTTGTTGCTAATACACGGTTAGTATCGATTGAAAAACTAAAATTACACTCAAGTTCCAGTCAAATCAATCAAGAGACCGATGAATCAAAAAAATTACAACTTGATACGATTGATTTGGCATTTAACCAACCCAAAAATGTATATGAAATTTGTCGGGTACGCTCATTAGATGAGCGTCCGGTTATGGTTGAAGAAATTTACTGTTTAGCTGAAGACTTTATTGGCTTGCCTGAGAAAGACTTAACAGGTTCAATTACGGCTATTTTTCAAGATGATTATCAAGTTAATATTACAGCTGAGAGTAGCAGCATATATGTAACAGCGTTACCTGAACATATTGCTAAACTTTTAAATTTAAACAGCGGGGCATCTTGCTTAAAAATTATCAGACAACGTTATGCGGCTGAAAAAACGTTAGTCGACTATAACATTGAATACTGGGTACATGGCGCGATAGAAATAAAGGTTGATAGTCACTAATACCAGCTATGCCTTAAAGGTTATAGGTTATAGGTTATAGGTTATAAAGTAGTTTATAGCCTAAACACTTTGCTTGAGTGTTTAGGCTTTTCATGTCAATTTGCTAAAATTCATTGAAAATATTAATAAATTAATGCCAATTACCAATATTTTGCTTGTGCGATAGCGATAATCAATTGTTTGATGTCTTCAGGGTAAATCTCACCAATATTACCAATTCTAAAACAGTCGGCATTTGATACTTTACCTGGATAAATCACAAAACCATGTTGCTTTAATGCTTGATAGAAACGTTTAAAGTCATAATCTGCGGTATTTGGTGATAAAAATGAAGTAATGATAGGTGAATGATGTTCGTCAGGTAATAAGGTAGCAAAGCCCAATTCACGCATACCTTCAACTAATAGAGTTTGGTTGGTGGCGTAACGGTTCGCTCTTGCTGAAATACCTCCTTCTTGCTTAAGTTCTTTCATCGCTTGTGCAAAGGCTCTTACCACATGGGTTGGCGAAGTAAAACGCCATTTGCCATTAGACGTTTCCATGGTATGCCATTGGCCATACAAATCTAAGCTAAGCGAACGGGCTTTGCCTTTGCATGCTTCCATCAATGTTTGTTTTGCTATGACAAAACCAAAGCCAGGTACACCCTGAATACACTTATTCGCAGAGCTGATCATAAAGCCCACATCGAGTTCGCCAATATCAAAGGTCATGCCACCAAAACTTGACATAGCGTCAAGAATAAAAGTTACGCTATGTTGTTGACAAAGTTCTGCTACAGCCGCTATGGGATTTAACATGCCTGTAGTTGTTTCACAGTGCACCATGGCTAAATGGGTAAAGCCAATATCAGCAGTTAAGACTGAGGCGATATCATCAACATTAGGTGCTGTAATTTCGTCAAGTTTAATCACATGATAATTTAATTTAAGTACTTCACATATTTCAGCCATGCGCTTGCCGTAAGCGCCATTATCGATTACTAAAATTTTATCGTTATTGCCAATAGCACTTCCTAGCACAGCTTCAACACATGCGGTACCACTGCCTTGTAACAATGTGCTGGTATAGCCTTGGTGTGATGTGGCTAAATCAACTAAGTCGTGACGAATTTTTTGTACAACATCTATGTTGTAATCATCGTCCCATGTGCACCAGTCTTGTAGCATTGACTGTTTAACGGTTTCTGAAGTAGTTAATGGGCCGGGTGTTAATAGTAAATAATGTGCCATATGCTTGCTATCTCAATAGGTTTACCAATCGCGCTATTGAATTCATAATTTCTATTTATTTAAATAGAAAAAGTCAATAATGAAATGGGTATTAGTGGTGGTATTTAATGCTTCTACCATTATTGGTCTAGACCAAATCTTAAGTGAGCGATTATGATGACACAAGTAGCGAGGTGCAAGTTTCACGTAATTGTCATATTCATTTGACGACTTTTGTTTTATTTCATTATCGATGTTTTAGTGCCAAGAATAAGATAGAGGGGAATATTGAGCAGGTAACGCTTATCCAGCGTTCAGGCTGGCTAAGATAGAATGTAGCCCTCTCATTGTTCAATAAATGCTAAATGGTGAGTGATAATGCATTACGGTAAGGTCAGTTGATATAAAAAATCCAGCTTATGCTTAATGCCAGTCAGTTAACAGCTGACTGGCGTTT